>Ga0209541_10003756_pt1 | contig 27566 bp, 27 predicted proteins | sample RifCSPlowO2_01_FD_184027 | JGI IMG/M metagenome (GOLD analysis project Ga0209541, IMG submission 184027) | Groundwater microbial communities from Rifle, Colorado - Rifle CSP2_plank lowO2_0.1 (SPAdes) (version 2) | ecosystem: Environmental > Aquatic > Deep subsurface > Groundwater | place... | reverse complement strand
CATTACAAAAGAAAGTATATAAAGTTTCTGATTGAACTATAGCGCTTTTCAAAGAATACGCAATACCCAACATTTATTCTTAAAAAGCAAGTCTCCTTAGTCTTCTGTGGTATGCAACTGAAAAACGATGCGCCTCGTTACGCACACGAATAAGCGTAATGACATCAGTGCCTTCCGGGATTTCTCCTATAACTTCATTCTTTTTTCTCTCTGGTCCTTTTGCGATTCCAACGATAGGAATTTTTAAGCCAAATTCATAAAGCACACGATGCGCTCGATTCACTTGAGGCACGCCTCCGTCAATAAGAATAATATTAGGCAGGAGCCAATCATTCTTAAACCTTCTTCGAAGCACCTCTTCGAGCATTCCCGCATCATTTGAATTAACGAGAGTTCGGATTTTGAATTTTCTATATTGATCTTTTGCAGGCTTACCATTTATAAATACAACCATAGAACCAACTGCCTCCTTACCAGAAGTATTAGAAATATCATAACCCTCAATACGAATATTTGAAGCATTTTCGCTTTCATCGAAATTTGAATGAGTAATAAGAGAGACATCTTGAATATGCCGAAGACTAAGCACTTGTTTTCGTATAGACGCAGCTTTTTCGAAATCTAATTTCCTACTCGCAGACTCCATTTCTTTCTTAAGCGAACGTAGGATTCTCTCTTTCTTACCCTCAAAGAAAAGTTTAATATTTTTGATGTTTTTTAAGTACATTTTTCGATCGATGATCCCCGTGCATGTTCCCGGACAAAGCCCAATTTCATAATCAAAACAAGCACGACCTGGCGTATTCTTAATGCTTTTTAATTCATGAACACTAAAAGGGAATATTCTGCGGACAATTTTTAAAGCCTCCCGAATAAGCGATGCAGAGGTAAAAGGCCCATATCGAACCCCCCTTGCCTTACTTTTCCCACGCACGAGAAGTACCCGCGGAAACACCTCACGAGTAACCTCAACATAAAGAAAACTTTTGTCGTCCTTGTCTTTAACATTAAATGATGGCTTAAAACGCTTAATATATTCTGCCTCAAGAATGAGCGCCTCAATTACTGAGTCGGTTACTATGTAATCTATTCGAATAATACGCCTTACAAGCTTTTCAATTCTCGCCTCATGAGGACGCAAAAAATACGAAGACACTCGACGTTTTAAATTCGCGGCCTTACCCACATAAAGAAGTGAGCCTTCTTTATCTTTCATAAGATAAATTCCTGGCGCGGAAGGAATATTTTCGTAAATGTGCTTCATTGTGACTTTTTTGCAATTGAATGTACGCTATTTCTTATTCTTTTGCAAAGAATAATTTTCTTCATGAAGAACCTATTGACAAGTTCATTTAAATCATTACACTAACTTTCAGTTCATTACCTTTCGGGGGAAGAAGATGACCGACACCAATCGCGACCGACAGCAGGAAGAGAAGAGGTTTCGTTTTTTTGAACTGAGCCCGGAAGCCACGGAAAGGAGGAAGAAGCACAAAAATCGGCTCCAGAAGAAACATCCTCCTTCTTGTCGTCGCGAAGAAGAGAGGCACAACGACGACTTCATCGACTCAGTTGTAAAGGCGATGGAGATCCGGTAGTAAACCCAACCCCCAAGAGCACACATCACGCATCGCCCGCTCCGAATTTTCGGACCGGGCGATTCTCTTTATAAAACTTTTCTCAAGTATTTCGCAGTTTTACTCTCCGCTTTTTTACTCACCTCTTCCGGAGTTCCATACGCAACAACAATTCCTCCTTTATCTCCACCACCCGGCCCAAGATCAATAACCCAATCCGCAGTTTTAATAACATCCAAATTGTGTTCAATCACAACAATTGTATTTCCACGCTCAACAAGCCTTTGAAGTACGAGCAATAAATTTTTCACGTCTTCGAAGTGGAGTCCTGTGGTAGGCTCGTCAAGCAAATATAATGTCTTCTTTGTGTCCCTTTTGCCAAGTTCAGCAGAAATTTTAATGCGCTGCGCTTCTCCTCCCGAGAGCGTCGTTGCAGATTGCCCAAGCTCAAGATATCCCAATCCCACCTCTTCAAGTATTTTAAGACGATCATAAAGCCACGGAATATCTTCAAAAAACGTTACTGCTTCAGCAACAGTCATACGAAGCACATCGTAAATATTTTTATCTTTATACTCCACCTCAAGCGTTTCACGATCGAAACGCTTTCCGCGACATATCTCGCATTCTACATACACTGTTGGCAGAAAATGCATTTCAATAGAAACTGTTCCATGTCCTTCACAATTTTCACATCGGCCTCCCGGAACATTAAAACTAAAGCGGCCGGGCTTATATCCGCGAACACGCGCATCCTCAGTAAGCGCAAATACATCTCGTATAAATGTCCATGCACCCACATACGTTGCAGGGTTTGAACGAGGAGTACGCCCAATAGGAGCCTGATCGATATTTACTACCCTATTTATATATTCAAGTCCAAGAATAGCTTTGTTTTCCCCTACTTTATAACTTGCTCCATTAAACACATTAGCGAGATGTTTGTAGAGCACATCATATATTAACGTACTCTTTCCTGAGCCGGAGACTCCTGTGATTGCCGTCATTCTTCGAAATGGAATATTTACATCAATATTTTTGAGATTGTTATGAGTTGCCCCGCGAATTTTAAGATAATCGTGACGCGCATCAACATTCCGTCTTTTTTCGGGGAGAGGAATTACTCGCGTTCCACGAAGATATTCAAGGGTAAGTGATGTCTTTGTTTTATCTTTCAATAGCTCTTTAAGCGAACCTGCTTCCGTCACATGTCCTCCGTGAATCCCCGCCCCTGGGCCAAAGTCAACCAAATAATCACTTGCAAGAATTGTTTCTTCGTCATGCTCAACAACAATAATTGTATTACCGAGATCTCTTAAATCATGGAGAGTATTAATAAGCTTTTCGCTATCACTCTGGTGAAGTCCGATCGTTGGTTCATCGAGGATATAAAGTGTTCCCACAAGCCGAGAACCAACCTGGGATGCAAGCCGAATCCTCTGAGCCTCCCCACCTGAAAGCGTTCCTGCTTTTCTGTGAAGCGTGAGATATTCAAGCCCCACATCAATCATAAATTTCAAGCGATTTTTGATTTCTCGGAGCGGCACTTCGCTGATTTTTTCAAAATTTCCCTTCGTCGTATCAATATCACTGAAAAATTCATAAGCGCGAGCAATGGGAAGTGCAGTTACTGCAGCAATATTTTTATTATTGAGAAGCACGCTCAAACTCTCCTCCTTTAGACGCTTTCCAAAACATTGCGGGCATGGTTCTTCTGACCACAGATTTTCTGTGCCAAGTCCACCGCACTTTTCGCATGCGCCATACGGGCTATTAAAAGAGAAAAGTCTTGGTTCGATTTCTGGAAACGAAAATCCATCATAAGGACACGTGAACTTATGCGAAAGAGAAACTTCTTGATCTGTAATGATAGTGAGTACACCATTTCCGTATTTAAGCGCGGATTCAACCGCCTCAGAGAGTCTTAAGCGATTATCTTTCTCGGTAAAATCGATCTGTGCAGGCATACGATCAATTACAAGCTCGATAGTGTGTTGCTTATAACGATCGAGAGTAATCCGTTCACGGAGAGATGCGAGCTTCCCATCGATGCGTACTTCGGAAAATCCTGCATTCAAAAAATCATAAAGCATTTGATAATACTCGCCTTTTCTTCCACGTACCGCAGGAGCGAGAAGGAGAATATTTTTCTTTGCAGGATTAATACGCGCACACTCGATCACCGCGTCCACAATTTCTTCGTTCGTCATCTTTTTAATTTCCCGACCACATCGTGGACAATGCGGAATTCCCGCACGAGCGTATAACACACGCAAGTAATCATAAATCTCGGTAATTGTCGCAACGGTAGATCGAGGATTAGAAGAATGACTTTTTTGATCAATTGAAATAGCAGGAGACAATCCCTCAATCTCATCAACATCTGGCTTATCGAGCTTTCCTAAAAATTGCCGAGCATAGGCTGAAAGTGATTCAATATAACGCCTCTGACCTTCCGCAAAAATAGTATCGAATGCAAGGGATGATTTACCAGACCCAGAAAGACCAGTAAATGCGATCATCTTCCCGCGAGGAAGTTCAAGATTTATGTTCTTTAAATTGTGCTCTCGGGCACCTTTTATAGAGATTACGTCTTTCATATAAACAATCCATTATAGCACTGGAATTACTTTTTTTCGAGTGACCCACCCTCTTTTTTCTTTATATCTTCAAATTTCTTATTAAGGACTTTAATCTCGTCCCGAAGTATACCTGCAAGCTCAAAATCAAGCATACGAGCTGCTTCCTTCATCTCTTTTTCCTTCTCCTTTATCAATCGAGAAAGTAATGGGGATGACTGAGGCACAGGCCTTGCTTCAAGCTCGAGAATCTCTTCAATGGGAAGAATATTTGAAATACTTTTCTTGATAGTTTGAGGCACAATGCCATGCTTTTTATTGTAGGCAATTTGAAGTTCACGACGCCGATTGGTTTCATCCACTGCTCGCTTAATAGAGCCCGTTATTGTATCAGCATATATCAGGACTTCGCCATTCACATTACGCGCAGCGCGACCCATGGTTTGAATAAGCGATGTTTCGCTTCTTAAAAAACCTTCCCTATCGGCATCCATGATGGCGACACAAGACACCTCAGGAAGATCGAGACCCTCACGTAAGAGATTTACTCCCACGAGTACGTCAAATGTTCCAAGACGGACATCGGTAATAATTTTGATACGCTCGAGTGTTTTCACATCACTGTGAAGATAATTTACTTTAATATTCATATCCGCAAGGTATCGAGCAAGATCCTCGGCCATGAGCTTTGTAAGCGTTGTCACAAGTACTCGTTCTTTTCTTTCTATAATCTTTGGGATTTTTTTTAATAAATCCTGCACTTGGCCCTTTGCAGGCGCAATAGTAATCTTTGGATCAATAAGACCCGTGGGACGAATGATTTGTTGGACCACTTGAGAACTTTTTTCTTTTTCAAATGATCCAGGAGTTGCAGACACATACACAACTGGCCCGATACGCTTCTCAAATTCTTCACACATAAGAGGGCGATTATCGAGCGCAGAAGGGAGCCTAAAACCATATTCTATAAGCGTCCTTTTCCGAGACGCATCTCCTTCGTACATTCCTCGAAGCTGTGGAATAGTGACATGAGATTCGTCTATGATGGTGAAAAAGTCAGGAGTGCCATCTTCGGTGCGAGGAAAATAATTAAGCAATGTATCGGGCGGCTCTCCTTCATTTCTTCCCGAAAGATGGCGAGAATAGTTTTCGATGCCATGGCAGTAGCCGACTTCTTGAAGCATAGTAAGATCAAATTTCGTTCTCCGCTCAAGACGCTCCGCCTCAAGAAGCTTTCCATGCTTTTCTAGATACGTAAGTCGTTCACGTAATTCTTCCCGTATCGCCTTTACTGCCTTATTTCTTGTTTCACTTACGGTAATGAAATGCTTTGCAGGCGCAATAATTACCTCTTCTTTTTCCGGAGTTTTACCAAGTACAAACCCTTCGACGGGATTAATTTCATACACATCTTGAATCACTCCCTTATCTTTGCCATCACCCATAAGAGAAAAAGAATAAATCATTTCTCTATCAGGTGGCATAATTTCCCAATTATCACCTCTTACGCGGAATGTGCCGCGACGCAAATCCGCATTAGTACGAGAAAATTGAAGTTCTACAAGCTTACGCATGAAATCTTTTCTCACAATGCGTGCACCACGCGCGAGCCTTAAAATATTTTGCTCATAGATTTCTGGCGCACCAAGACCGTAGATGCATGACACCGAAGCAACGACTATTACATCCTTTCGTGTAAGAAGTGCGGTTGTTGCGCCATGACGCAATTTATCGATCTCATCATTAATCAATGCTTCTTTGCCAATATAAGTATCACTCGTCGGAATATACGCCTCAGGCTGATAATAGTCATAGTACGAAACAAAATAGTGAACAGCATTTTTTGGAAAGAGCTCCCTAAATTCATTACAAAGCTGTGCGGCAAGTGTTTTGTTATGGGCAATCACGAGAGTAGGCTTCTGGAGCTTTTGTATCACATGCGCCATCGTAAATGTCTTTCCTGAGCCTGTAACGCCCAGAAGGGTCTGGTCACGAAATCCTTGTTTTATGCCATTAAAAAGGGCGTCAATCGCTTGTGGCTGATCTCCTTGCGGTGTAAATTGTGACTCAATTTTGAATGTATTCATCCCCTTTACTTTTTCCTGCTTTTTATATACACTACCTTTGTATTAAATTAAATAGCATACAGATTATACACCAATGCCCATCACATCTTCAGCAAAAAAAGCTCTGCGCCAAAACAAAAGACACAATAAAAAAAATCTTCTCATAAAGAAGGGTCTTCTGAATGTCATTCGTGTATATAAGAAATCACTTGCCTTAAAGAATAAAGGAGAGGCTGAAAAACAATTAAGCGCAGTATACCAATCACTCGATAAAACAGCAAAATCGGGAGTGATTAAACCAAATAAAGCTTCTCGTCTCAAGTCTCGTCTTTCAAGTCTTCTAAAAAATAAGCATTTAATCTAATAGTATTTCAAATACAGAATCCCCTCACATACGCAAGGGGATTTATTTAAAACATTATAATTCCCGGAATCTACACGCTTCGATATCTACCGCCAGTGGAACTAGCCACATTTCTCAAAAACTGCTCGAATGCACCGAATGCGCCGATACCAAAACAATGAATGACGACACCATGAGTATTATGAGCCCTAATCATTTCAAAATGAACCGAAATCGCATTGAGCTCGCCACATCCGGGAGCACCGTCCGAGAGTAATACAATAGTGAAATTAGTTTCGTCATGAAGAGCCAACACTACCGCTGGACCAGTGCCGGTTCCGCCATCTGCCCAAAGAGCCTGTACCCATGCTATCGCACTCACTTTGTTCACATATTCAGCTTTTCGAGTTGCGATTTGCCACTGACGAACATCGCATGCATACGCAATGACATTAAAATTAAAATCTTCGGAAAGAGAATTAATCGACGCTACAAGCTCAGATTTTGCCCTATCAAGTCTTGTGCCGTATGCAACGTTTCCGGTGGAATCAATATATGGCTCACATGGAAGTGCCATAGATCCCGAACAATCCAATACATAAATGATTGAATTCGTTCTCGCTGCTATTTCCTCATCATATATTTTAGGCGGATCATCTTCTTCGGCAGGATCCAGGGGCGGATCCTCCTTTGGTGTAGCTACCAGACTAGATCCGATTGGTAAATCCATGCCACCCTGCGCAAAAACAGGCACATGTATCAAAAATAGAAAAATAGAAAGAAAAAGGCTTATCTTTGATATAAATTTCACGCCGCAACCTCCATTTATTAGTTTTTAAAAACTTCACTCTTTCTTATTTCAGTATAAAGCAAAAAAATAAGATTCAAAGGAATGATTGTGATATATTTACACAACTAAACTTGAACATATTTTAGCAGAAGATTCTATTTCGTCCTTTCGGACTCATCAGGGCAAGTAACACACTTACCAATAGAGAGGGTTTTGTTAATCCAGGCCCTCGAACTGGAATTGAATGCTACGAAACTACCGGACTACAGTACCCTTTGATTGACCCACACGGCGAACGCGAACCCGCCGTCACGATCCCACCTGAGGCCAGGCCTGCCGACCCACGCGCTGAGCCAGCGACCACCGTCGTCACGGCTCGCGATCAGCAAGTCCGGATCGCCGTAGGAGTCGTTGATGGGTTCGTGCATTACGATGACCCACCAGACACCCATGGCTTCGATCTCCTTGTCCGTGAACTTCTCGCGGATGAGGCAGGCCAGCTCGACGTTCGGCTTAAACAACTTGCGCTTGTCGGCTTCGGCATAGATCTTCTTCGTGATCCGGTCGTTGTCCTCGAAGAGCATGCCCTTGAGAACGGCGACTTCGGTCGTCACGCCACTCGTCGGCTTGAAGTCCGGCGAACGAAGTATCTGATTGGCGTAGTCGCCGACGCGGAAACCGTTGCCTTCCAGACGCTTGATCCAGTCCTCGCCAGTCGTGCCGTCGGATGTGACGCTGAAGTAGATGACGCCGTCTTCCTCGCGCCACGAACGGATCGATTCGGAAACCGAAAGTTCGTCGCGGAGAAAACGGAGCGCCATGTCGTGGCCACCGAGCTTCTTGACGATGGCATTCAATTGACCCGCGGTAAGGCCTGCTGATGCGAATTCTGTGCTCATGATTGTATCTCCTTGGGCTAATTTGCCCGTTTCGTTTTCCTCTAATCCGAGGAGGAACTAGTGACCTCATGTGGTCATAGCGAGGAATAGCCTAGTTTTAAGTCACTTTTCGCTATGACCAATCGCAAGTCTTATTAAAGAACTCTGATTTACATCAAACATTAAAACGCGATACTTGTCAACATTGGGTAGTATTCTGCACCACCTCCTTCGGAGGGAGACGTTGTATCCATTCAACTACGAGGGCGAATCCCTCTTACCATACCGAATACGAGAACGAACATCAAACGCCCCTGCTCAATCGTCCACAAAAAATGATCAAACATTCCCACCCCAAGAATGAAAATCAATAAGGTTCCCATGAGAACCATCTCCCATTCACGAGAAGTTCCTTTAAGGCTCAAAAATCCATACGCATTCTTAGATACAAAATATACAAATAAGATGAATCCCGCGATACCAAGCTCTGCGAGAATCAAGACGTAAAGATTATGAGTAGGTTGCTTCTGCCATTCCTCAAAAAGAAGTAGTGCATTATATACTCCATGCTCTTCTGCGTGTATCATGCTGTTGCCAATGCCGACACCAACAATAGGACGATCCTTAATAATTTCCCATCCCACTTCCATGTATTTTCCTCGCAACTCCACTCCGGGATCATGAGAAATGGATGTGATTCGAGACAATACAAAATGCCCCAATATTGAATAAAGAATAATATATGATACTCCATATATCACAAAGAGCTCTCTTCGCCATTTTCTTCTCGTAAAAAAACCATAGAGAGAAATAAGAATCAACATACTATCTAACATAATCCAGCTTGTTCGAGAAAATGTGAGTATAACGCCGGACAATATCACAAACATACACGCACCACCTATTATGATACGATAATAAAAATAACGTTCTCCGTAATATTCTCGAACCCATATAAATACATATACCGTACTTAGAAATCCTATTCCCAAAAAGCATCCAAGAATATTCGGATGGAGAAATGTTCCATACGACCGCACCAATACATCTCCATCAACCACAAACTTCGCTACGCCCTGTATAAATGGATCTACAATAGGCTCGCCCAAGATTCGTAATCCTATACTTCCCTCAGATGTCCACTGCAAAAGCGCAAGGAACGATTCAGTGACTGCTAATACACCAAGCAGAACACATACACGCACCATTCTTTTTCTATTATCTCGCAGTATTTCACTAATACCATATATCGCAATACAAAGCACTGAAAATCGTATTCCGTAATAAAGTCCAATAGAAAAGTTATCTGCAAATAATGAAATAACAAGCGGAGAAAATCCAAAAAACCACACATATTCCCTGCGCATTATTATGAAATATATCCCACAAGTAAAAAGCAGAAGTAATGCGAAATCACTCGCATACACAAATGCTTTCATGTATTCCTGATCTATGCCATAAAGACTAGCGAGAAACTTTTTAAGAACAAAAGGGATGCATACAACAAGAACATACAACGAAAAAGCTCCTATTTTATACATACGCTCCATCCCGCTATATTACGAAAAAATTGGCTGAGGATTTTTTTCTCTTACTCGAAACCAAATAAGAACCACGAGAACAAGATATCCCATCACAATCACATCCCCTACAAAACTCACTAGGCCAAGAAGACTATCTTTAAATATCGTATACACAATAAGCGGAAGAAATAATACGGCATAATCGGCAGCACCTTCCTTCCATTTGAGGTCATATATAAAAGAGTCTCGAAGATCACGACCTACAATCGTATAAGAGCTTCTAAGATTAAGAAGCCCAAAAAGACCAAAAATAAAGAGTACTGGAACTGACACGCCATTAAGAAGCCCTGAGACTGCATCTTCCGAGACCGTATCCGAAGAAATCATAATAGCGACAACAAAAAGTATATATATAAATAGAGGAATAGAAGTACCCCACACAATCGATCTTTTAATCCACACACTATGATTCCTACCTCCCTTCTTTGCGTCTCGAAAGTAATCCACAAGCAAAGGAATTGCCTGAAGTCCTAACAAAGAAAAAAGCACAGGACCCAAAGGAACCCAAAGAGCTCCTAGGTCAAAACCACGAAGCTCATGAAATACAAAAAAAGAACGATTCACGACGAGAAGAAAAATAGTAAGAGCGCCTAAAAGCAGTGCGTCGTTTAAAACTAGCTCCATTTCTGCAAGTACCCGAGATGACGTAAGTATAAAAAATGAACCAAATGCCCACACAATAAGCATTTTGAAACCAAGCGACCATGGCGCAATGAGATTAAAAAAACTAATACTCAATATAAGAAATACTCCGAGCACAAGAATATTACCGAGAATATTAAGAAAAAGAGCGGCCCAAAATCCTTTTTCACCCAAGTAAAGTCGCGCATAACCAAGAAGTCTATGACGTTCTTTTGTTTTGATAATAACTTCAGCATACATAAGGTGAATAAGTATTGCACACGAACCGAAGATAAAAAGATATAAGAGTCCCAAGGAGAAGCCACTTCTCTCAAACACATAAGGGAGGGTAAAAACTCCTGCTCCGATAATAAGGCCTGATAAGAGCGCGGTCGGAAGAAGAAAATTATTGTATATACGGATAAGCGTATTCATGCATTATTTTACTTCAAATATTTCATCCCCTTCTCGAACTCGATATTTCACCCTCATACCTACTTCTTTCCCTTTTTTTGCAATCGAGATTTTTTCATGATCATATTCCATGGAGCCAACCGGCATTTTAAAATCGGTTGTTGCTCCAAGAATATGAATCTTCACCCCTGTTTTTATTGGTTTCTTAAATTTAATAATCGCAACTTTTATCTTTGAAAAAAAATGAGTTACCCGGCCAATTGATGCAGGTTTCTTAATAGAAGGCATAAAGAAAAAGAATTAATAGGCAGCAACTCTTCGTCCCATTTTTTTTACATGTTCTTTTTCCACAAACTCAAGTACTTTATCGAGTAAGCGAGCAGGAGAGCTATCAAACACCACCTTACCAGGACCTCTATGCGATCCCTCGACGATATCACGCAACATATCAGCCATACCTCCAGTTTTTTCAAGAACACCAATGGGCTTATGGTCTTCAAAGCCGATTGTGAATTCATTTAACGTTCCCATCCTTCCACAAATTGTAATAATTGCATCCGCAGTACGAGTCAAAAGAAGATTACGTCCAGAATAGTCAAAACCTGTATAGATAATGAGATCATGATAATCAACGGGCAAATGATACACGCCCAGATGAGCTGCCTCAGAGGCGGCCGGAGATAATCCTATGACAAGACCACCCTCTTCTTTTGCCCCCTTCGCAGACCAATAAGGGATTCCTGTTGTAGCACCCGTAACAAGCACAAGACCACGCTTTGCAATTTCTCGGCCCATTATTTCCGCCTTTTCGTGGGCATCAATTGCGCAATGACCAGTCTCAGCTGCTCCGGAAACACATATCTTATATTTAGGAGAAAAAATATCTTTCATATACCTTTATTATACACGAGAAACACACAGAGTGGAGCACGCCTCTACAACTCAACTTTTTCGCCTAGCTCTGGAATGTGTGTATTTATCGCAAGCTCATCGCGAATTTTTCGAGCAAGAGTAATTGCAGGAATTTCTTCCCCCTGCACCACAAAAACTTTCTTAAGTGATTGGCGCATGGAAGTAAGCCAGTCAATAAGCTGAGCTTGATCTGCGTGAGCAGAATACCCCGGGACACTCACCACTCTGCAATGCACCTGCACATCTTCACCCGCAATGCGAACGACTTTTCTTCCCTCGAGAATATGTCTCCCTAGAGAACCCGCCGCCTGATAGCCCACAAATACGATTGTGCTTTTTGGATCAGAAAGATAACGACGCTCGTGATGAACAATTCTTCCACCATGCGACATACCAGAGCCTGCGATAATAACTTTCGGTGCTGGAATATCATTAATGGCTTTTGATTCTTCTGTGCTTTGCGTAGCACGAAGCCCATGAAATTCAAAAATTGCATCTCCTCCCTTAATCAAGAACTGAGTCTCTGAATTAAAATAGCGCTCATACTTCTTATACACATCAGTGAGCTTAATCGCGAGAGGACTATCAAGGAATATCGGCACACGTGGAATACGCCCATGCTCCATGAGTTCATTTAATTCAAAAAGAAGCTTCTGAACACGCTCCATTGCAAATGCAGGAATCAAAAGCACTCCTTTCGCTTTCACGGTTTCTTCAATAATGTCCTCGAGGGTGTTCTTAAAAGCGGGGTCATCCTTATGCAAACGATCTCCATACGTTGACTCGATAAGACAATAATCAGCATCCCCTAGAAATTCAGTACGTTCAATGATGGGCGGAGGATTATTGCCCAAATCCCCAGAAAAAACAATTTTCTTTCCTTTATTTCTTATTTCAATAGACGCAGAACCAAGAATATGCCCTGCATTAAAGAATGTAATTGTCGCATCTCCTAATGTTAATGGCTCGTGATATTCCACCCCCTTCCACAACTTCATCACATCATGAACATCTGCTTCATCATAAAGAAGTGGGCGATGTGCTTTCTGGGCTTCTTTCGCTAAAATACCTTCCGAATCAATGAGAAGAATTTCTGCAAAATCACGAGTAGGATAAGTAGAGAAAATAGAGCCTCGGAACCCTGCCTTATAAAGCTGAGGAATACGTCCGGTATGATCTATGTGGGCATGAGTCACGAGTACTGCGTCAATTTTTGCGGGATCATACGGAAATGGCTCAAAATTGAGTCGTTCGCAAAAATTACTGCCCTGATGCAAACCACAATCGACAAGGATAGTGTGATTATCAGTGCGAAGAAGATAATTTGCTCCTGTCACCGAACGAGCCCCTCCAAAAAATTGAACATTCATACAAAGAAGTATAAACAAAAAATGACTTTGTATATAGTAACAAAGTCATTTTTTTATTAATTCTTTCTCTTTATTGAGGAGGAACCACATAAAGAAACACAAGCATCACCGCAAGCGCCCACATTAATGTCCAACCAAGTATAATAAGCGCCTCTTCTCTAAAATCGTCTTCAAAAAGAAGGGCGATACCATAGATAAATCCCGCAACAACATTAAGAAAGCCAATAACTATGCCTATCCAGAACCATTTTTTGCCTACTTTAAATTTCTTTTCCATGTGTATACCTTTATTATATCAATATTTCTTTCGAATGACGTGTGGATAACCTACGAATCAAGAATTCGTGAACTAATAGATGTCTGGAGATTAATTTCTATGTTCTCGATAAGACCTCGTCCACCCGATAATGTAAATACCAACGTGACAAGGGTGGGCATGTTATCACCCCGAGAGTCAGCCCCATGAAGATAAAATTTTAAAAATTGTATTCGCACGTCATTTGATATAAGTGCATTCTGATCACGAAGAGAAGAGCAACTATCCATAACTCCCCCCACCGCACGAACGATTGTCTTTGCGTCATTATCATAGCGATAACGCACACGCTCATCCTTTGCATTCGTAAAACATAACTCTTCGTCATTATGCGATGCGGAGAATTCATGTCCCGTGCGTATCTCACGAGCAATCTGCTCTATAACGAGACTTGCATTGTCATTTGCCTCGATAAGTCTCATGAGTGTTTTTTGCGTACGAATAATATTGATAAATGTCCCTGCCACAACTGCAGATAAAATACCAAAAAGAGACATGGTGATTAGAAGCTCTATCATCGTAAAACCAGATTGTCGAGAATGTGATAATTTCATGTCTTATCTCCAATTCAAAAAATGATCCTCTACGACAATATCAAATTCGGCACCTCCAAGATCGCTCCAAAAGACTCGAGAAGAAACGGCGAGTTCCTCGACGGTGTCCGTTGAAGACGCCACAATAGAACGCACCTCCACGCACCTCTTAAATGGCACGAGAGAATCCGCTACTCCATACACATATGTACGATATGTGTCATTAAATGAGAGTTGCCTTCCCGACGCAACTCCATCACATGAAGTTCCGCCACCACGATAATTAATAAATACACTATCTGCAGTATGAGTTCCCGCAACTTCGTATGCTCCATCCGAGAGACCTTGATTCCACGGAAACCCCCTCATAATATTCGCATCAATCGAATTTTTAATAATTTCAACACCCTCTGCAGCGAGATGATTTGCAATGTATTGATTTGCAATAAGCCGATTTAAGCTCAATGACCGAGACAGAAGTGTTATTATTCCAAGCAGGCCAACAACCGCAATCGAAATAGCAACAAAAGACTCAATAAGTAGCTGCCCTTTTATTGTGCTGTTTCTTTGGTGATTCATAATTCCATGAACTGATTTTATTCTACTTTAATCTGACCAAATAAAGAAACTTCTATCGCGCTTTCAGTCGTTCCATCTCTCGTTCGCATGCGCACTCGAATTGACTCTATTAAAGGATCGCGATTCACATTTAAAACTACCGTAGGCTCAGGAGGAACAAAAAGCACGTTGAGCGCTTCCGTACCCACTATAAATTCAACACCAGAATTAAGTGTTAAAACACTCCCAACACGTTCAGATTCGTCAGTATATTTATTATCCGAAGTTCCACAACCATCAGAACCTGCCGCAGGCAAGTCCTTGAACACAAAAAAATCCTCGTTATTGCCCGCAATATGCACACCATATCCACAAGGGGCATCGGTTTCTGTGAACGTTTGGATACTCAACGATTTTGCTCTATAGAGCGCATCAAACACACGCGAGCGTTCTTTGAGAAAGATGAGTTGTCTTTCTCCGCTACGATTGTAAGTAATCACAAGACTCGAAAGAAGTATAATAATCGAAACACTTACAAAAACTTCAATTGTAGTAAATCCCTTAAGTGATTCCCTCATTACTCTTTTAGTATACCACTCTTCCTAAGGAGATAAGAGGCCAAAATAGCCACGCAATAACTCTTCGCCCCAAAAGAAAAATATAAAAGCAGAAAGAGCGAGAAAAGGACCAAACGCGAGCATGGATCGAAACTTCTTTTTACCCGCAATCATAAGTATAATGCCCACGCAGGATCCAATAATAAATGCTCCAAAAATTATAAAGATAACTGTTGGCCACCCAAACACAAGACCCAACGCAATCGCAAATTTAAAATCTCCTAATCCCATCACGCGGCCATGGCTTAAAAATACAGGAATTCCGGTAATAATAGCCCCAAACATCATAGCTATTAATCTATTAATGTATATACTGCTTTGACCATTAAAAATAAGAGAATAGGGACCTACTCCATACTGCATAGTTTGAAAAATTCCTCTATATTCATAGAATATAATTTCTAAAACTCCCGCACATATAAGCAATATATTAAGTTCATTCGGAATGAGATGGTAATGATAATCAATAAGAGCAACCAAGAAAAGCACCGAAAATACAAAAAGATAAAGTCCTGTTTCAATATAAGGATCAATTCCATTCACAAAACCAATAAAAGGTGCACGTGATACAAAGATATACCAAGGGATAAATACAAAAAGAAGTCCCGACAGCACCTCAACGAACGGATACTGAAAGGAAAGAGATTTAATGCAATTTCTACACTTTCCTCCTTGAACTAAAAAACTAAGCAAAGGGATAAGCTCAAACCATCTAAGTGTTTTATGACAATGAGGGCACCGAGAACGGCCCCCATTATTTTTAAGACTAAACACTGAATATCGTGAAGAATAACGAAGCGATACTACATTAAGAAAACTCCCTATTGAAATTCCTACAAGAAATAGTATCACCCAATACCACATATGCAGCTAAAAACTTACACAGTATAATTTTTCCTCGCCACATAAACTCACATCAAGATCCCCAGCATAACTACTAAAATCCTCACCTTCCCCTGGAGCATAACTATCCTCAAGAAGCGTTGATCCCTCTGCTTCCAGTTCTGCTCCCAAAGCATAATTTTGGTTAGTTGTTGCATAAAAATATGTTATGGTGTCATCACTTAAAGGATCATCGGGAATTTGACTTACTCCAATTTGATCTCCAATAAGTGCACTCGTAAGCTCACCCCAGTTTGCCGCAGATGGATATTCTCCATTTTTCGCATAGTAAAGCTCAAGAGCATTTTGAACCTGACGCAAATCAGCAACACGACGAGCATCTCGACCTCTTTGGCGAAAACTAGTAAGTCCCACAAGCACGACCGCAGAGAGAAGTCCGATGATCGAAACAACGACCAATATTTCAATAATGGTAAAACCTGAACGTTTTGATGATAAATTCATATTTTTTTATTTGTTGTTAATATCGACTGTTGTTAATTAATACTTAGAACGTCTGTACTAAATTATATAATGGCAGAAGTATCGACGCAAACAAAAGCCCCGAGAGAACCCCTATACCTAATATAAGAGCAGGCTGAATAAGCTCTACAAGATTTGAAACCACATCATCAACTTGACTACTATAAAATCGAGAAATGCGATCAAGTAACTCATCGAGGCGCCCTGTTGTTTCGCCAACGCCTACCATTTGCCCTACAAGAGGAGGAAAAAAATGTTCCTGCTTTTCAAGCGCACGAGATAAAAGCTCACCGCGACGAACTTCTTCGGCAACCTCATGGAGCACTTCTTGATAAAGCACATTGTCAATTGTATGCCCTGCAATTTCAATAGATTGAACTATAGGAACACCACCTTTAATAAGAACACTTAATGATTCGGCAAATCGAGCAACATATAATCGCTCGAAAAGCTTTCTAAAAAATGGGAGCCGCATGCGAACATCATCAGCCACCGCACGCCCCTCTTTCGTCCCTAAATAATTAAAGAGAAGCGCCAAAAGAAGTCCCACGAAAAGTACTACAAATATCCACCATTGCTTCAAAAATACTCCTGTCGCAAGTAAAATACGTGTAAAAAGAGGAATTGCAACATTGGACTCTTTAAATATTGGTTCGATTTGAGGCAAGACTACGGCAAGCAAAAGAAATGCAACGCCTATAAAAAGAACAATAACTACGATGGGATAAATTAAGGCATTGCGCACACGAGAAACAAGATGGACTTCTTTTTCAAGATAATCCGCAAGAAAGCCCATTACTTCTTCAACACGGCCAGTAACCTCAGCAGAACGAACCATATTGATATAAAAATCAGAAAAAACTCCTTTTTGTCTTTCGAGAGCCTGCGACAATGCAAGACCTGCATCAATATCGGAATAAAGTTCAAATACGACTTCTTGCAATACTTTATTATTTGTCTGACGATGTAAATTTTTCAATGCATCACCAAGTGGAACCTTTGCGCCTAGAAGAGTAGAAAATTGCCGAGTGAAGATCATAAGATCGGTTGTTTTTACTCTTCTAAAAAAAGTAACAATCGAGTCGTACCAGTGGGCTTCTTCTCCTGAAACCATACTTAAAATATAGAGCCCATGACTTGTAAGTATATTTGTTGCCGTTCCTCGGTCAGGAGCATCAACAAACCCAACCTGCAACTCCCCTCCCTTATTGCGTGCTTGATATCGAAATTTCATAATTACGAAATGCTCTTAATTTGTTTTTCGGCAAGAATTCGAAGCTCGGCAGGATTTAAAGAATAATTTTCCGCAACTTCAAGCGATACCTCTCTCTTTGCAACAAGAGATGCGAGTGATCTATTTAAGCTTATCATACCTTCTTGGAGACTTGTCTCGATAACAAAGTCAATTTGATATGACTTGCGTTCGCGAATAAGATTTCGAATTGCTGAGTTTACAATCATCACCTCAACGGCGGGAACACGCCCTCCGTTAATGCGAGGCACGAGCCTTTCTGAAACAATTGCCACAAGTGTTGCGGCAAGCTGAGAAACTGCTTGCCCTTGTTGGTTTGCCGGAAAACTATCGATAACACGGTCAATGGTTTGACTCGCAGAATTTGTATGGAGCGTAGAAAATACGATATGTCCTGTTTCTGCTGCAGTCATTGCAATAGAAATTGATTCCGGATCACGCATTTCACCAATCATAATAGCATCAGGGTCTTGACGCAGAATTGAGCGTAATGCAGAGTTGAAACTTCCTGTATCAATCTTTACCTCGCGCTGAGAAATAATCGATCTATCCTGCACAAACAAATACTCAATAGGATCTTCGATGGTAATAATATGATCAGTACGCGTATGATTAATCTCGTCAAGAATCGCAGCAAGCGTCGTAGACTTTCCATGACCGGCAGGACCCACTACAAGAATGAAGCCCTGAGACAACTTCGCAAAATCATGGAGAATAGAAGGTAATGCAAGATCTTCAATTGAGTGGATATTTGCTGGAATAAGACGCAATGCTGCGCTCATAAATCCTCGTTGGAAATATGTATTTACTCTAAAACGCGCCTTGTCTTCAAACGAGTAGGAAAAATCAATTTCTTTTCCCCTAAGAAGCTCCTCTTTCTGGGCGGGGGTTATAAAACTTGTAATTAAGCCTTCAACATCTTCCGGGGTAAGAAGTGACTCCTTCATAATTGGAATAAGTCTTCCATCAATACGAAGCGTGGGTCGTCTTCCCACTGCAATATGCAAATCAGACGCACCTTGTTTTGCGGTTGCAAGCATCAACTCTCTCATTTTTTCCTGAAAATTCTCCATATCTAAAAGTATATCATGACTCTGTTGTTTCTCTTAGAACCTCTTCAATGGGAACAAGTCCCGCGAGTGCCTTTATAATTCCATCATCCCGGAGCATTACCATCCTTTGTCTCTTTACCTCGTCAAGTAGTTTTGCTCCAGTTAACTTTTCATTTACCATTGCGCCAAGCTCTCGAGTCATAGAAAGCATTTCAAATATTGCAACCCTTCCACGCGATCCCTTGTTATTACATGATTTACAACCCTCCGACTGAAACACCCGATAAGGTTCTTTATATTTCGCTATCACATCAGAACGTACTGCTTGAGGAAGGCTGGTAATGCTTTTTTTGATAATGTCTTGCACATCATCATGGGCAACTTCTTCTTTTTTGCACTCATCGCATAATCGAGGCACAAGGCGTTGAGCAACCATAAGATTAAGAGCGCTCGGAACCAAAAATGGCTCGATACCCATATTAATGAGACGAGGAATAACTCCAATAGCGTCATTTGTATGTAATGTGGAAATTACGATATGGCCCGTCAGTGCGGCATGAACCACAAGCGATGCAGTTTCTTTGTCCCGAATTTCGCCAACCATTACTACGTCTGGATCCTGTCTTAAGATTTGTCTTAATCCCGAGATGAAGTCATATCCTATTTCAGGACGCACCTGAGACTGATTAATGCTTTCCACAAAATATTCAACAGGATCTTCAAGACTTACGATGTTAATCCCTTCATTATTTAGTTTTTGGAGTATCGAATAAATAGTTGTTGTCTTACCCGAACCAGTGGGACCTGTAATTAATATAAGTCCGTAAGGACGAGTAAGCGCAGTTTCAAGTATCCGCACATTATGAGGCATTAATCCCAGTGCATCGAGTCCTTTTAACCCTACAGTAGGATCAAGAACACGAAGCGCTATTTTCTCGCCAAGCGGCGTAGGAAATGATGAGACACGAAAATCAATATCGCGCCCCATGAGCACTGTACGAAAACGTCCATCCTGAGGAATACGATTCTCGTCAATTTTAAGATTAGACATAATCTTAATACGCGAAATAATTGGCTGATGCAATTTAGGCGGCACAGAGGAGACTTCGCGCAATACTCCATCAATACGAAAACGAATCCTCATGCGATTCTTTTGAGGCTCGAGATGAATATCCGAGGCATGTTCCGCAACGGCTTCCTTTAATGTTGAAGCAACGATTCTAATGATAGGAGCGTCTTCAGAAACCCCTCCTTCTTCCAGCTTCACAATCCTTTGATTGTTATTCAATGGCTGATCTTTTACTCCACCAAATGACCGAAGAGCATTAGTAACCTCATTTTGGTACGGAGAATAGAGCCGCAAAACTCCCTCCACTACCGAAGGAGTAATAAGATACACACCTAAGCTTACTTCAAGCTGCTTTGCAATATAGCGCAAGGCATTCTGAGCATTGATGTCATCGGGATATACCATTCCCACGACAAACATACGATCAGTTTTTGAAAGAGGAATAACGGAATAACTTCGAGAAGTTTCTTCAGGAATAAAACGCAAAAGCTCCGAAGAAATATTTTCGACTCTTACTTCTTTATAAGGAACTTTCAGTAATTCACTTTTTGCTTTTGCCACATCCACTTCGTTTACGATCCGATTCGTATAAAGCAATGACTCTACGGACGTATTATTAAGCGATGCATCTCGCAAAAGCTTTTGAGCAGTTTCACTTTCAAGTATTCCCCTTTCGACAAGTGTATTAGTTAAGGTTTTATTATCCATATAAACTTACGAAAAGAACTACGGAGAATTATTTAAAAAGGGACAAATGGGTTACTTCTTCCTGTGTTATTCGGAAGAGAAAGCTTAATGTCTTGTCTCAATGCTTTGAATACTGTATCGCCTACGATATCAGAAACATTAATATCCACGCCAGCAAATCGTTTTGCATTTTGAAGCGAAGCCGGAAGAATCACTTCTTGTCTTTTGGGAATATCAACAAAGAAAAGATAGTATACAACAAGACCAACCAAAAGAAGGATGACTGCGATAATGAATAACGCAAACCAAGGAGATGATTTTTTTTCTTGATCTATTACAATTGCCATAATAAAGATTACTTATCGAGTTGATAATACGTACGAGCAACAACGACCACGTCTATTAAATCTTTATCAGTTTTAATATTCGATTCCATACTCAGCTTCTCAACATCAACAATACGTGCATTGATTTCGAGGCTCATTAAGAATTTTTTAATAGCATCATATGTTCCATTTAAACGAGATCTGATTTCGATTACGCCAAGAGCATGTGCATTTGATGTTGCCGATTGTTTCTGAGGTAAATCCTTAAAAGACAATGATCGAATAATCACGCCTGCACTACTTGAAAGACCATTCCATTCTGCGACAATAGATGGGATTTTTTTCTCCGAGGGCAATGAAATAGAGAGAGCATTCTCAATTTGTTTTTGCCCTTTGTACTTTTCAAGTAATTTCTGAACCTGAGAGGCAATCAAGGCCTGATCACTTAAGGTGCCTCGAAGAGCCTCGATTTCCCCTCTTTTCTTTTGAATATCTCCACGAAGAGGGTAAATCAAGTACTGATTAATCAGTAAAGAACCCACAAGAAGAGTAGCAAAGATAAAAACACTTAATATTCTTTGAGTAGATGATCTCATGGCGTGAAAAATGCCTGACTCAATGTCATCCTAATTTTAAATCCTACACCTTTATTGGTAAGCTCCGCATTTTCAAGCATTACTTGATGCACGTCTTTCGCTTCCTCAAGAAGTCCGCCAAGTTCTGCTAAATTTTCATAAGAATCAGTTATTCCCTGAAGCAATAGTTCACGTGATTTTGTGTCTACATTAAGCGAGGTATAATATGTCCTTTCGTGCGTATGAGTTTCAAATAATTGAAAAAGCTTCGATGCAAAAACATGGTTTTTAAAAATGGACTTCAAATTTGCAAATTGAGAATAAAAGCGCAAAAGAGCATCTTGCTCTGCTGTATTAACTTTCTTAGAAAGTGTCGTAAGTTCTGCTTTCTTATCGTTAATCTCTTGTGCGAGAATGGGACGGTATCCAAATAAAAGACCCACATACAAAAGAAGAGTAACTCCGAATATCAAAAAACCAACAATAAGTAACCTAGTAGACCAACCTTTTTCTTTTGTGGTCATATCGTTAGTTCGCGAATTACTCAATTGATTGTTCACAATTTATAAAAACTGACGTATTCCTAAACCAATTGCTACAGAAAAATAAGAATTGATTTCTTCAATAATAGGTCCCATTTGCTCATCAAAAAGGAGTCGGCTAAATGGATTTACTTTCACTACTGGTAGACCAAACTGCTCTTCAATATATTTTTCGATACCTCGAAGCTTTGCTCCACCACCCGTAAGAATAATGCGTTCCAATCGTCGCTTTCCACTTACAGCGAGAGTGTTTCCGTAGCGCGCCTCGTATTCATTCATAGCCCTACCTATCTCACTTAGTATAGCATCGAGCGACGACATCATTAATGTGGATAACTCGTAGTCTCCTCCAGTTCCAAGAAGTCCATGTCTTCGCTTCATTTCTTCTGCACGAGAGATTGTAATATTTAAACCCTGAGCTATTGATTGACTCAAAGAGAAACTCGCAAAATCTGTCTGACTATTAAACCTAAGATATCCGCCCTCAGTAATCGCAATATTTGTAGAACGAGCTCCAATATCTACAATAAGCGTGGGTACAGCATCTTTTAGTGCAAGGGAACGAATACTCGCAAGACTTTCGCTCTCAAGAGCCACAAGCTTCAGTCCGACTTTTTTAAAAAGTGACTTATATCGCTCAACGTGCTCATTAGTAACCGCGATAAGAAAAATCTGCTGAAAACGAATTCCGTTTATTTCACGTTCACCAACCTTAAGCCAATCAAGCGTCACATCAGTAAGCGGCAAAGGAATATATTGACGAGCCTGATATCCCATCGATTTTACGGTATCTTCCTGTGACATTAAGGGAAGTTCAAGGATTGTATTAAATACAAGAAAGCTCGGCAAAGAAGCAATGACTTGATGTGAGCGTGGCTTCATTCGAGAAAGAAGATAATTAAGCAATGCGACAACTTCTTTCTCGTAAAACTTCAAAGAACTTGCCTGAATTACTTCATTAGAACGCTCTAAATACCCATAACTTTCAAGCATTCCATAGTTCTTTAACACAGGAAGACCCTTGCCTCTCTCAACCTCAACAAGCTTGATACTTGTAGTGCCAATATCAATTCCAAGATAACGATCATTTTTGCCAAATAGTGACGAGAAAAAGCCTAAAGCCATATAGTATTAGTATAATGGATATAATTACATTACTCACTAGGAAAACTATGTATGTTTTTATTAAAAACCTAATACTCGACATACTCTCCCCTTCATTATGTCTCTTATGTAAAAATTATCCTCCTGATTTAGACAAAGAAATGCATATATGCACATCATGTCTAAGAAATATTCCTTGGAATAGTTGCTTTTTCTGCGTTGTATGCGAAAGAAGACTTCCCGAACTTTCATCAAGGTGTCGTTCGCATTCTCAAGTAACCCTCTGCTCTGCCGCGCCCTATAACTATGCTCCAATAAAAAATCTTATATGGGAGCTTAAGTTCAGAAACACAAAAGTGGCAGCAAAAACCCTTGCAAAAATCCTCTTTACCTATACAGAAAGAGTGCTCCTCAAAGAACTACACTCAATCGACTTTATTATTCCTATCCCACTTCACTATAAGCGCGAAAAAGAAAGGGGATACAATCAAAGCGAGCTTATATCTCGATATTTCATTGATCTATTATCTCTGCAAGTGTTGCAACCGATTTTCGACACCGCTTCACTTACAAGAGTCAAATACACTGAGCCTCAAACTGAAAAAAATCGTGATGCACGCCTTATTAATCTTCACGATGCATTTGAAGTAAGAAATGGAACTGCCCTACACGATAAATGTGTTCTTCTTATCGATGACGTATACACATCGGGAGCAACAATGAGAGCTGCGGCGTATACCCTAAAAAAGCATAAAGTAAAGCGAATTATATGCCTTACTCTCGCACAAGCTTAGTTAAAAATTATTGTACAAATAAATTTTCTGGTCATTAGTCCATACATCGAGACGCGGCGTATACCAGAACCACCCACCGATAACCCATATTTTACCATTAAAAATCGGCGAAGTGTGGTTTGTTCTCTTGCTCCATTCTGCGTTTTCGACTGCCATTGTCCATAAAAATCCATCAGATGAATACCAGACATCGTTCGTGCCCTGAGAACCAATCGCCGGATACCCTCCCATAATCCATATTTTATTATCGTATACAACAGCAGTATGATCTTCTCTTCCTATCCATGGAGCCGAAGCTGTTGCTCTTGTCCATATTGCGCCATCAGATGAATACCAGACATCATTTTTAAACTTCCCTCCAAGAAGCCACATTTTATTATTAAAGACAACTACGGCATGGCCTCCCCGCTCCGACCACGAAGCTCTGCTCGTAGAACGTGTCCATATCACACCGTTTAAGGAATACCAGACATCATTTTTAAACTGCCCTCCAAGAAGCCACATTTTATTATTAAAGACAACTACGGCATGGCCTCCCCGCTCCGACCACGAAGCTCTGCTCGTAGAACGTGTCCATATCACACCGTTTAAGGAATACCAGACATCATTTTTATAGTTTGTGTCCCATCCTTTTGGACATTCACATCCACCGATTACCCACATTCTATTATTGAAAACAACCGATGCGTGGTCAGCACGCGCTGTCCAACGCGGAGCCCCGGTTGCAAGCGTCCACAAAGAACCATTTACCGAATACCATATGTCCCTCATTGGAGTACTTGAAATTCCACCCATTACCCACATTCGATTATTAAACACGAGAGATGTATGAGCATAACGTCCTTGCCACGGTCCCGATGCAGAACGAGTCCATACTACCCCATCAGTTGAATACCACACATCATTAGTAAATCCTCTTTGACCAAGCCCCCTTCCGCCAATCACCCACATCCGATTATCATGAACTACCGAAGTATGTTCCACGCGAAATCCGAACCATGTGACAGGCGCAACAAGAGCCCACATAACAGTACTTGTGCGAGTAAATGCAAGCCCACGATACGAGTAGCCTCCACTAAGCAATGCTGTATCATTACTACTTGTGCTCAATATTGAATTTCTCCCACTTGACCATACATTGCCGTCAGGGAACCGAAACCCTCCCACTCTATTATCAATAACTCCCCCCACGGTAAGTGCGTCAACAATGCCGGAAGATATTCCGATACCGATATTGTTCGAATTTAAATTCCATATATTTCCTCCATCGCTACTCCAAAATACATCAGCAGGACGACTTATAATATCGGTCCACGAACCATTTTCGTATGCCTTAAAATTATTGGAAGTCGCATTATAATATATGCCTCCATTGTTCACAGAAGAAGGATTTGAAACAAAAACACCTACTTGAATAGGATTCCCCTGAACACGGGTGTTGCCCTCTACGTCAATTGATAATACCACAGCTCCTGAAGCGACAACTTTAAGAAGACCGCCGAGCGAACTCGTGCCTACCGCAATACGGTTTCCGATAACTACATCATTCCCAAAATAAAGATCTTTCCATCCCGGTGTAGGATAGAAACCGATATTAAACACGCCATCAGAATTAGGAATGAGATCGTAATCAAAAGAAGCGGCATACGCAGTGAGCAAAGAAAAAACCATGCCCACGCATGCAAAAGTGCATAATAAAGATATTTTCCAATACAAAACCTTCATCCTTCCTTAAGTATACAATACCTGCCTCTGCCTTATCTTGGGGATAGAGAGTTATCCAGAAACAACGAAATTCAAAAGTCGATCCCTTACAAAGACAATATTCCGCATCTTTCTGTCCTTCAATAATGCTTGTATTTTAGAATTTTGCTTGAGAAGAGAAAGTACTTTATCTTTTTCTATGCCCCGCTCCACAGATATCACATCCCTCACTTTCCCATTCACCTGTACCACAAAAGAAATTGTTTTTGACTGTTTGTATCGCACATCCGCCTCCGGCCAATTATTTTTTCCATGAACACTCATTGTATTTTTGAGCACATTCCTCCACAATTCCTCAGCAATATGCGGAGCAAAAGGAGCAATCAAACGCACAAAAAGTGCCCTGCTTTCATCTGACGCCTCTTCCTTTTCAAATACCGCCCACAACTCCATAAGAGATGATATTGCCGTGTTGTATCGCAAATATTCAATGTCGTGCGTTACCTTTTCTATAGTAGAATGCAATACCTGAAGAAGCTTCATTGAATCATTTTCCTTCCTAGAATCACGAGAGAAACCTCTCCATATTTTTTCAAGAAATCGCACGATTCCCACGATTCCCCTATCTATAAAGTCGCCACCCTGCTCAAAAGGTCCCAAAAACATGAGATACATCCGAAGCACATCAGAACCGAATCTCTCAATATACTCATCGGGATTTACTACATTTCCTTTTGATTTTGACATTTTTGTACCTTCTTTAATCAAAAGTCCGTGTGCCCTAAATTTCGAGAAAGGCTCCTCAAAAGGAAGAAATCCCCAATCATGAAGTGCCATGGTTACAAAACGTGTGTAGAGAAGATGCAATACTGAATGTTCCACCCCTCCAATATACATAGATACAGGGAGCCATTTATTCACTATGCGAGATTCGAATGGCTTCTTGTTATTTTCTGAATCTAGATATCGCAAGAAATACCATGCCGAATCAAGAAATGTATCTGATACATCAGTTTCACGCCGGGCATCACTACCACACTCCGGACACTGAGTTTTGTAAAATGAAGGCACCGAAGCAAGAGGAGACTCATTTGTCCCAGTTGGCCTTACGTTTTTTACTTTTGGCAACAGCACAGGAAGTTCACTTTCAGGAACTGGATGCCATCCGGCATTCTCGCTCTTATCATGCTTCGCGCATTCCGAGCAATATATCATCGGAATAGGAGGACCCCAGTAACGCTGACGACTTATAAGCCAATCACGAAGTTTATAACGCGTAACGGTTTCCCCTTTTACATGTTTCGCAATTTCATCTCTTGCCTGCACCACATCCATTCCCGTAAATTCTCCTGAATTAATAAGCTTGCCCACGCCCTCATAAGGAAGATCACTCTCCTTGCAATCAATAACTTGAACGACAGGGAGTTTATGAATACGTGCGAATTCAAAATCTCTCTCGTCATGTGCGGGAACCGCCATCACTGCACCCGTTCCATAAGTCCCGAGTACATAATCTGCAATCAAAAGAGGGATTGCTTTCTTTGTAGCTGGATTTATAACAAAAACATCATCGAGCAGTATTCCTGTTTTCTCTTTTTGAAAGGAAATTCGTTCTGTATCGGATTTGTTTCTTGATTCTTCTATATACTCCTCTACTGCTTTTCTATTACGAAGATGGCCTAATAATAGACTAACAAGAGGAGATTCTAGTGCGAGCACTACGTATGTGGCTCCAAAAATCGTCTCGGGGCGAGTTGTGAAAACAGTAATGTAATTTTTCGAATCTTTTACCGCAAATTTAATTTCTACTCCGTGAGATTCCCCAATCCAATTACGCTGAGCAATTTTTACACGCTCTGACCAATCAAGGGTATCAAGGTTTTTAAGAAGCCGATCGGCATATCGAGTAATTCTAAAAAACCACTGCTCTAGATCTTTT
>Ga0209541_10003754_pt1 | contig 27575 bp, 26 predicted proteins | sample RifCSPlowO2_01_FD_184027 | JGI IMG/M metagenome (GOLD analysis project Ga0209541, IMG submission 184027) | Groundwater microbial communities from Rifle, Colorado - Rifle CSP2_plank lowO2_0.1 (SPAdes) (version 2) | ecosystem: Environmental > Aquatic > Deep subsurface > Groundwater | place... | reverse complement strand
AAGCGTTAGATACGAATTACCGTAGTCTTGTTCAAAAATAGATATATCTGTCGGTTCAACGACACTAATATTAAAAACCCTGTATTTGAAAGAAACTCCGTTTACATTTGCATATATTTCATCGTCTAATCCTAGCTGATATGCGGTAGCAAAAATGGTCTTATAATCGTTTGAATTAAAAAGCTGGGGAAGGGTTGAATGTCCAAAAATTACAGCATTTCCCGACTCCGGCGGAACAGCAGTGCCTTGGTAGTTAACAAGGTGAATTGCAAGATTATTGTCAACTGTTGAGACTACTGCATTTTGAATCTTAAGTTTTGGAATAGAAATAGTATAGGAGGGTATTTTTGGCTGTTCCGCCGTTTGGGGATTAAATCCCGAGAACCAATTTTGGGCATTTGTGTAATCAACTCCTGAGAGTGAATTTCCTGCTTGGGAAATTAAACTTCCAATTTCTGAGGAATTTATAATCGCTGCTTTAGGAATAGGCGTTTGTATGGGAGACGATGCAAGAGCTGGTGCAAAATAAATCTGCCATGAAATCAGAGGAAAAAATATATATAAAACAATGACCGCTCCAATAAAAATAATTAAAAGACTTGATAGGCGCAAAACTTTTTTCCTAAAAAAATTATCCGCCTTTTTGTAGTAGTATTTACCCATTTATTTTAGTTGTAATCTTTACATTTTTTGGAGAGAAGGGGAGCCTTTTTGGAAAGAAAGGAATATTAAAAAATAATTTAATCTCTACGCTTCCAACTTGCGGAAGCTTTTCTAAAACATCCTGTGCGTCTTCAAAAGACTTTCCGGAGATGTCATTTGAAAGTTTTTTTTCATCAATTTTTGGAACAAGTACTCCACCGATTGTAATGTTTGCCGCTACTTCTTTATTCTTATTTTCTTTTATGTCTTTAACTTGAACTTTTATATTATTTGAATCAACAGTAAGATCATTTGATATACTTGTTTTCAAAAGCTCGTTTGCAAAATTAGTGGCATCGCTTTTTTTATAAGCAATGCCTTCAAAATCAACAGATCCCTTAAGGGTAACTTGTTTTGCTTCATCGTTCGTATTTTTGTCAAAATCCTTTTTACTAACGGTTGCACTTATAAATACGGGGAGCAAGACCTTATCACCGGACACTTCTTTTTTTAAATCGTCTTTTGCTTTTTGCTCTAAATTTTTTGGAAGATTTTGCAGAAGTTTTTCTATATCATCTTTTGAAACAACTGCAATCTCTTTCTTGGTTCCTCCGGAAAAAGGATTATCATTTTTTGCCGCCATCGTAGTACTTGTCCCAATTGTAAATTTAATATTTGAGGGCAGATTGTATTCTTGACCAATTTTGTCTGCTGTAACATTTACATTTGCTTTTCCGGGCGTGGTGCCGGAGAAGATATCTCCGGATGCCGAGGAAACCGTAACACTTTTGTCTAATGCAAACTCAAGGTCGTTTGAGGAAGTGATGGTTGTTTGCGCAGATATTGTTTGGGAAGACGTCGCATTATTAAAAATAGTTACTGTTCCTTTTGCCTTATCTCCGACTTCTTTTTTACCAGTTGATTGGGTTGAGACACTTCCGTCTTCTGATACAGAAACAAATTCTGCCTGAATAATATTGTTTTTTGGGTCGCTCGGCTTATCCGAGAAAGTAACATTTTGGTTTTTATCGATTTTTTTTCCGTCAATGTTTAAAACAACAGTTGCTTTGTTTATAAAAAGATAGAGAATGATAAAAATAAAAATTGAAAGAATTAAAACCGCAGGTATAATTACCCCCCTTCCGCCTCTTGGAATTGCCCCAGCGAGGCTTTTTATTGGAAGCTTTTTTGCAATACCAAATAATTTAGAGGATACACTTTTTAAACCTGACAAAATTATTGCCGCATTTGAAGGAAGCTGTTCCTGGTCTCCTTTTTCTAGCTTGATTTCTTCGGGTATTTCTTCTATTTGTTTTTCCAAAATCTCTTGGGGAAAATCTTGGGTAGGTTCTTTTTTTGGCATGGGTTCTTTTGCGATATCCTTTCCTTCTACAAAACCGAAATATTCGACTGCAGATTCGTCCGGAATTTTTTTAACCTTATCGGTTACTGTTTCATCCTCTTCAGGCTCTTCATATTTTTCCTCATTTTTTTCTCCCTCCTCGGATTCCTTACCTTCTTCATCAATCTTCTCAATTTCCCCGTCTGCAACGCTTGCGCTAGCATTGCGGACAGGTTCCTTCTCCACGCCTTGCGATATTTCGGTTTCTAAAACATCAAAGCCCATTTGCTGTGCTGCTCCAAAAAGAATTGCTCTTCCGTCAAATTCTGATGGAAGCGATGTTACTTGTGGTAAGTGCAAAAAAGGCAAGTCTTTACTCCATCTATGATTTATAAATTCCTGAACTTCATCCTCATCGCCACTGAAGATAATAATTCTGGCCGGCAAAATTTCGGAAGAAGAAAAATGTTTTAAAAGATTATCGGCTGTTTGAGCGGGGGATTCAAGAATCTCTGAGGTTTTTGATTCCACAATTCTTCCTGCCCTGATGTTTGCTATAGATATATATTTTTCTCCTGTCTCAACCAAAATTGTCGTAACAGGAGCGCCCTCTTCTTTTTGAAGAAGATGTGCAATTGCCTCAAAAATAACCAAAAAGCCTATTGGAACAAGCCCCAACTCATCACTTATTTTCTTAAGTTTTATAAGATACTCTTTTTTTATTTTGTTGTTTTCTACCCAAGCCCCTTTGACACCAAAAATAGTTTTAACCGCTTCTATATTTTCAGGAAACGACTGTTCGGCAGTTGAAATTGCTTTGTCTGAAACATCTAATAACTCATCCAAAGATGCTTGTTCGATTGAATTTTCAAAATATTCGCTGTGTTTGCCTAAAACGCTGACTTTTCCACCCGATTCTTCAAAAAATACCGCATTCACGTTTTCGTTTCGAAGGACAAGTGCTAAAAAATATTCCTTGTTCTCTTTTTTCTTAAGAAACGGTAATAAGGGAAGTTTCATAAAGCAAGAACTTTGGCATAGATTCTTTTTTGTCCATGCCCTATATTTTCCTGTTTTATTATCTTAAACCTTTTAAGCTTTCCTGTAAACTCAACATGGGGTCCTCCGCAAAATTCTACAGAATAGTTATTGATAAAATATACTTTAACATTATCTTCATACTTTTCGTCAAAAAGTCCGATTGCGCCGATTTCTTTTGCCTTTTTAAGCGTCATTATTTCAAAATGTACCGGCAAATTTTCTTCAATCTTTTTATTTACAGTTTTTTCAACTTCTAAAATTTCCTCATCCGTTAATTTTTTATCAAAAGAAAAATCAAAACGGATCCTTTTACTTGTAATATTTGAACCTGTTTGAAAAACTTTATATCCCAAAACATCGCGAAGTGCCTGATGCAGAAGATGGGTTGCGGTGTGTCCCATTATTGTTTTATCGCTGTGATCCGCAAGTCCTCCTGCAAACTTTCTCTGTGCCCCTTTTCTTGAAATATCCTGATGCTCTTCCATTTTTTTCGCAAATTCCTGTTGGTCAAAGACGTATCCCAGACTTTTTATTTGAGTTGGTGAAAGTCCGTGTGTTGAATAGAGTATAAAAGCATCATCAGCAGAAATTTTCTTAATACCTTTTAACTCATCTCCTACCTTCGGATATTTTTTCTGAATAAATCCCTGCGCTTGGGAAATTGTAAATCTGTATTTATTTAATTCTTCCAAAATTGTATTGACTATTTTTTCAAAATTTTGCTCAAGGTCCGGATCTGTAAATTTGTATTGAGAAATAATTGATTCAATAACAGCCTTGGTAGGGATATTTAGGTTTACGAGTTCTCTTATAGAGTTGATGTTGTCAAAAGCTCTTCGAATTAAACGGCGAAGCACATACCCCTGGTCTTTGTTCGAAGGCATAATGCTGGAGGAAGCTATAAAAACTGAAGCAATTAAATGATCTGCGATAATTCTCATTGCATTAGTATTTGATTTATAATCACTTTCCGTTACTTTTTCAATAGCTTTTATTATTGGAGAAAAAAGAGAAGTTTGAAAAATATCATTTTGGTTTTCAGTTGCCGCCAAAAGTCTCTCGAGTCCTCCGCCGAAATCTACATTCTTATTCGGTAAGGGCTTAAAACCATCTTCAGTCTTCTGGTATTCCATAAATACGGAGTTTCCGATTTCAAGAAATCTTCCGCATTGACAGTTCGGATGACAATTCTTTCCATATTTTTTATCGTGCGGGCTTTGAAGATCAAAAAAAACCTCACTGTCCGGTCCTCCCGGCTCACCTTTTGGCATATCTTGAGGAAGCCCTGCACGAGACCACCAGTTTTTATCCACCCCGTAAAAAAATATTTTTTCTTTTGGGTCAAGACCTTCTTGTTTTAAAATTTGTTTCCAGATTTCTTCTGATTCATCATCCCGAGGGATTCCATCGTGCCCCTTAAAAACACTGATATAAAGTTTTTCGGCAGGCAATCCGATCTCTTTTGTCAAAAATTCCCAAAACCACGGTATTTGTTCTTTCTTAAAATATTCACCTAAAGACCAGTTACCAAGCATTCTAAAAAAAGTCGTATGTCTGTTGTCTCCAACTTCATCAATATCCTGCGCTCTAAAACAATTTTGAACATTAACCAGTCTTTTTCCCAAAGGATGTTTTTCTCCTAAAAAATACTGGACCAAGGGCTGCATGCCCGAGGATGTAAAAAGAGTTGTCGGATCATTTTGCGGGATCAAAGGAGAGTTGGGGATTCTTTTATGTCCTCTCTCTTCAAAAAAACTAATATATTCTTTTATTATTTCTGAAGCCTTCATTTAAAATTTAAAATCGAAGATTAATCCGATTATACCATCTCATCTTAATTTCTGCTAAAATAATCGAGAAAAGTGAACAATAAATATTTAATTGCATACGGTTTTTTAATTCTTTTAGGAATCGGTATTTTTGTTACTTTAAATCAAAAAAAACCTACTAATCCTTTTGATAATTCTCCGATTTCTCTTCCAAGCGAGGAACCCGTTACCCCGCCACCTCCAACCCCATTGCCTACTCAGGCGCCCGTTTCCATAACAAAACTTACGATCGTTGATACACAGGTGGGAACCGGAACATCTGCGGCCAGCGGAAATACCATTACGGTAAATTACACCGGAATGTTTATCGATGGAAAAGTTTTTGACACATCAATTGGAAAACAGCCTATTACTGTTATGATAGGAGCAGGGCAGGTAATTCCCGGATGGGATCAGGGAATTTTGGGAATGAAGGTTGGAGGAATAAGAAGACTTTTGATTCCCGCGGATCTGGCATATGGGGTGCAGGGAGTTCCGGGAGCAATCCCTCCAAATTCTCCCCTAATCTTCGACATCCAATTATTGGATGTAAAGTGATTGAGTTTTGAAGTCCTGAATACTAAAGCAGGGGTTGGATTTACAAGTTAATTATCGGAAGGTGGTTCGGAAGGAAGAAATTCTTCGCCGTTTGGTTCATTACTTTTTTGATATTCGTCTGCTTTTAGCCATTGTACATAAGTACAGCCTGTTGCCACTTTCTTTTCTCTATCCCAGCCGCTTGTTGAGCATTTCTTCATTTTCTTTCCTGCCGCGGTTGTATAAAGCACAAGCTTTTTGCCGCATTGCGGGCAGTCTTCGTCCAGCTCTTCACTAGTGCCATTTATCCACTGCACAAAATCACAGCCCTCTGCCTTTTTCGTCTCTTTGTTCCATATATTGGTTGAGCATTTCTTCATCTTCTTGCCAAACCGGGTTGTGACAAGCATTACAGGAGATCCGCATTTGGGGCATTTCTCATCAAGAGTTTCGGGCTCGGGAATAATCCATTTAACATAATCACAGCCTACATTTTTCTTAGCCTCTGCATCCCAGCTTCCGGTCGAACATCTTTGAAGCTTTTTGCCTGTAGAAGTTTCAGTTATCGGTGCAAGCGGCGATCCGCATTTAGGACATTCTCCTTCCATAAAAGTAATATACCAGATTCTTAGAAAAAATACTTGAACAAATTAGCACCAACCCTCCTCATTTTTCATTCTCAAATGTTTACTTATCCCAATTTCATTTTTTCATCCTTTATACTATAATTGTTTATTGTGAATGTATTTTTAGATATCGAAACTATTCCGGCAAAAGAAAGCGATAAAAAAGCTGCTCTGGATTTAGTTCTTAAAAAGAAACAGAGATACGGTAAAGAAGTGGACTTGGGAGAGGAAAGCATGGAGCAACTTTACAGGGATACTGCAATATCTGGAGATTTTGGAAGAATTTTTTGTATTGGCTATGCATTGGAAGACGATAAGATACAAATAATTTCCGGAGACGAAAAGAAAATATTAAAAGAATGGTGGATGGTTGCCGCAAAAGGAGATTGTTTTATTGGTCACAACATAATGGACTTTGACCTTAGATTTATATATAAACGTTCAATAGTAAATAAAATAAAACCGTCTTTTAAGCATCTAAATTTATCCTTTGCCCGCTATCGTAATTCTCCAATCTTTGACACCATGAAAGAATGGGAGAAATGGAGCAATTCCTATATTGCGCTGGATGCTCTTGCGAAAATTTTACAATTGCCTTCTTCAAAAGACGGGGGAATCGATGGCTCGCAAGTTTTTGATTTTTTCCTTGCAGGGAAGTATGAAAAAATTTATGAATACTGCAAAAAAGATGTAGAGCTTACCAGACAAGTCTACAACAGGATGCTTTTCAAAGATAAGTAATTTTCTTACTTTGCAATAGAATCCGTTTATATGAATGAAAGGCAGAGGAGACAGCTTGAGCTTGGTAAGGCAGAAATAGCTGGGGGGCGTATAATTTACGGAATGTATTTATTTCTTGCCGTAGCTTCCACTACTGCAATTGCCGTTTCTTTCCCTTCTGCAATCTTGGATCTCCTTCCCAAATGGGCAAATATTACAATGGTAGTCTTAGGAGCTTTGAATCTACCCGGTTCAATCGAAGCTTTACCTAAGATGAGAAAATGGATAAAAGATGCAAATCAAGAAATGGTAGATTTCGAAAAAAAATTTATTGAGCCGCCTGCAGAAAAAGCAGTATAATTTTCTTGCAAATTCCAGGGGGGTTATTTATGATGGTTTTATGGACACAAAAACCACAGGATATATTTTTTTAGGAACCGGGGTTTTTATAATGGTAATTTCGGTAGTTCTGGTAATTCTTGCATTTACCAATACAATTCATCCCACTTATTTTAGTACTTCTTCAAAAAGCGCAGCTCCTGCCACATCCAATACTGATTTAAATTCTTTAAATTCAACCGGCCAGCCAAATTTATCCGCTCTTCTTCCGAGCCTTAACATGATTCCGTCCGGTGTTTTGGATAACGCGCTAAATCTTTCAGTGCATTTTTTCCTTATGACTTTTATCGGTGGTTTTGGATATAAATTGGCGATGATAGGGGTTAATCTTATCCGCCCGATTGTTATAAAAACGGGAGACAAGATTATTCCGGCAGAAAACACACCGCCCCAAACATAATTTTCAAAATTATTTAAATCTTAACCTGTCTTGATTTTCTTAGAGCCTGTTCTAATAAATTCTTTGCCATAGTTTCTTCTTCTTGCGAAAGTCTTGGCATAGGAGAAAAAATATCCCCGCTTTCTTCCTGCAAAAACTCCAAAGCCGTCTCGACTCTATCGGCAGGAACGGGTTTTGAGACTCTCTCCCGTATTACAAAAACTCTTCGTCTTTGCCCGTTAGGAAGTCTTATCCATGTAACTTTTTCCACAAATCTTTGCCCTATTTTTCTTAAAAGAAAATTGTAGACAAGCATCGTTTTTCCAAAAGCAGTTGTGTAGTCTGTTAAATCACGTCCGTAGGAATCTTTAAAATCACCGACTATCCGTTTTGCAACAATTTGTCTTTTTATAGTCGATTTTCTCTTTTCTCTCTTGCGTTTTATATAATCCGGCTCAACCTGAACATTAAAAGTGTTTCCGTCAACCTCAAAAGATATAAGACATCGGGGTTTTGCTATATACGTATAATCTTTATCATCATCGACTAAAGCATCAAATCTTTCTCTAACAATTCTTTGCCCGATTTGCCCTACAGTTTCTGTTGTTGCGGGTTTCCCGGATGGGAGAAGAAGGCCCCCTTGGTTTACCATTATTTGCTGAATTTCCAGAGAATCAAGCTTAAAGTCTTTTGCAATCTCTTCCCATAATGGAATCAGCGCCCTTTTTATGTTTCTTCGCTCAAGCGCAAGATTAGCAGGGTATAAAGGGTTATTTTTTCCCTGAAATTTCCCACGGTGTCTTTGTAAAATATCTAAATATTTATCAAAACCAAAACCAGTAGGATAAAATTTTGATAAAACATCTTTAACATTCCATTCCGGATAAAGTTCTTCCGGGAAACAATAGTCATCTCTAAAGCGATAGATAAAATTTGCAGGAACTAAAAACCAGTCAATTCCTGCCCCAACCACAGCGCTTACATCAAAAGTATTTCTTAGAGGGACTTTTTCGATGTCTCTATAGATAATTTTTTCAATATCCGAAAAAGAAATTAAGCCCTGCACTCTTTGTTCCTGTTCGGGACTAGTTGCTACTTGGGTCATGGGAGCAAATGAATTATCTGCCCCAATATCAAATTCCGCTTGAGGCGGTGCCTCTCTCCTTCTCATAGCAAGCAATTCTATATATAAAGAGAAAAAATATCAAGTTTTTGGTAAAATATGATTGTATGGAGACTACAGCGGAGAGTAAATTGCCTCGACCCAAACATTTAATGGAAATGACTATCCAGACCGAAGGAGCAGGGAAAGGACCTCATTATAAAAGAGTAAGAATATATCCTACCGAAACCTTAGAAGATCCAAGACCGTTCGTAGTTATAAATGCAAGAGGCAATGATGTGGAGCTGGATCCGCAGGATCAATTTATAGCTGAAACTACTCTGCTTGGAACTGCAATGCCCGAAACTCTTCGAAGATTGGAAGAGCAGTAAAAACTTTTAAAATCACATTCTAGAAAATAATTATAAAACTGCCTCTCTGAAAAATCCTTGAGAAATTAATCTTCGTATGCTACTGTAATGGTAATGAAAAGGGGAATAGCAACTTTTACTCTTGACACCGGTCATTGTCCTCCGTGGCTTTTTAAAAGAATGGTCGAGTTGGGGAGAGAGATGGTCTATGTTCTTGTTGACGAGTATGGCGCATCGGAATTTGTAAAAAGAATTTCCGATCCGGTTTGGTTTCAATCACTTGGAACAGTTTTAGCTTTTGACTGGAATGCTTCAGGCCTTACAACAATTTTAACAGCGGCACTTAAAGAGGCAATAAGGGGTCAAGAAGAGGAATTGGGAATTTTTATTTGTGGAGGAAAAGGAAAAACTTCCCGCAAAACTCCTTCGGAAATTTTGAATTGGGGTCAAAGATTAAATTTAGAAGAAGGAAAAGTCAGGGATTTATCGTATAGCTCCAAAATGAGTGCTAAGGTAGATTCAAGTTTGGTGCAGGACGGATACCAAATTTATCATCATGCCTTCTTTTTCTCCGTCAGAAAAAACCCCGGTTCTTCAGCGCCTCTTATCGATAGCTGGGCAGTGGTACAGCAGGGGATGAATACGGCAAATTCAACTGCAAGACGCTATCATTGGTACGAAGAGTTAACAAGGTCCGACCTTGCAAATGATGACCCTGATGAGCAAAACAACTTACAAGTAAAAATTAACAAGAAAAAGGATTTTGTTGAGGAGCCGCATACAGGAATTGCGTCTCAGGCTTTTGAAAAAAAGATGTTAAATCTCGTTTCCAAAAAAAGCAGAAAGAACAGGAAATTATCAAATGAGCTAGTTTCTTCAGGTTATAATACCTTAATTAAAGACATACAGCTTTTAAGGAGTCACTTCTCATCTTATTCAACAATGGTTTCTTTTCGGGTTCCTTCGGGGCAATCTGGTAGAGGCAGCGAAGAACAGCTAACGTTTTTAGAATTAAACGATCCGCATTTCACGACCCATCCGGTAGTTACGGAAGATTTTACCAAAAGCAAATACCTTGAAAGAATTTTACAAAGAGTAACATATGAAAAACCAGAAGATTATGAGAGTCTTTTAGCTATCGAGGGAGTAGGTCCTAAAACTATTCGAGCCCTTTCTCTTGTTTCCGAAATAATTTACGGCGCAGACCCGTCATATGAAGATCCTGCAAGGTACAGTTTTGCTCACGGAGGAAAAGATTCAATTCCGTACCCCGTAGATATAAAAACTTATGATAATACTATCAATATTTTAGAAAAAGCAGTTAAAAGGTCAAAGATTAGTACTTTTGATAAAGAAAAAGCTTTAAGAAGACTTAAGACTATAAATGCATGAACACTTTCCAAGTAAAAACTTCCAAAAAAGACCAAATTGTAGATATAACAGACCAATTAAACGAGATTATAAAAAAATCAAATAAAAAAAGCGGAGTTTGTATTCTTTCGGCTGTTCACACAACATGCGGACTGACTACTGCCGATTTGGATCCCGGAACAGATTTAGATATTTTGCAAGCTTTTCGCAAAATGATACCAAAAATTTCATACCGCCATCCCCATGATCCGTCTCATACCCCAGATCATATTCTCTCCGCAATTATCGGGACATCATTGTTTTTAATTTTTGAAAATCAGACTTTGTTTTTGGGGACGTGGCAAAGAGTAATTTTAGTTGAACTAAATGGTCCGAGAGAGAGGACGATTGCGTACTCGATTATATAGAATTATGAATTATGAATTTCAACGAATTCCCTCAGCGGGCAGTTAATATGCTTACAGCTGGCAGGGCAGTGTCTCCTGCCATAATCAATCATTCTGTTTGTAAAATCAAACCATTCCTCTTTTGGAATTATTTCCATCAGATCCCTCTCGATTTTGTTGGGATCAGAATTTTTGGTAAGTCCAAATAGTTTAGATAATCTGGCGACATGAGTATCTACTGCAATTCCTTCGACAATTCCGTAAACGTTTCCCAAAATTATATTTGCTGTTTTTCTTCCGACTCCGGGAAGTGAAATAAGCTGCGCCATTGTTTTTGGAATTTCACCATCATATTTAGCCATTATTATTTCGGAAGATTTTTTTAAAAACTTTGCTTTTTGTCTGAAAAGACCAAGTTTTGATAGGTCTTTTTCCAAACCTTTCATATCAGCACTTTTATAATCTTTGATAGTTTTATTTTTTTTAAATAGATCTTTTGTTACCTCATTTACTTTCTTGTCGGTATTTCGTGCAGAAAGAATAACAGCAACTAAAAGTTCAAAAGGGTTTGAATAGACAAGCGCAGTTTTACTTTTTAGAAATAATTTCTTCAACTTTTTTAAGATTCCCACAGTCTTCTCTTTTAATTCAGCCTTATTTTTCATTGTCAAATTCTTTTACAAACTCATAAAAATTATTTCCCCTTACGTACCTCATTTTTTTATAAAATTCTAATGTGTTTATGTTGAAAGCTGGACCATAAAGAACAACCCAGTCTATTCCATTTCTTTTGCATCTTTTTTCAAATTCAATAAGAAGTTTTTTTCCAAAGCCCTTTCTTTGTCCCTCTTTTTTTATTGTGAAATACCATATTATGACTCCCTTGCCTCTCAATACCTCTCCAATTATGTACCCTATTATTTTTGAATTTTCCTGGACAACAAGAAAGAAATTCTTGTCTAGATAATTCTCCATAAACTTTTTATCAATATGATCTCCGCCAGGTGATTCAAACTCAGGTATATCTCCTAGTTTTTCACATTCTACAAGATCCTTTTTAAGAGCCGGTCTTATTACCACTATTCTAATTCTATCAAAAATTACAGAATTGGGGCTTGACATATCAAAACGGGTTGTGCTATAAGATTAATACGCCAAAAAATTACTTTAAAAAGGTGTTGCACCTTGTGTATTTTTTTTGTTGGATAGGGGAATTCTTCAGGAATTTATCAGACAGGAATTTATTAGATGCCTAAGCTTGACAAGAAAACTATAAGAAATAACACACGCGAAAACTGGGGTAATGACTACAAGTTTCTGCCTAAACTAGATCTTTTAGCCGTTCAAAAAGAATCATACAGATGGTTTCTCGAACAGGGAATCGGGGAGATTTTAAAGGAAATTTCTCCAATCGATGATTTTACAGAAAAAAACTGGACATTAATTTTTAAAGATTACCGCATAGGAAAACCTGCAAATTCTGCAGATGTTGCAATGAGCAAGGGTTTAACATATGATGCCCCACTGTATGTTGAAGCAAGCCTTCTTAATAAAAAAACCGATAAAACTATAAAACATGAAGTATTTTTGGGAGATATTCCCCAAATGACCGAAAGAGGAACCTTTGTAATAAACGGAGTTGAAAGAACCATTGTTAATCAGCTTGTTAGATCTCCCGGTGTCTACTTTACGGTTACCCAAGATAATGTAACGGGTAAAAAAATATATACTGCCGAAATAAGACCTGTTCACGGTTCGTGGCTTGAATTTTCTACAACTAGACACGAAACGATAACAGTTAGAATAGACAGAAGAAGAAAGTTTTTGGCAAGCACATTTCTTAGGGCTTTGGGAATCTCTTCAAACGACGATATAAGAGAAAAGTTTAAAGAGTCAGAGGGAAAGAGCGGAGAAACTTCTTTTATAAATAACACTCTAAAAAAAGACGAAACGCCCGATTCGCAGGAAGCGTTGATAGAGATTTTTAGAAAAATGCATCCCGGAGAGCCAATCGTAATAGATAAAATAAAAGAAAGTTTTTTTGGAATGTTCTTCAACGTTAGGCGTTATGACTTGGGAAAAGTCGGAAGATATAAAATGAACAAAAAACTTAAAGATACGCCCAGTTTTAAAGAATCAAATGAACAAGTTTTAACAGTAGATGACATAATTGCAACAATAAGTTTTTTAATAGAGCTTGTTGCCGGAAAAAACGGAGTTGACGATATTGATAGTCTTGCAAACAGACGTGTCAGACGAGTTGGAGAACTTGTTGCAACCAATGCATTTAGGGTTGGGATACTAAGACTTGAGCGAAGTATTAAAGAGAGGATGAGTCTTATTCAGCCCGATGTTCCGGTTTCGATTGGGCCTTTAATAAATGCAAGACCAATCATGGCATCGATCAACGAATTCTTTAGGACTTCTCAGCTTTCCACAATTTTGGATCAAACCAACCCTCTTTCCGAAATAGATAATTTAAATCGCTTAACTGTTATGGGAATCGGAGGAATTTCTCGAGAGAGGGCCGCGTTCTCAATTCGCGATATCAATAGTTCTCAATACGGAAGGGTTTGTCCTATTAGAAGTCCCGAAGGCCCGAATATTGGTCTTGTTACTTATATTGCGCTTTACGCAAAGGTTAACGAATTTGGATTTTTAGAAACTCCTTACAGAAAAATCGTGCATAAAAAAAGAGGAAAAAAAACTGTAACAAAAGTAACAGATGAAATAGTTTATTTAACAGCCGATGATGAACAAAGTCACTATATAACCCATTCGGGAGTAGTCTTAAAAGACGGAACAATAGAAGAAGATCGTGTTCCTGCTAGATATAAAGGGGAATTTATAGAAACCGAAAAAGAAAAAATGGAGTATGTAGATGTTGTGCCCCGTCAGGTTGTTGGATCGGCTGCCTCTCTTATTCCGTTTGTAAGTCATGACGAGGCAAACAGAGCTTTAATGGGAACTCATATGCAGTGTCAGGCAGTGCCTTTGGTAAATCTGGAAAGCCCAGTAGTCGGGACAGGAATGGAAAAAAATATTGCAGAAGTTATGGGAAGAGTTGTTAGTGCTCCTTTTGATGGAACAGTCACATATGCTGATGCAAACAAAATCACTTTAAAAGCAAATAAGGGAAAAGAAGAAGCAGTTTATAAATTAGATTCTTTTAAGAGAAGCTCACAGGCAACTTCTTATACTCAAAGGACAATGGTTATTCCCGGACAAAAAGTCAAAAAGGGAGACTTAATTATCGATGGTCCTGCAACAGATAACGGAGAGCTTGCTCTTGGAAAAAATCTAATTATCGCTTACGCTTCCTTAGACGGCTTAGGTTATGAAGATGCGATTGTTATTTCCGACAGACTTGTTAAAGACGATATTTTTTCTTCCATTCATATAGAAAAATATGAAGCGGCAGTTGTTGATACGAAATTAGGCGCTGAGGAAACAACCCGGGACATACCAAATGTCTCAGAGGAAGATTTAGCAAATCTTGATGAAGAAGGAGTAGTTGTAATAGGAAGTGAGGTTGGTCCAGGAGATATACTTGTTGGAAAGATAGCGCCAAAAGGAGAGACTGAATTAACAGCAGAAGAAAGACTCCTTCGGGCAATTTTTGGAGAACAGGCAAGAGAGGTAAGAGATACTTCTTTAAGAGTCCCTAATGGAGAAAGAGGTACGGTTATTAATGTTCAAATTCTAGACAGAAAGAAAGGAGACGAGCTTGAGCCCGGTACTATTAAAAAAATAATTGTAGAGGTAGCACAATTCAGACACGTTACTGTTGGCGATAAACTTGCAGGAAGACACGGAAATAAAGGAGTAATTTCCCAAATCCTGCCTTCGGAGGATATGCCATACCTTTCGGACGGAACACCGGTTGATATCATCATTTCCCCCATTAGCGTTTTGGCTCGCATGAATTTAGGACAGCTTTTGGAAGCACATCTTGGCTGGGCAGCAAAAAAACTTAATACAAAAGTTTCAGTTCCGGTATTTGAGGAAGTTGGGGAGGACAGAATCATAACTTTTCTTAAAATGGCAAAACTTCCTGAATCGGGAAAGACAGTTTTATACGATGGCAGAACAGGAGAGTCATATGAAAATCCCGTTGTTGTGGGAGTTGAGTATATTATGAAACTTATTCATATGGTTGAGGACAAGACACATGCAAGATCTACAGGTCCATACTCTTTAGTTACTCAACAGCCGCTCGGAGGAAAGGCTCAGATGGGAGGACAGCGTTTAGGAGAAATGGAAGTTTGGGCGCTTGAAGCGCATAGGGCAAGGCATATCTTGCAGGAAATGTTGACTATAAAATCCGATGATGTTATTGGAAGAGCTAAGGCATTTGAGGCAATTGTTAAAGGAACAGATATACCGACTCCAAAGGTTCCTGAATCATTCAGGGTTTTAATAAAAGAGCTCGCGGCTTTGGGAATAAATGTTATAGCACAAGGTGCGACTATTGATACATCTCAATCCGTTAACACCGCGCTTGCGGAAGTTACAGAAGAAGTGAAATCAATAGAAGACCTGTCTGCTCGCCTCGACTCGTCTAAGGAGGCCGGCGTGGAAGAAAAAGCAGAAGAAACGCCGGAAGAACCGGGCGGGAAGAATTAGTTGGTTAACAAGACAGGAGAGGCAGACGCGTTGTCTGTTGAAGGGCAAGAAAGGCAATCAACAAATGAATAGAAACGATAAAAAAATGAAAGACATAACGATTTTAGACTTCAAGTCTTTAAAAATCGTTCTTGCCGATAAAGAAGATATTCTTTCCTGGTCTTATGGAGAGGTAACAAAACCTGAGACAATTAACTATAGAACTTTAAGGCCAGAGAAAGATGGGCTTTTTGATGAAAGAATCTTCGGTCCTACAAAAGACTGGGAATGTTATTGCGGAAAATACAAAAGGATAAGACACAGGGGCGTTATTTGTGATAAATGCGGAGTAGAAGTAACAACATCAAGGGTTAGAAGAGAAAGAATGGGACACATAAATCTTTCCTCTCCTGTTTCCCATGTCTGGTTCTTTAAAGGCTCAACTTCTCCTCTTTCTTTAATTTTGGATATGTCCCAAAGAAGCCTTGAGTCTGTTATTTATTATGCATCTTTTTTGGTTGTAAATATGGATGAAGATAAAAAGAAAGAGGCCCTTACCCTATTTCTTAAAAATATCGAGAAAAGAAAGAAACAGCAGAGAGAAGAGATAGTTCTTGCGGAAAAGGATATAGAGAAGGAAACAAAAGAGAAGAAACAGGAAGTGAAAACAGGAAAACTTAAAAAGGAGCAAAAAGACCTTGTTTATCAAGAACTTGATTTAACCGAGAGGCAGAAAATAGCTGCATTTTCTGAAAGATTAATTGAAGAAGAAAAAAAACTTGATGAAATTTATGAAGCTTTGTCCCGTCTTGTTAAAAATCTAAGAATTGGGACAGTGCTTTCAGAAGATGAATATTTTAAAATCCTAGAATACGATATCCCGGTTTTCTTTACAATGCGAACAGGAGCAGAGGGAATTTTAGAACTTCTAAACAAAATTGATTTATCGGATTTAATTATAAAACTGAGAAGTGAAACAGAAAAATCCAAGGGGCAAAGATACTTAAAGCTTATCAAAAGACTACGATTGATTGAATCAATGCGAAAGGCAGGTGTTTCTCCATCGTCAATGATTATTACGGTTTTACCTGTTCTTCCTCCGGATTTACGCCCAATGGTTCAGCTTGCAGGAGGAAGATTTGCAACTTCTGACCTTAATGATTTATACAGAAGAGTAATTAACAGAAATAACAGATTAAGGCACTTAATGTCTTTAGGAGCGCCTGAGATAATTCTACGAAATGAGAAAAGAATGCTCCAGGAATCAGTCGATGCATTAATTGATGTGTCCCAAAGGACAACTCAAGTTGTTTCCTCACCCCTTAGGTCTCTGTCGGATATGCTTAGAGGAAAGCAGGGAAGATTCAGACAAAATCTTTTGGGGAAAAGAGTAGATTACTCGGGGAGATCAGTCATTGTTGTGGGTCCGCAGCTTGATCTTTCCCAGTGTGGTCTTCCTAAGGAAATGGCGCTTGAAATGTTTAAGCCGTTTGTTCTAAAAGAAGTAATAGTAAGAGGTTATGCTCCAAACATTAAATCCGCGAAAAGATTTATAGAAAAAAGGCCACCAGAGGTCTTTGATATTTTAGAAGAGATTACAAAAAATCATCCGGTTTTATTAAACCGTGCTCCAACTCTCCATAAGCTTGGAATTCAGTCTTTTTACCCTGTTCTAATTGAAGGCTCTGCTATAAGTCTTCATCCGTGCGTATGCGCAGGTTACAATGCAGATTTCGATGGAGATCAAATGGCAGTCCACATTCCACTATCTAATATGGCAAAGGAGGAAGCTATAGATCTTATGATGCCGCGTCACAATTTACTCAAGCCGGCAGACGGAAGCCCTATTACACTTCCCAATAAAGAAATGGCGGTTGGGGTCTTCTACTTAACAAGTTTAGATGAAACTTTAAGAAAGGAAGATAAATCGGTTTTTGAAAGCAGGGAAGAGGCAGTTCTTGCTCATGCTCTTTCTAAAATAAAATTCAGGGAACCGATTAAAGTAAGAATCGATAATAAAATAATAGAAACTACAATTGGAAGAATACTATTTAATGAACAAATTCCGCAGCCTCTAAGATTCATCAATGAGCCGGTTAAGGCATCGGGAATTAAAAAAATAATTATTCATGCAATCTCAAACTCGACAGCCGAAGAGGTTGAGAAAATTATCGACAACATTAAAACATTAGGATTTTACGGAGCAACAATCTCGGGAATTTCGGTTTCTGTTTTTGATAATGAAATGGTTGTGGGCAAGGAAAATCTTATTGAGGCGGCTGAGAAAAAGATAACAGAAACTGAGAAAGAATATCAGCAGGGTCTTATAACAAATGAAGAAAGAAAAAGACTTGAGAATGAAATTTGGCTTAAAGCAACAGATGATCTGGCGGATAAGACCTGGTCAATTTTAAAACCTGAGAATCCAATAAAAGTTATTATAGACTCAGAGGGTGCTCGGGCAGGAAAAGAACAGGTAAAACAACTTTCTGCAATGAGAGGATTAATTCTTGATCCTCTTGGAAAAATTGTAGAACTTCCAATTAAGTCAAACTTTAGGGAAGGGCTTTCTATCTTTGAATACGTTGCATCGGCTCGTGGTTCACGAAAGGGATTAACCGACTCAGCTTTAAAGACCGCAAATGCCGGTTATCTTACAAGAAGACTCGTTGATGTATCTCACGATGTAATTATAAGAGGTGAGGATTGTGGGACAAAAGAAGGAATTTTAATTGTAAAAGATGAGACGGGTAGAATAACAACATTCTTTGACAGAATTCTGGGACGAACTGCCGCATCGAATATAATATCTAAAAAGAGCAAGAAACCGATAATAAAAGAAGGACAAGAAATAGACGGAGAAAAGCTTAAACTTCTTATAGAAAATGAAGTCGAAGAAGCAAATGTCAGGTCTCCTTTAACCTGCAGAATGGAATACGGAATTTGTGCAACTTGTTATGGCTGGGACTTCTCGACGAAAAGAAAAGTAAACGTTGGAATCCCTGTTGGCGTAGTTGCGGCTCAATCAATTGGAGAGCCGGGAACCCAGTTAACAATGAGAGTGAGACACTTTGGAGGAGTTGTTATGACTGATGTTACTCAAGGTTTGCCAAGAGTGGAAGAATTATTTGAAATGAGAACTCCCAAAAACTTGGCTCCGATGTCTGATATCTGGGGAAAAGTAAATATAGAAAAAACAGAAGACGGTTATGTTGTAGAAGTGAGAAATACAAGGGCAAGGCCGCCGGAAGAGAGAGAATATTTTATTCCGCTTTCTTCCGAAGTTGCTGTAAAAGACGGAGATACGATTTCGGCAGGAACACAACTTGCTCAAGGATACCTTGATCCAAAAGATATCCTTAAGGTAAAAGGAAATATTGAAGCACAACGTTATATTATTACAGAGGCTCAGCGGGTTTATGAATCACAAGGAATTGCAATAAACGATAAACATTTCGAAGTAATTTTGAGAAAAATGTCGGATAAGGTTGTTGTCGAAACAGTCGGAGATACTGCTCTTATTCCGGGAGACTTTATTACAAAAGTTAAATTTGAAGAAATTAACGCAGAAATATTATCACAGGGAGGCGAACCAGCAACAGCAAGGCAAATTCTTTTGGGAATCACGAAGTCCTCTCTATTCTCCGACTCATGGCTTTCTGCCGCATCCTTTCAGGAGACTACAAAAGTTTTAACAGAGGCAGTTCTTCAGGGGCAAGAGGATAAGCTTATAGGGCTTAAGGAGAACGTTATTATCGGACGCCTTATTCCTGTTGCACCCGATCAGATTAAAGAAACTCCGGAACAAATAATGGTAGAGCCTGCCATAATTCAGAAATCAACTGATAGTAAACCGGTAGTTGGGGTTGAACAACAGACTTCGGATAATGTATAATAACGTGAAAATAAATACCAATCAACTAATCATCCAATCAACTAATTAACCAATTGAGTGATTTGAAATTTGATGATTTGAAATTGGTTTATTACGACTGAAAGGAGTGTATGCCAACATTATCACAGCTTGCCAAAAAAGGTAGATATAGAAAGGTTAAAAAAACCAAAGTAAGTGCATTACGAAGAATGTTTAATGCCAAAGACCAGGTTTATAAATCTATTATCGCTCCTCAGAAGAGAGGAGTCGTTACGCTGGTTAAAACAATGACCCCCAGAAAACCAAACTCTGCTTTGCGAAAAGTAGCAAGAGTAAAACTGTCGAATAAAATGGAGGTTACTGCTTATATTCAAGGAATAGGACATTCACTATCAGAGCATGGAATAGTACTTATCCGAGGCGGAAGAGTAAAAGATCTACCGGGAGTCAAGTACCATATAGTAAGAGGCAAGTTTGATTTAATGGGAGTTGACGGACGAAAATCTTCCCGAAGTAAATACGGAACAAAAATGGGAGGCGCAGGTACGCCACGCGTAATTGCGGGAACACCAACTGAGGAAACTTCTGCGCCGCCGCCATCTCCGGAAACCCCGGCAGTAGAAGCTGGATAACAATATAATAATCAAACAATTTAAATTATAATTATGAGACACAAAAAGACAGAAAAAAGACAGACCGAACCGGATAAAATTTATAAAAGCCGTCTTGTCACTAAATTTATAAATAATTTAATGAGGGATGGTAAGAAAACTGTTGCTCAGCGTATTTTTTATGATTCATTTGAGCTAATGAAAAAACAGGGAAAAGACCCGATAGAAGTTTTTGAGAAAGCAATTTCCAATGTTGAACCCAGACAGGAAGTAAAGGCAAGACGAGTAGGAGGAGCATCTTATCAGATTCCGGTTGAGGTAAGAGGAGACCGAAGAGTCTCGCTTGCGGTAAGATGGCTTATTCAGGCAGCCAGAACAAGATCGAATAAAGAATTTCATACTTTTTCGGAAAAACTTGCTGCAGAATTTTTAGACGCTTTGGAGAATAAGGGAGAGGCAATCAAGAAAAAAGATGTAATGCAGAGAATGGCAGACGCGAATAGGGCTTTTGCTCATTTCAGATGGTAAGCCGAAGTTTATCCTGAGTTAATCGAAGGACCCACTTCCGCTGGTAAATCATTTCTCCAAAGTTTAGATTTACTATCTAGTATTATATAAAGGCATCAGAATTTCAATATTTACTATGATAATACGTATTATTATAGTAGGTTTGGGATACTAAAGTTTAGAAGGCTTTCTTCTTTTTTATCTTTTCTTTTTTATATTTTTGATTGAGATAAACCATGTCGGTTCCTTTTGATGGGGGAATATTTATTAGTATATCCTCTATCTTTTGCCAAAATTGATCTTTTCTTTCATCAGATAGTATTTTCTGAACCATTCTCTTATATCCTTTACCTGAATATTTTAGACTAAGGCTTACTGTTGCAATAGTAGATGGGGTTACGCGTAGAATTTCCGAAATCGATGGATAAGTGTAGTTTTTGGCCAGAAGAACAGCAATCGCGAGGCGTTTGGCAAGCATAATTTTTTCTATTGGTGAAAGAAAATCTTCAAGGAAGTCGTCAATATCTTGAGCATCTTTAAGAGTTGAAATAGTAGATTTAAAAATCTCAAACACTCTCTTCTCGACACTTTTATGTATAGGATATTTAGAAACCTGGCTCATGTTTTATACTCTAATAATATATATCATTATAGCGGTATGTCAATAGAATAGGAATGTACAGATCTACTTATATAATGTAAAGTTTATTTTACAGTATTATGTGAAGACAAACAAAACCTTCGCCCACTTTAGATGGTAAGCCTCAGAGATTTAATTCCTGTCTTGGGTTGTTGGGGAAATTGACCAGATCAAAAAGTACAAATAAAGTCGGTTTTATTTTGTAGAAACGGTGAGGGCTAGTTTTTGAATTAATAAAGCTATCAACCTCTTTTTTTGAAAATATTCTCCTTTCGTAAACAGAGCGCGCTTTTGCAATATCCTCTTTCTTTGTAAGAAGTTCTGCGGCGCCTTCCAGCTGGAGTCCTCTTGGCGGATCTTTTGGAGTATGAGGAAATACAATTGCTGCTCCAACTTTTGGATTTTCAGCAACTTCTCTGGAATGCCGTCTGGTTGCTGAAGAAAACCAATATATATTTAAATCTTCGTCTGCTGCAAACCAAACATGACAGACCCAAGGTTGATTATCCACGCAAGTTGAAAGTTGCATTAACATTGCTTCTTTTAAATAATCTTCAATTAATTTTCTGAGATTCGGTTTCATAGAGTATTCTTGAACCATCCTACCATTAATTTTGTATATTCTTCATTGTGTTTTTCGTTTTGCAGAGAATGGTCTGCGCCTTTTATCCATTCAAGTTTTTTATTTTCTGAACCGGCGTGTTCACAATATCCTTCTATAACATTTCTCGGACATGAATCATCGAGTTCGCTTCCTATTATTAATAATGGATTTTTAAATTTTTCAATTGCTTTTATTGCAACATTATCTAGAACTTTATCTGATTTTCTATACTCATCCCTTCTTTTTTTAAAATCATCATCCCAAGTGTATTTTTTGTTAAGCCAATCGTCAGAATAAATTCCTGGAGCCTGTAAGACCATTGATTTTATATTTCTTTTTCCGCAAACCAATGCGCCCATATATCCTCCAAAACTTTTTCCGCTTATACCCACCTTTTCTTTATCAACAAAATCTTGTTTCAAAAGATAGTCAAGAGTAAGAAGTGCATCATCAAGCCAATCTCTTAGAGATAATTCTCCAAGTTTTCCATCACTTTTTCCGCATCCTCTGAAATCAAAGCAAAGCGATGCAATCCCGACTTTTGCAAATTCTTCCCCTCTCTTTATATAACGTGGTTTACTTTGACTTATCATTCCGTGGTAAAAAATTACAGAAGGAAGTTTTCCACTAGCATCGGGTTTTATTATAGTTCCCGAAAGATTATATCCATCCCCCTTTATCTTTACCGGTTCAGATTTCATAAGGCAATTATATCATTGTATGGTCAAAGATTTAAAAATATGATATAATTTATTAATAAATTCGCCTCGATAAGGTGGAGTCGAATTTTGTTTTTTTATGGCGGATGTGAAATCAAGAGATGTACCACTGGATAAGATTAGAAATATAGGAATTATCGCTCATATCGATGCGGGTAAAACCACAACTACAGAGCGTATCCTTTTTTATACCGGAAAAACCTACAAAATCGGAGATATCGATGAGGGAACAACACAGATGGACTGGATGCCGCAGGAAAAAGAGCGGGGAATTACTATTGTTTCGGCCGCAACAACCGCCTATTGGAAAGATTATAGAATAAACATTATCGATACCCCGGGGCACGTTGATTTCACAGCGGAAGTTGAAAGATCTTTGCGTGTTTTAGACGGAGGAATTACGGTTTTGGACGCGGAAGAAGGAGTTCAATCTCAATCCGAAACTGTTTGGAGACAGGCAGATAAATATAAAGTTCCCAGAATTTGTTTTATTAATAAAATGGATAAACTCGGAGCAGATTTTTTGGCAACTGTAAAAAGTATCGAAGACAGACTTGGCGCAAATCCTGCAATTATGGTTTTGCCCATAGGCGTTGAGCACACATTTAAAGGAATTGTTGACCTTATCTTAAGAAAATCCTATGTTTGGGGATCGGATGACCTCGGTGCGGAATTCGATGTATCCTCGGAGATTCCGGAGGATCTAAAAAAACAAGTCGAGAAATACCGACACAAACTTATCGAAAAAATTGCCGAAACAGACGATAAGCTTTTAGAAAAATATTTAAGCGGAGAAGAACCAACGGTAGAAGAACTCAAAACTGCTCTAAGAAAAGCGGTTATTGCCTATAAGCTTGTTCCAATCTATGCAGGCTCAAGTCTTCGCAATAAAGGGGTCCAACCACTTTTGGATGCTGTTGTTGACTATCTTCCTTCACCCTTGGATCTTAAAGAAGTTAATGGAATAAATCCAAAAACCGAAGGAGGAGAGTTTAGAAAGTTAACCCCTGATGATCCTTTTTCGGGACTTGCTTTTAAAATTCAAATTGACCCCCATGTTGGGAAACTTACCTACTTTAGAGTTTACTCTGGAAAAATAGTCTCGGGCTCTTATATATATAATAGTACAAAAAATAAGACAGAAAGGGTCGGCCGTATTCTTCTGATGCACGCAAACACCCGCGAGGAAATTAAAGAGGGATTGTCTGGGGAAATTGTTGCGCTCGTCGGTTTAAAAGAAACAGTAACAGGAGATACTCTTTGTGATGAAAAAAACCCTATTGTTCTTGAAAGGATTTCTTTCCCAGAGCCCGTTATCTCCTTAGCAATTGAGCCAAAGACAAAGGTTGATCAGGAAAAATTAGGACTTGCTTTAAAAAGACTTTCCGAGGAGGATCCTACATTTGTAATTAAATCAAACCACGAAACAGGACAGACAATTATTTCGGGAATTGGAGAACTCCAGCTTGAAGTTATGGTTGATAGAATGAAAAGAGAGTTTGGTGTCTTGGCAAATGTTGGCGCGCCGCAAGTCGCATATAAAGAAACTATCGCAAAAATTGCAGAAGCGGAAGGGAAATATATCCGCCAATCAGGAGGGCGAGGACAATACGGACATTGTTTCTTAAGAGTAACGCCAAAACCAAGAGGAGAAGGGTACGAATTTGTAAATGCGATAAAGGGAGGAGCAATTCCTGCAGAATTTATCACGTCTATTGAAAAAGGTGTAAAGGAATCAATGGAAAACGGAGTCTTGCTGGGTTATCCTATGGTTGACATGACCGTCACGGTTTATGACGGAAGTTATCACGATGTTGATTCTTCGGATGTCGCATTTAAAATTGCGGCCTCACAGGCTTTACAGGCATCAACAAAAAAAGCAGAGCTTACACTTCTTGAGCCGATTATGAAGGTTGAAGTAACAACGCCCTCTGAGTTTATGGGAGATGTTATCGGAGATCTTTCTTCCAAAAGATCACAAATTTTGGGAACAGAAGAAAGAGCTCGTGCTACAATAATACTTGCCATGGCGCCTTTGGCAGAGCTTTCCGGTTATGCAACAACATTGCGTAGTATGTCTCAGGGACGCGCATCATATTACATGGAGCCGTCGCACTATGAAGAAGTTCCGAAAAATATTGTAGAACAAATGCTTGCCAAATCAACCTTTACCGGAAGGGTTGCTGCCCATCAGTAGGATTTGAAATCATCTACAAAAATTTTATATAATAATCTTTTATGACGGCAAGAGTTGAAAACGGCACAACAGGCATTCCTGCTGAAAAAATTAGCGCAAAAATTACAAGAGAGAACCTATCTACGTTTGTCCCAAACTATGATTCTATTTTACATGAGAGACTTTACTCAATTGGCGTTCTTAAAGAGGAAGAAACTTTAGATCTTATTTTTCCATCAATACCACACGATAATTCTGATGCAGAGTATATATATGAAGGAACAATTGGTGACGATTGGATTTTTGTATATTTTATGAGTCCAAATAAAAAAACCTCCTCACATAAACATCCTTATAAAGGAGTGGAAATTGAAGAGGATTATCATCTGTTGAGAGGGAAAATGTTTCTTCAGTTAGGAAAAGATGAGGATGAAGCTTCGCAAGTTGAGCTTACCGAGGACAGTAATTTTACAACCGTTCCTCCAAATACTTTGCATGAAGGATCGACAGGTGAACATTTTGCTTTTGTTCTTGTAAGAATGCGAGGGGCAGCATCAATTCCTCGAGACCAACTCCATATCCCAATCTAAAGTTTTTTATTTTGACTCTTGACGATTTATAGAAAATGCTGTATATTGCTTTTAGCCTTAAATCTTTTAAGGCATATTTTTTCTTGTAAAAAATTATGGCAGAAGCAAAAAAGTTCGAAAGAACAAAACCACACGTAAATGTCGGAACCATTGGTCACGTAGACCATGGTAAAACTACTTTAACTGCCGCAATAACTTCTGTTTTGGCAAAGACTGGAAAAACAACTGCTAAAAAATATGAAGATATCGACAATGCTCCCGAAGAAAAAGCAAGAGGAGTCACGATCAATATCACCCACATCGAGTACGAAACAGAAAAAAGACATTATGCTCACATCGATGCTCCGGGACACGCAGATTACATTAAAAACATGATTACGGGCGCTGCTCAAATGGACGGTGCTATTTTGGTAGTTTCTGCGCCTGACGGTCCCATGCCTCAGACCAGAGAACATATTCTTCTTGCACGACAAGTTGGCGTTCCGGCAATTGTAGTTTTCTTAAACAAAACCGATATGGTCCAAGACGCCGAGCTTTTGGATTTGGTAGAAATGGAAGTAAGAGAACTTCTTACAAAATATCAATATCCGGGAAATGATGCACCAATCATTCGCGGTTCAGCCCTCAAGGCTTTGGAAGGAGATGCCGAGGCAGAAAAACAGATAGTAGCCCTTATGGATGCGGTTGATAATTACATTCCTACTCCAAAAAGAGATATAGAAAAGCCGTTCTTAATGCCTGTTGAAGATGTTTTTTCAATCAAAGGTCGAGGAACGGTTGTAACAGGGAGAATAGAAAGAGGTCAGGTTAAAGTAAATGAAACGGTTGAGATAGTCGGGATAAAAGCAACAAAATCAACTGTTGTAACAGGAGTTGAAATGTTTAGAAAAAGCCTTGATGAAGGGCAGGCAGGAGACAACGTTGGACTTCTTTTAAGAGGTGTTGAGAAAGACGATGTAGAAAGAGGACAGGTTATTGCAAAGCCTGGTTCGATTACTCCTCACAAGGAATTTGAGGCAGAAGTTTATATCTTAACAAAAGAAGAAGGCGGGAGACACACGCCATTCTTTACAGGTTACAGACCGCAGTTTTATATTAGAACAACTGATGTAACTGCAGAAGTTACCCTTCCTAAGGGTGTTGAAATGGTTATGCCGGGAGACAGCACCAAAATGACAGTAAAGCTTATTGTACCGGTTGCTTTGGAAGACGGCCTCAGATTTGCAGTCAGAGAAGGCGGAAAGACAGTAGGCGCAGGAGTCATCAGTAAAATAATTGCCTAATTCGCTTTCAGTCTACGATCTACAGCTTTCTTCTTTTCCCCCTTTACTTTTAAAATCTTCCGTGATATATTTCTGATATCTTTTTCCTGCCCCAAAAATTATGTCACCATTTTATAGAAAAGAGGGAGATAATTATATACCTCTAGAACAATTGCCGCCTGATATTAAAGTGGGTAGAGGAGAAAGTGATAAAGCGCATGTTTTTGTAAATCCTGATGATGAAGAACAAATTACAGTATATCTTTCTGGTAATGTCATCGCTCGTGATGAAGATGGAGACGTAATTTTTCCTGGAGATGGAAGCACTTTAATAAATAGACGCGATGTTATTTTTGAAAATGTTAGAACCGGACATAGAGCAATGATTATACATAGTGAAAAACCGATTGTGGAATTAAAGTAAATTATGTCACCTGCAAGAGTTGAAATAATGAGACTGAATAGATTATTAGAGCCTTCCGATCAAGTTGTATTAGGGAGAGAAAAATTTGAGGTAGGAAAAATCACTGCAAAAATTGATGGCCGTTCCGAAGGAGCTACTGTGGTTAAATTTTCGGGTGGAGATTTACGATTATTTCAAATAGAAGATGGACAGATAACGATGTCGGGAGAATTTGATAACGGAGAAATGGAAGTAAAGATCCACCGAGGTGAATCACTTCAAATTCAGGACAATTTATTTAATGCAATAAAAGTAACGCATGGGGAATACCACGGAAATGAAGAGGCGGGGGTAATTTTTGATAGATTTGAAGTCGGATCAAATTTGACAGAAGAAGGTAGAAGGGAACTTGCTGAGCTTACTCATGGAGGTCAAACTTAATAATTAACTATGCCGAGGATTGAATTAGACAATGTTCCTCAAGAACAAAAAGACGCTTACGACCGATGGGCTAAAAAACAAGCGGTTAGAGGAAAGGTCACTGGGAGAATTCATATGCGAGTCGGGATGGAAGAAGTAAAAATTACATATTTTGATGACGAACCCATAGTGCAACATAGGAGGAATTTCTGGACTGGAGAAGGTCATACGATAGGTTATAGCGATAAAATTGCTGAAGAACTAAGAGAAGCGGGGGTAATTTTTGACAGTGAAGCGGAAAAAGTGCCTTTATTGAGTAAAGGCGTGTTAGTTACCGACTCTGGAGATCAGGTTTAAAATTTCACTACTTACTTCTTGAATAATTTTTTCTTCTCTTTTCTTCTCTTGTGCCGACAAGAGAAGCAAAAGCTCTCGCCTAG
>Ga0209541_10003752_pt1 | contig 27584 bp, 29 predicted proteins | sample RifCSPlowO2_01_FD_184027 | JGI IMG/M metagenome (GOLD analysis project Ga0209541, IMG submission 184027) | Groundwater microbial communities from Rifle, Colorado - Rifle CSP2_plank lowO2_0.1 (SPAdes) (version 2) | ecosystem: Environmental > Aquatic > Deep subsurface > Groundwater | place... | reverse complement strand
CAATATTCGCAACCGTATTTGCAGTACTTATCTATGATCTTTTTAAGATTATGAAAAATCGAACAAAAAACCTTGATTATTTATCAATAAATCTTTATTCGATTGCCGTGCTGCTCCTGCCAACGTTTACAGGAACGCTCTCCTCGATTCCAAGATATGCCCTTCTCTCTTTTGGATTCTTCATCGCCCTGGCAAGGATAAAAAATATTGTCATTAAAATAACAATTGCTTTGATTTTTTCAATAGTTCATATTATTATTTTTGTCTACTTCCTTAAAGGCTACTTTGTAAGTTGAAACGCAAGGCCCGAGACCTCTTGACAATCCCCTTTTATCTCTGCTACATTAAATCATGGAGCCCCAAAAGTTTTTACCCCAGTTTTCTCTCGGACTTACTTTCAACGATGTCTTGCTTCTCCCCGGTTATTCCGACTTTACACGAAGGGATATTAACCTCTCAGCTTATTTAACCCGCACAATAAAACTCGAGATTCCCTTTGTTTCAGCCCCGATGGATACTGTAACCGAATCGAAGCTCTCAATAGCTCTTGGAAAGCTTGGGGGGATTGGAATAATTCATCGAAATCTTACAGTCTCTGACCAGGTCAGGATTGTTAAGAAAGTAAAGTCAAAAAAAGTCTTAGTTGGCGCAGCTACCGGATCTAGTCCCGGTTTTGAAGAAAGAACTAAAGCTCTTGTTTTATCAGGAGTTGACCTAATTCTTATAGACTCAGCTCATGGATTTACAAAATCTATAATAGATGCCGTTAAGTTTATTAAGAAAACTTATCCTAAAATGCAAGTCATCGCTGGAAATGTAGCAACTTATGAAGGGACAAAAGCACTTATCCATGCGGGGGTGGATGGGCTTCGCGTTGGCATGGGACCGGGAACAATATGCACAACGCGTGTGATATCCGGGATGGGCGTTCCGCAGATAACAGCAATACAAGAAGCAGTAAGGGCTGCAAGAAGATCAAAAATTCCCATTATTGCAGATGGCGGGATAGTAAATTCGGGTGATATGGTTAAAGCGCTTGCGGCAGGCGCAGACACGATTATGATGGGAGGATTTTTTGCTTCCGCAATTGAATCTCCGGGCAAAAAAATAAAGTTATTAGCAAACCAAATCCCGCATAGATTTAAGAGCATACTCAATCACGGCAAGAGCTTTGTTTTTAAAGAGTATCGGGGTATGGGATCAGAGGGCGCAATGAAAAAAGGGACCAAAGTAAAGAGCGAAGACGAATTTCATGGAAAAGATTATCGTGATCGAACACTAATCGCGGAGGGCGTTGAGGGTTTGGTGCCAATTAAAGGGACTGTCAATGAACTTGTAGAAACAGCAATTGGCGGAATTAGATCAGGGCTTTATTACTGTGGAGCCAAAAATATTTCCGATCTTCATAAAAAAGCTCGTTTTATACGAATTACTCAACAATCCTTTATGGAAAACCACCCTCATGACATCCTAGTAACAAATCCGGGGAAGAGCTACGCATAAATTTTCATGCGAATGTATCCGAATTTAATTAGTCCGAATCTATCCGAATAATTTATATCATTACTATCATGCTTAGTCTAATGATTCAGATTATTAGACTAGATTCGTTCCGTTGACTAGTCGACTAGACGACGATACAAATGTTATTGTCATTAGAGCAAGACAATCTTACTGTGTTATAATTTCATAAATGGACAAAGTTGAAGAATTTTTTCACTTTATTTCTCCTAAAGTCATATCTTTAACCAGTGAACGATTTGAAAACACGAAAGAAGTTAAATATAAAGATGAAAAGAATTCGTTGGATATTGCGACTGAAGCAGATTTAGACAATGAGAGACTCATAACTAATGAACTAAGAGCCTGGTTTCCTAATGATCAAATTATCGCCGAAGAAACTTTTAACGAAATTGGCGATATTAACCAAGGACGATCCTGGATAATAGACCCTATATGTGGGTCTGCAAATTTTAGAAATGGGATCAAATTCTTTTCTACAAATATTGCCCTAGCGAATAATGGACTAATAATGGCTTCTTGTGTAGTTGATCATTCTATAGGACAGTACATTTGGAGCATAGGGAATTCGCAAATAAACATAAACGACAAACGTATCTCACCGAAAAAAAGGACGAAGGGAATTATGGTCGAAGTAGATCTACCAGCGCTTACCGGAATGGATTCAAATGTAATTGATAAGCATATTCAATTGACTTCTTATCTTCTCCATAAGAAGAATTATTATCTTTCATCTTTCTGCACTTCGCTCCTCTTCGCATATGTTGCACTTGGTAGAATTGATGCTTATGCCAATGGTTTTAGTAAAGTTTGGGATGTAGCGGCGGCAAATTTCTTGATTCTGCAAGCGGGAGGAATAGTAACTGAATTAGACGGCTCCCCCTGGACATTGAACTCGAATAATGTGCTGGGTTCTTTCAGAAAAGAACTGCACATCGAACTTTTGGGTATATTAAATTCCTAAGATATATTATTTAAGATGGTTTCGTTTGGGGATTTTGCGAAAGTTGAATTAACTGTTCCTTTTTATCTAATGACTCGAATGTTGTTCGAATCTACTCGAATTTACAATCTATATCTTCGAAATCCGCATCCTTAAAGGAAGGATTTACTATTCGAGTAATTCGATAATGTAAGGAACGAAGATGACTATTCCCACTATTATTGTGCCGATTGCGGTGACCAGAACCATCCCAGCTGCTACATCCTTTGCGGCCTTTGCTTCTTGTTTATGTTCATCAGTTATAAGATCCGTCATTTCCTCAATTGCCGTATTTATCATTTCAGAAGCAATTACTAATACAATAGCAAGAAGAATGATTATTTTTTCTAATTTTGTCAATCCTAAAAGGAAGCTTGCTAACAAAACTAATATTGCGATAATCGTATGTATTCTAATGTTTCTGTTATCTTTGAAGGCATGAACAATACCAGAAAGAGCAAACCCAAATGAATGATGAATTTTATTATTTTGCATAAAACCCTAATACATATTTTACTACTACATAAAGCATTAGAACAATTATTATTCCGACTAGGCCACCCACTATAGTTTCGAGGGGCTCATGTTTTTTGAGTTTTACCCTTGACCATGCAACTAACGGAGCAATTAAGAGCAATGCCCAAAATATTCCTCCATACAAAATACCCATTATTACTGAAAATGAAGAAAAAACCGCAAGGTGAATACTGGCCTTAATTTTTCTATTAATAATATCTGCAATAATTACTCCAAACAAAAGTGCCCCCAAAGCAATAAGTAATACCTTTGGACCATTCAATAAGAAAACTATCAGAAAATAAAGAATGCTCAAAAGGCCAGTAAAAATAAATATCGGAGTTCGCTCTTGCCTTTTTGAAATATCAAAGTCTGAAAATACTCCTTTCCTAACAGCCAAAACTACAAATACGCCCACCAAAGAGGCAAATAATATTGAAACAAAAGTCCACGCAAGCGCATATAAAAAATCTTCCCTGCTCTTGAAAACTAACGCATAAGAGAAAGGGATTGAAAGAAGAACCGGGTTTGAGATAAAGGATATAATCCTTGCAAACAAGTTCATTTATTTATTTTTAGTATGTGCTCAAGCCAGGAAACAGTACCTCCCTGACCCTGAATCTCTAGTTTTTGTTCAAACGGCAACCCCTGCGGCCTTCCTGTTAAAACTGTATATACATCCTGAGTTGAAACTCCAACTTGATCTCGAACTGCAATTGTTGCAGCCGAAATTAATGTCGGTTTCCATTCGGACAATTCCCTATATGTAGTGGCTAATTCCTGCGCTAATTTCTTCTGTTCTTGATTCAAAGCTATGCTCCGATTTTCTACAAGAGCCCTAAAATCGGCAAGAGTTTTCATGCGGGTCTTGGCAATAGGCAAATATTGTTCAAAATTTGGTATCGAGGAAATTTCTGAATCAAACTCCAAGATTTGAGCTTTGAGTTGCAAGTTTGTAGTTTTCCTAATGTACTCTCCGTTCATCCAAAGTAACTTTCTTTCATCAAAAATTGCGGGAGAACTATTGATGTTTTCAAGCTTAAATTCTTTTTCTATCTCCTCTTTTGATAAAATCTCGCGGTCATTTTTTGGAGACCATCCTAAAAGCATCAAGTAATTCAACAATGCATCCGGCAAAAATCCTTCATTTTTGAAATCGATAACAGATTTAGCTCCTCGTCTTTTAGAAAGTTTTTTACCGTCTGTTCCTAAAACATTGGGAACATGAGCAAAAATTGGAATCTTGTCTTCCCAACCAAAAGCTTTATATATAAGAATGTGCTTTGGGGTGGATGGAATCCAATCTTCTCCTCGAATTACATGAGATATACCTTGTGCATGATCATCAACAACATTCGCTAGATGATAAGTTGGATATCCGTCACTTTTAAGAATTATAAAATTTTCAATTTCAGAATTCTTAAACTCAATCCTCTTTCCTCCTACTGCGTCTACCCAGAAAGTAATGCCTTCTTTAGGAACTTTAAATCGAACTGCACCATTTTCCCTGTCTGCCGCGCCGATTGAAATAAGCACATTTGCTGCTTCTATGTATCCCTTAAGGTTTGCGGACTGGACAATTTGCTTATCCCATTTTACCCCGAGCCACGCAAGCGACTCTTCGATTGCGCGAAGGGCTCCTTCAACCTTTCTTGCTTGATCCGTATCTTCAATTCTAAGAATAAATTTTCCGCCTGTGGATTTTGCGAAGAAATAATTAAAAAGGGCCGTCCTTATGTTCCCCACATGAGGAATACCAGTTGGAGATGGTGCAAAACGAACTTTAACATTTCTCACTTGCTTGATTTTATCACAGCCTATTGGCTATACTCAATTTATGGCTCATCTTGCCCAAGTTGCAAGCGAAGTTCGCATAGGATTAAAACTTCTTGCTGCTTCTCTTTTTGTAGTCGCCATCTTGTTTATTTTTTTTAAGGGGGGAGAAATAGCTAAGAATCTTTTCTTTCCAACACCTCCTGCTCCGCCTGAGGAAAAGTTTGGAAAGCTTCCGCCCGTTACGTTTCCAACTCAAAACCCACAAAATTATGAATACAGAATTAATACCTTGACCGGAAGACTGCCATCTTTTCCCGAAGTTTGCAAGCTATATAAGAATAGCCTCTATTGCCAAGTGAAGGTTTATAAAGTAAAGAAAAGAGAACCAAGTTTAGTCGCTTTAAAATCAGCAAGAGATAAATTGCAAGTAATTGGGTACACAGAAAATGAATCCAGAATATCAGAAGAGGAATATCAATGGACTAATTCCAAAGGCAAAACAATCCGAATGAATATTTTAACAGGCAATTTTAAAATTTTCTCAAACTTTTTAGGTGAGTCTTCTGGATCTTTGACCGGAGAAGCAGCAAGAAAAGAAGGGGCATTCGAATTAGTAGAGAGGCTTCTTGAAAATTTGGGTCTTGAAACAGAAGATTTAGATCAAGAGCCCTCTACCTTAACTTATTTAAAATTAGAAAATGGTACTTTAATAAAATCACAAAGCCTTAATGAGGCGAATTTTGCTCGATTGGATCTATTCCAGAAAAATCTTGACAATCATGAAATTTATTATCCCGGTCTAGCTGAAAGTCTCATGTACTTTATAATAGAGAGCGATAGTAGTAATTTACCAAATGTGGTGGACGCCTCTTTTTCTCACTTTATCGCTGATTCGTCCAACTTTTCCACGTATCCTATAAAAACAGCAGAGGCTGCGTTCGAGGATTTAAAACAAGGCAACGCTCTCGTGTTTTCTAATGACAAAAATGTGAAGCTAATTGACATTATTGACGTATCTCTTGGATACTATATAGGAGACGAGAATCAGCAATATTTTCTGCCCATTGTGGTTTTTAAAGGCAAAGAATTTACCGCTTACGTTCAAGCAATAATTCAACCCCGTTAGAGACTCGAGAAAAATAATTTTAAGTTTTAAATTATTTTTCTAACGCAGGAACATTGTTAGCGTCTCTAACGGGGTCAATAAGATATCAACGTTATTTTTTCTACTGCCCTTTCTATAATATTCTTTGTGTCAAAAAATCTATCATCGCTTCCCAAAACAACTACTATATAGGTCCTCCCCTCATGATCAACTGAAGATACTAAAACTCCCAAAGCTTCTTCTGAAAACCCTGTTTTTACCCCGCTTACTCCGTCTACGCCTAATAGTTCGTTTAAGTTTGATAATTCATGAATTATTTTCCCGGAAATATCTGTAACTGTTTTATTTTTAGTTGAAACGATTGCGGAAAATTTTGGATTTTTTAAAGCATAGGACGCGAGTCGTGCCAAATCATACGCGGTTGTATAGTTATCATCCGAATATCCTGATGAGTCAACGAACCCTGTATTTACCAAGTTCAATTCTTTTGCTTTTTCGTTCATTCGAGCAACAAAACCGGATTCTCCCCCTTCGTAAACAGAAGCAATAATATATGCCGCATCATTACCTGAAGGCAGCAGGAGACCATACAATACATTTTCTACGGATATTGTTTCTCCTTCGCGAAGCTTCATTGTGGAACCTTTAACTTTATCAAGGCCAGTAGCTGTTATTACATCCTCCAGGTTATACTCTTCAAGGGCTATAATTGCTGTCATTATTTTTGTGCTTGAAGCAGGAGAAAAACGCAGCTTTTCGTTTTTCCCTGAAACAACAGTCCTTGCTTGCGGGTCATAGATAATATAAGCGCGGGAAGAGATATCAATTCTTTTGATGTCTTCTGATAATAGAGGCAACGCTAAAGGCGCCATGTCCACCGCAAGATTTAAAACTTCATTCTTTTTTATTTCTAGGAGCAAAAACACAACGAGCGATAATATTAATATATTGAGGATAACCAATAGGCCTATTATTTGTTTTGGGCGGAATGAAACTTTCATGAAGACTATCTTACTTTATTGTCATTCTGAACGAAAGTGAAGAATCTTTCATAAGAGCCTTTCGAAAAAGATCCTTCGCCTACGCTCAGGATGACATCCCACAGCAGGTTATTTTTTAGACGAAACATCCGACTGAGCGGAAAATCTTTGATCAATTCTTTCCATATCACGAGGAAAGAGAGAAGCTTCCCTAATGTTTGAAAGATCTAAAACGCCCATGACAATTCTTTCTGACCCAAAGGAGAATCCACCCTCGGGCGGCATTCCATAACGGAAAGCTTGAAGATATAGCTCGCTTTTCTTAATATTTATTCCCCTATCTTGTGCTTTCTTAATCAGTATGTCATGCTCATTTATTCTTTGACTTCCCGTCATCCATTCCGTTCCCCTTCCTAGAAGATCAAAGCTTAGTGTGTAGCCTGAATCATTAGGGTCTTCAAGAGTATAAAATGGTCTTTTCTCGACCGGATAGTGCGTTATAAAAATTAGTTCAGAATTTTTTTCAGAAAAAGACCATTTGCAAATTTCTCTTTCATCATCCGGCGCTAAATCTGGCTCTTGACGAACATCGTGTCCGGTACGTTTGAAGATTATTTCCTGTGCCTCCCTAAGTTTAATTCTTGGAATTGGATAGCTAACCTTAGGAATTGATACCTTATAAAGATCTAGGACTTTTTTACACTCGCGCTCAACGTCTCCAAGAATTGTTTTGATCACATATTCTGCCATGTCCATAAGTTCAGTCCAAGAGTCTATAAATCCAAACTCGGCGTCTAAAGTTGTAACTTCCGTCAGATGGCGCGTTGTGACAGAAGGTTCTGCTCGTAAAGTTTTGTTAACCGTAAATACTCGTTCATAAACGCCGACTAAGATCTGCTTATAAAATTGGGGACTCTGTGCCAAAAATGCTTTCTCTCCAAAATACTTTACCTCGAAAACTTCAGAACCCCCTTCTGCAGTTTGGGGAATTATTACGGGCGCTTGAAATTCTGTAAAATCTTTGTTTTTTAGAGATTTACGGAAAGAATCAATTACAACTTCTTGAACTTTAAATATTGGGGCGATCTTTGAATGGCGTAAAGTGAGAGCTCGAAAATCAAGAAGGGTGGGGAGTTCGAGATTTAAGTCTTTGCCTCCCATGTCAAAGGGCATTTCAGCCGCCTTTGAAATAATCGTAAGTTTCTCAAGATGCACCTCAATTTTTCCAGTCTCAATCTCTGGATTTATATATTTCTCATCCCGCGACCGAACTTCGCCCTCAACCTCAACAACGTCTTGCAATGAAAGCTCTGCGATTTTTGGAGCTAAATCTTCATGAGCAGTAACCTGAATAATCCCTGACCTATCTCGAAAATCAAAGAATGCTACCTTTCCGTGCGTCCTCGTTCTCTCAACCCAGCCCCTTAGTAATACATGTTTTCCGATAAGATCATTGCATTCTTTCGCAAGATTTCGAACCACTCGCGGTGCTTGCCCCGAGTCTTCCCGAGGGAAACTTTGCTTGCCCTGAGCTTGTCGAACGGGTCGAACCATATCTCATATTGTATCTTGATTGTCTCCTCTTAACAAGAACTTTAAGTTATGCTACGCATTTATATAGTTATGTATACTTTTTGCCTTTTTAGAGTCGTGATTACCCCCTAAAGGGCGGGGGAGTCATACTTATGGCAAAAAGTAGTGATTCCTCGCAAAAGATTGCGGGGATTTTTTTAAGACCATGACAGAAGGACAACCGAGAAAAATCAGCCCTGATAGAGCGAGACCCACTGGGCGTTTGGTCGTAGCGCTTGATAGATTCAATGCTCCGCTAGAAGCCCGAACATCAATAGCGCGACGAGCAGGCCCCCTTAGTGGCACCCTATTGCCCGTTTCTAGAATAGAAAATATTATTGAACAATCTATGGAGCATAATTCTGGGTTACCAAATTGGGATAGAGTTCAGGAAGATGTAGCATCAGTCGTAAGCGGTATATATAGAAAATTTAGAAGAGTTAAATAGCTAGCGCTTCGTCCCCTTTCAAATAGTCCTGAACTTATTATTCATCTCTTTTTCGTGATATACTCAACAGTATATTGTGGAAAAAGTAGTACCCTCTGAGGCCTTGTCAATTTACAAAAAGCTTAAAAAGGCCGGATTTCAAGCCTTTTTTGTAGGCGGTTGTGTTAGGGATTTCTTGATGGGACAAACCATTACTGATTGGGATTTTGCTACGGACGCAACGCCGGAAGAAATACAAAAGGCTTTCCCTAATTCTTTTTATGACAATAGATTTGGAACAGTTAGCGTCCCACTCCCAAAAGTTCCCGAACAAGAACATATAGGTGTAATAGAAATAACAACTTTTAGAACTGAGGGTGAATATCGAGATTTGAGACGTCCCGAGAAAGTAGAATGGGGGGAAACAATTGAAGAGGATCTTTCTCGCCGTGACTTTACAATAAATGCAATTGCGGCCGAATTGGTGGATCACGAAACTAAATATATTGACCCCTTCAAGGGGCTAGAAGACATTGAGAGGAAAGTTGTTCGGACAGTTGGGAACCCAAATGACAGGTTTAATGAAGATGCGCTCAGACTTATGCGGGCAATAAGATTTGCAACGCAATTAGAATTTGAGATCGAAAAAGATACATGGGAAGCGATTGTTAAAAATTCGTCAAATATAGGAAGGATATCTGGAGAAAGAATTAGAGACGAAATTCTCAAAATTCTTGCAACAGATCACCCGTACGAAGGCGTAGTTCTTCTTGATAAATCAAGCTTACTTGATCAAATAATGCCGGAACTTTCGCAAGGTAAGGGAGTTTCTCAGGTCCGACCCGGAAGACACCACATAAGTGATGTGTTTACTCATAATATTGAATCTTTAAAGCACTGCCATTCGCGCGATTCAATTGTTCGTCTTGCAACTCTTCTACATGATGTAGGAAAACCTTATGTCAAAAGTGAGGACGAAGAAGGCCATGTGATTTTCTATAATCACGAAGTTAAAGGTGCCAGGATCGCATATGAAATATGCGATCGATTAAGACTCTCAAAGAAACAGCGAGAAAAGGTTGTAACCTTAATACGCTGGCACATGTTTACAGTTGATGAACACATTACAGATTCTGCTGTTAGAAGGTTTATCCGAAGGGTTGGAATCGAAAACGTTGCTGATATGATGGATTTACGAATTGGTGATAGACTCGGTGGCGGCACGCAGGTGGCCGAATCGTGGCGACTTAAGAAGTTCAAAGAGAGAGTGGCCAAGGAACTCAATCCACCATTCTCTCTCAACGATCTTGCCATCGACGGAAATGACATAATGCGCGAGCTAAAGATCGAACCCGGTCCCAAAGTGGGAGAAATTCTTCAAAAACTCTTCGAAGAAGCCGACGAAGACCTCTCAAAAAACACCCGCGAATATCTCCTCAAAAAACTCCACGAATTATCCTGATAAGATATTATTAATTAATGTTATTAATTATTAAACATTAATCATTAAATTGCTTTTATCATTAAAATAAGCAATAATAAAATCGTATCGTTGACTAGTCGACTAGTCAACTGAGAAACTATGAGGAGGTATAAACATCTGGATAAAAGAGACATATATGAGGCGTTTAACGAACTAAGGAATGCATTTCTTGCAGCAAGAGATGGTACTGAGGTAGACAAGATAACTGACGGTCTCTTGACGCATGACGAAAAATTGAAAATAGGAAGAAGGATACTCATTGCTCAGTGGTTAATATCAGGTTTTGGAATAGAAGAAATTAGAAAACAAATGAAAGTGGGCAAAAACACTATTATGCATATTTCGAGAAGACTTGAGAAATATCGAGAATGTTTCGAATTAATTGAAAGACGAGGTAAAACAGTAGAAAAAGAATATGAGAAAAAAGCATACAGGTCGGTCGGAGGATCTCAATTGGTATTTAAGCGAAAAGAATATGCAGGATTTAAAAGAAAAAATGTTAAAAGATAAGAATGTTATAATTGATGTATGTTAAAGGATAAAATTCAGGAAGATTTAAAACAGGCGATGAAGGCAAGAGATGAATTGAGACTTTCGGTGATTCGAATGCTGAAAAGCGCTATCCAATACCACGAGATTCAGAAGGGCGGCGCGGGATATGAAGCTACGGATGAAGATGTAATCGAAGTGATTGGTCGAGAGGTTAAAAAGAGAAATGAAGCAATCGAGCTTTACAAAAAAGGCGGACGTGAAGAACTTGCACAAAAAGAAGAAAAAGAGCTTGAAATTTTAAAGACATATCTACCGGAACAAATGTCAGAAGGTGAGGTTCGAAAACTCGTCGAAGAAGAAATTGCCCGAACCGGAGCTTCTGGAATGCAAGACATGGGAAAAGTAATGGGAAGCTTAATGCCCAAGGTCAAGGGCCACGCCGACGCTACCCTAGTCTCAACCCTCGTCCGCAAACAACTCGCAAAATAGTTAGTTGTCAGTTGTCAGTTGTTTTTTCTCTTCTTGTCCCACTCATACCATGCAACTAGAAGTTGGGAGGCGTTGAATATTGAAGAGTAAGTCCCTGAAATAATTCCAATAAGTAGGGCAACGACAAACCACCGGATACTTTCGCCTCCAAAAAGCAAAAGCGCGAACAAAACCATAACGACTGTCAAAGAAGTGTTTAGTGAACGATTTAAGGTTTCGAGCAAAGAGTTATTAACTACTTCCTCAAACTTTAGATTAAAGTTCTTTCGAAGATTTTCGCGGATCCTGTCAAATACAACAATTGTATCGTGAACCGAAAAACCCATAACTGTTAGAAGGGCTGTAATAAATAGAGAATCAACTTCTATGTTCAAGAACCTACCTAGGATCGAAAAGATTCCAACTACTATTAAGAGATCATGCAATAATGCGGCAATTGCGCAAACGCCATATTTCCATGAAGAAACGGGATTTGAAACCTTACGAAACGCAAATGCAATGTATGCTGTTATGGCAATTGATGCTACAATAACAGCTTTTACGGCATTTTCTTGAGTCTCTCGACCAATTGTAGGTCCCACTGTCTCAAAACTCTTCTCGGTTATTTTCCCGAGCTTATCTAATTCGCTGACAATTTCATTTTTTTTATCCTGTTCAATTGGATTTGTCTGAACCTTAAAAGTATCTCCTGAAACTTTCTCTATTTTGTGAACTTTAATTTTCTCAGAATCTAAAACTTCCGAAATGTTTTTATTTGAAGTTTGAGATTTGAAATTGGAAATTTGAAATTCAAGTTTGGAGCCTCCTGTAAAGTCAATAGAAAACTTTAACCCAAATAAAATAAGCGAGATTACTCCCGGGATTATTACTATTGCCGAGAGCAAGAAAAACCATTTTTTATTTTTAACAATATTCATATGTTTTCACCCTCAAAATATTTAAGTAGATTTCGAGTCACGGTTATTGCCGAAAACATAGACACAATTATCCCTATTGCCAAAGCAATGGCAAAACCCCTGATTGGCCCGCTGCCAAAGTAAAAAAGAATAAAAGTTGTAATAAGGCTTGAGATATTAGAATCACGAATTGATGGCCACGCCCTGCTAAAACCAAGCTTTATAGCAAGATTTCGAGGTTTATTGTTTCTTAGCTCCTCTCTCATGCGTTCAAATATTAGAATATTTGCATCAACCGCCATTCCAATCGAAAGTATGAATCCGGCAATTCCGGCAAGAGTTAAAGTAACCGGAATAAATTTAAATATAAAAAGAACAACTATTGTGTAGACCGAAAGGGCAACTCCCGCAAGAACCCCCTCTTTTTTATAAAGGGCAACCATAAAAACAATTAACGATATAAACCCTAGAAATCCTCCGAGCAAACTCTTTTTCAGCGATTCTATGCCCAGAGATGGACCTACTGTTGCCTGTCCAATAAGTTTTAGCGGCGCCGGAAGCGCCCCTGCGTTAAGTTGTATTTGAAGAGCTTTTGCCTGATCTTGCGTAAAGCTGCCCGATATTACGGCGTCTCCGTTTAAAATAGCCTGTTGCACAATAGGTGCAGATATTGCTATATCATCTAGGACTATGGCTACGGGTTTTCCAACATTTCTCTTCGTAATATCGGCAAAAAGCTTAGTACCTGAAGAAGTAAAATTAAGCTGTACTTGAGGAGTCCCATCCTTTGATCCAAATACTACCCGTGCAGTTTTTAAATCTTTCCCTGTCAACTTAGTCTTTTCAGGTTTATTTTCGAATACTTGCGTAAGGCCAAAGGGGTAAAGCTGTGCCTCTTCTGTTGCAATTCTGTCTTTTCCTTCTTCCCAAAAAGAAAGCTGCGCGGTTCTACCAATTAAATTGAGCGCCTGGTCGATATTGGTTGTCCCTGGAAGTTCAATGATTATTCTATAATCGGGACCAACCTTTAGAGCCTGAATTGATGGCTCTGTAACCCCAAAAAAATTTACTCGTCGCTCAATTACGGTTCTTGCGGACTCAAACGCTGTGTTTTGTTCAGTCGAAGGTATCCCCTTCATATCAACTTGATAGGCTAACCTTGCTCCTCCCTGAAGATCCAATCCCAATTTATAAGAAGGCTCCCGCTTCAAATGTATCGGGCCAAGGTTAATATTTATTCGAGAAGGATCTAAATTTAAATTAAATGCTTTAATAGGAACCGGAAGATCAATAAAAAGCAAAATTGAGGCAACAAAAAATAAAATCAAAAGGAATATCTTAGGTCTCATGAAATTTACGCTAAGAGAAGTTCTTCGTCCCCTATAAGCATAACACGGGAACCGTAGATTACCGAAGTTATAAACGGATCACGTCTCCTTTTCCTGAAATTAAATTCTTCCTCAGTCATAACCGTATAATTTATTTCATGCTTTCTTTTCTCTTCCTCTTCTTTTATTAAAAGCGAAAGCTCGGGTAAAACAACAGTCCCCACAACTAAAAGATCCACCTCTTCAGGATTGTCGCGAATTCCCCTCGCAAATTTTCCCGAGAGCATAGCAAATTTAATCTTTCCAAGCCTAATTCTATTCTTGATAATATTGGCTCCGAGCCCAGTATTTTTTGCTTGGATTGAAAGAAGATCAAAAAAATGAGGATAATTTTTATCCAAGTAGTAGTAGACTCTATTTACTCTTGGTTCGCGCTTGAGTATGCCCTTTTTCTCAAGATGTATTAATTCTCTCCTTACCGCATTTATCTCCTCATCTACCCGTCTTACTACTTCGCGAACATGGAACATATCATTGGGATTATCAAGAAACAAGGCAAGAATCTTAACGCGAGTTTTGCTTGTAATTAAATCTGAAAGCAACATAACGGGTATATCTGGTGCTCATTATAAACCTTAAAAAGCTATTTGACAACTACCGAAGTTCCAATTGCCGTAATTGCAAACCAGATGGGGCCCCTATTAATCTTAATCTCTCTCCCGCGGTTATCCCTGAGAATTAGTCTTGATGTCCGATCCTTCTTTGACCAAGTACCCTTGATTTCCTGGCCGTCCAAAAATATGGCTGCGCGGCCGGTACCTTTTGTTCCGTAAAGCATGTGAAGATTCCCTTCATATCCGTCATTTGCGCGCCGCTCTGTCATAAAGAGCACGACAACATTTTTTGCCGTAATCTGTTTGTCATTGTTTTTATCTTTATGCGGCGCCCCACCGCTGGTCCTTACGTATAGGTTTGTGGTTTTATCGTATGTCCAAACAACTTCATAATCATTGTATCCTTCCCAAAAATTAAAGGTAATAGCCTGAGAGGCAGGACGTTCGGTTTCTTTTGTATCTTCTTTGAATGAGTATTTGACAAAATTTTCATCCCAAGAATTTCCGTCTTCATCTTTGTTTGTTAATTTTCTTTTTTTGGCGGCATATGTCCAGAGCTTATCCGTAGAAGAATACATTGTGTGTTCTGTCGCAACGGTTCGACCTAACCTGTCATAGTCGCGCTTAAAGGTGGGGTAACTTATTGAAAACTCATTTAGGTCATTATAAAGCTTCCAGCCATAATCACCAATTTGTCCTAACGCATCAGCCAGACCGGGGGTATTTGCTCCTCCAACGTGAGCATATAGCGGATAATCTCCATATTCAGAAATAAAATCTAAGAAATAAGTCCTAGCTGATCTGACAGGACCTATGATTCCTGCGTCCTGACAATAATAAACTGCTAAAAGGCGGGTAATCCCCCCTTCTGCGACTGCCTCATAAACAACGTCCGCATATGAAAGTCCTGACTGCGGACGTGCTTCCTGATGATTTTCAATCATTACTCCAAGCGGCCTATGTTTCTCCCACCACTGCCTCTGTGGCTTTGAATATTTTGCACCATTAATAGGACATTCTTCAGTCTTTGGAAGAGATTCGTCGAATGCCACTCGTTCGTCTTTTCCGATCTTGGGAATTGATACCGGAGTAATCACTCCCCCTCCCGGAGCAAAGCTTGAGAATAATATATATGAAACGAGAGACGAGGCTACATATATTACTAAGGATATGAATAAATTTTTCTTTTTATTGTCCATGTGTTTTAAATAGTTAAATAGCTACATGGTCAAATGGTTTTAAAACTATGTAGCCATGCAGCCATTCTAACCATTTAACCCTCTTTATTCGCTACTTGATAAGAACTTTGCTCCGGCAAGGGCTTTTTCTTCTTCACGCGACAATTCATGTTCAACGCCTTTACCGCGTACAATTCCCTTTGCGTACCATCTCGTTCCTGTCCTTGTGTGCAAACTTGATATTACAACTCCGGTGTTCTCAGCATCCACAAGCGCCAAGATAAAGCTTTGGTCGCCACCCGTATCTTTAAAAGGATTAAAACGTATCAAACCTACTTTTTGTATATGAGAAAGAGAGCTCTTCTCTAGTTTATCATATGAAAGCTTGAGTTGATCAAGAGCCCTCTTGTTGTTTTCTTCTGCACGGATTATTTCTTCGAGGAGTTCTAAAACTGATTCTTTTTTTCCTTTTCTTATTAATCTAGAATAGTAAAAATAAAATCTTATAAACAACAAAGTAAGCACAAGAAGCCATATAAGAGAAATTACGAGAATGAAGAATTCGGAGTTTGTAGGCATATGGTAATGACCATTTTATAGGGCAATACCTAGCACTGTCAACCCCGTTATATAGATCACTTATCTGGCAGGGCAGCTTCGATTCCCTCTTGACAGGCACGCATTGAATATGATACTTTTCTTGCATGTCTAAAAAGCGTAAGACCCGCCACCAAAAAATTATGGCAGCAACCCGCCGAAGCGTATTGGAAAATACTATTGAAATTCTTCCCGCCGCGCCTATCGAACAATCCGCGAGTATTTACCCATCTAATTTAAAAGCCTACTCATATGTTTATCAAGATGTGCGAAAAACACTTTTAATCATCGTTATTATCGCCGCCTTAAATATTGTTCTGTTTCTTATCCTGAAAATGAAAATTGTTAGTTTGTTCGGAATAGTATTTTAACTCATTAACATTCGTTAAGAGAGTGACAAAGGAGGTGATAGAATAACATGGCAAGCATGTATTGTGTAAAATGTCGAGCAAAGAGAGAAGATCCAAACGCTCAAAAAGTTACCATGAAGAATGGAAAACCAGCATTAAAAGGAAAGTGCCCAGTTTGCGGAACAACAATGTTCAAGATTGGAGCGGCTTAATCTTTTGCAAGTTTTGACAAAGCCCGATTTAGTATTTGAAAATTTTCGGTACCAAATCGGGTTTTTGTCATACTAATACCTAAACCTTGTTTTCTCTCTCCATCGATGGGAGAGAGCTAGAGTGAGGGTGTTTAATTGCTTTATGAATCGCATAGAAGATTCCTACAAGATCTCTCGTAATATCTTTATTCCAAAACCTTAATACAATAAAACCTTCTCTCTCTAACCAGTTTGTCCTCTGCTTATCGTTAATCTTATTAGTTTTCTTTCTGTGAAACCCACCATCAAGTTCGATGATTATTTTTTCTTCGAAACTCACAAAGTCAACAATATATGTTCCGATCGGCTGTTGTCTTCTAAATTTAATCCCATAGACTTGCCTATTTCTCAATTCAGTCCATAGTATCTTTTCGACCTTTGTCTGACCTGAACGAAGTTTTTTCGCGAAGCTCTTCTGGATTAATTTCCCCTCACCCCGTCCCTCTCCCACAAGGGGAGAGGGTGAAAGTGGAAGGTTACTTACCATCATAGTGAACCAATTTATAGACCTTGAGGACGGAGACTTGCCATTCGCCAGCTATTTCTCCCCTCCCAAACCCCGAAACTTCCCATAGAGGATGCCCTACCGGATTACATGGAATTTCTTCACATACTACAAAAAGTTGATCTGTTATGGTTTTTCTTTCAGGATCCACTTCGGGAATTTGTATTGTCACCGGCTTTTTGCCGCGGATTTCAAATATGTATCTATATGCATGATCCGAATTCCCTCCCGTAATTAACGCGAAATTAAAAGGCTTATCTTGCGCCTTATCAAGAATGAATTCTGAAATCATCTTAACTTGTTCGTATTGATAATTAGGGAGTTTCCGCAAGGGGCTATAAATAAGATTTATCGCAACCAAAGATATTATCGAAATAATCGAAACTGCTGCGAACACTTTTTTTCTTTCAATCAAGTAACCCAGCAAATTTCCCGTCAGTAAAAACGGCGCCGGGAACATAAAGGTAAATAGGTAATCATAAATTGGCTTTTTGTATAGTCCAAAAAAGAATACTCCAAAACCAAACCACAAAATAATTAAAAGATGACCCCTGAATTCACTTTTTTCTTTAATCTTTTGTATTATCTGATAGAAGATTAATGCTATTGAGGCGAATGCCAAAATGAGCGTTAAATAATACCAAATCGCAATTGGTGTGTCTTCTATGACGGAAACTGTCTCGGGTACAGGATATGCTGTTACGAGTCTTGCGAAACTTCTGAAAAAAACATCGCTTATAATTTCTGAGAATTTACCACCTACGCTTACATCTCCGGATGAAAAAATAAAATTCAAAATGGTTTTTGTATTCGGGAATCCGTGTTTTAATTCGAAAAGCAAAAATGGAGAAAAACCAAGGATAAATCCGGCAAAAACTGTTATGTACTGTTTAAAGAGCTCGAATAATTTATTCGTCGCATCTTTTGAGAGAATTTTGACGAGGAGAATATAAAAGAATAAAATACCACCTAAAAAAATGGCTAAGTAGTGAAGCTGCATTGCTATGCCCAAGAGAATTCCTGAAAGTCCTAAAAGATAGTAATTCTTACGTTCAATTCCCTTATACGCCGAATAAAGAGCGGCAATTGAGAAGAATGGCATTACATTAGGATTCCAGGATGATCTTGAATGAATAATTACAAGCGGAGAGATAGAATACAAAAGAGCGGCTATTAGGCCTGCTTTCTCACTAAAAAATTCTCTCCCAGTTCTATAGATTAAATAAACTGTTGCTACGCTAAACAGAGCAACCATAATTGCTGGTCCAACTGGATGATAATTTGATAAGAATAGAAATGGAGCCATCATGTAGTAATAAATAGGACCAAGATAAAAATCTCCAGCGGAGGACCTGGGACCCAAGAATGTAAGGTCTCCATGCAATATGTTTCTGACAACCATAACATCGCGGCCCTCATCTCCCAAAAAATTTAGATAATCCGAGATTCTATAAAGTCTTAAAAATGCCGCCAGTAAAAGTATGGCAATGAGAATTACAAGAGCAATCTTTTTAGAAGTCATAACTTTTCAGCCTTTTTATGAAGCCTTCATCTTCTTTTTCTCCAAATCACGAATGAGTACATTGTGAAGTTCCACGTGAGCAGAATGCCTGTTCCTACCAAAAAATAAATGAAGTAATATTGCCTTCCTATAAAAGTGTCTCCTAAAAATATTGTTCCTGTTTGAATTAAAACAACGCCAAATGCTGAAGTAGCATAGAATTGTATTAATTTTGAAAAATAAGAGATAATTGTATTTGCTTTTCGTTCACCAAAAGTCCAAAGATTATTGAAGTTAAAATTAGAAAAAATTGCACAAGCTGCCCCGATTAAATTGGCTGGAACCGGAGCAAAATTAAACCCTTCAACAAGTACCCGAAGTACTATAGCATTAATTACAAATCCAAATCCTCCAACTACCAGAAATTTGCCGAATTTTCCAAAAACAAGCTCCTTGATCCTGGCAGTTATAACATATTTTAATAGGTTGGCTACGTAGGACATTGGGGCAATTTTAGAATCTCCAATATTTCTTTCTCCAAAATGAAATGGCACTTCTCCAATTTTAAAACCGTCACGGATTGCCTTATGTAAAAAAGAAACCTGGAAAGTATATCCTTTAAATTCGGTAAGTTCTTCTTTCTCCTTTAAAAACACTTCTTTTTTGAGTGCTCGATATCCGCCGGTCCAGTCATGAAGCCAAAAACGCATCATAATTGTTCTAATCAATAAATTTCCAAAAACAGAGAATATTTTACGGTGAATTGGCCACGCTGCCGGAATAGAACCTCCGTCACTATACCTCGTTCCAATAACCATATCGTATCCTTCGTCAATCTTTGCAAGAAACTCTGGAAGTTTTTCAGGGTCATGCTGAAGATCCGCATCCATCTCAAATAGCACTTGAGCACCCATTTTCTCGATTGCATATGTCATTCCCCGAATATAGGCTGCTCCAAGACCCTTTTTCTCGCCAGTTGAAAGCTCAAGATTCTTGTATTTTTTTTGTAGTGTTCGAACAGCATCTGACGTGCCGTCAGGGGAGTTATCATCCGCTATAAGAATTGCCATTTCATAATTCTTTATTTTCTTAAATACCTCCTCAGTTACAGGAATAATTCTTTCTATATTACCTTTTTCGTTATAGGTGGGTATGATAATAACAACCTTCATAAAATAAAATAGCTACATAGCTGGAATAGTTAAAAATAGTTTAACTTCGAAAACCATGCAGCCATTCAACCATTTTAACCACTTTTCTCTCTAACTATTTTATCTTTTTCGCAAGCACTTGGGCAAGCAGCAATTTTAAATGAGAGAAACCTATTGTACAAGTGCGTATCTTTATGTACAATGATACTCACATGTCCAAAAAGGCCTTAATCATTGGTGTTTCGAGCCAAGACGGTTCATATCTTACCGAACTTCTTCTTGAAAAAGGTTATGATGTTATAGGAACTGTCCGCCACACTACAAATTTCTTTCAGGAAAACATTAAGCATTTGTATGGGAAGATAAAAATTGCGGCAGCGGATTTAATTGACCAGGAAAGTCTTTCATATGTTGTCCGGGACAACAAGCCGGATGAAGTTTATAATCTTGCGGCCCAATCCGTACCAGGAGATTCCTGGACCCAGCCATTTTACACTGCAGAGGTAACAGGTCTTGGGCCGGTAAGGGCTCTTGAGGCTGTTCGTCAATTCGCGCCCTCTGCAAAATTTTATCAAGCAACCAGCCGTGAAATATATGGAAACCAGACAGGAACAGCCAATGAAGAAACCTTAATCGATGCCAATAATCCATATGGCATTGCGAAAGCATACGCTCACATGATGACACGCTGTTATCGTGAATCGTATGGGATATTTGCGTGCGGCGGGATATTGTTTAATCATGAATCGCCAAGAAGAAGTCTCCATTTTGTAACACGCAAAATTTCAGCAGGAGTCGCATGTATTAAAAATAAGGTAAAAAATCCTCCATTAAATGAACTCGGTGAGCCCTTAGTTGATAGGAAAGAAAAGCTTCATCTTGGAAATCTTGACGCCACGCGTGATTGGGGCTATGCCAAAAAATATGTTGAGGCAATTTGGTTGATGCTTCAAAACAAAGAGCCAAAAGATTATGTTATAGGAACAAATACGTCATACTCTGTTCGCGATGCGGCAAGGATTGCATTCGAGCACGTGGGACTGAACTGGGAAGACCATGTAATTTCAAATGAGAAGCTTCATCGTCCAACCGAAATAAAGGACTTAAAGGGGGATTATTCGTTAGCAAAAAAGGAGCTCGGTTGGGAACCCCGAACTTCATTCGAAGATCTCATGAAGCTCATGGTCGACGCCGACCTCAAAAGATTCAAATAAACTTGCAAATATTTGCCCACCATGATTTTAAGCCTGGTTGCGCCAGTAGTCGAGGGTTTCGCGAAGAGTTTGTTCGATCGGAATCTTAGGCTCCCATCCGGTTACCTTTTTAATTTTTGAATTGTCACAAACAAGCTCCGGCACATCCACAGGGCGCATGAGCGCCGAATCAGTTTCGATAGTTATCTTTTTATCAGAAAACGATAAAAGCGTATCCAGTATATATTTAATTTCATATGAACGGCCGGAGCCAATATTATAAACCTCTCCCGGCTCTCCTTTCTCAATCAATAATTGATACCCCCAAACCGTATCACGGACATCTGTAAAATCGCGTTTGGGAGAAAGATTACCTACTTTAATTACAGGCGGGATTTTATTTTTTTCTATCTCGGCGATTTTTTTTGCAAAGGCTGCTACGACAAAACTTGGCGATTGGCGTGGACCTATATGGTTAAAAGGGCGAACACGAACAATAGGAAGCTTATAGGATAAAAAATACTGTAAGCCTAAGAAATCGCAGGCCACTTTTGAAACTGCGTAGGGATTTACTGGGCGAATCTCAGTTTCTTCACCAATTGGAAGATCCGACACCGAAACATTTCCGTAAACTTCAGCTGACGAAACTATAAGCATGCGGGGTAAAACTTGAGCTTTCCGGACACTCTCAAGTAAATTAACCTGCATGCCAATATTGTTAGCAATAAACTCGCTTGGATTTTCAAAGCTTTCCCCCGGAGCAGTCAGTGCCGCAAGGTGAAAAATCATATCCGGCCTCTCCAAAGAAATAATTCTTTCAACTTCCTTCGCATCCTGAAGGTCAACTTTATAAAGTTTTACTTTATGAACGCTTGAAATATTCGAACGACTTTTATCTATTAAGTAGGTTCCTGAAACTTCGTAATCTTCCCGAATAAGATGCTCGGCCAAAAAACTTCCCGCAAAACCCGTAATCCCAGTTATAAAAGCTTTCTTCATTTCTTTATCGACCGACGCCTACGTAGTTAAATCCCATTGCGCGAAGTTTCTCGGGATCGTAGATATTGCGTCCATCAATAACGCTGGGCGTTCTCATGCGTTTTTTTACCTCCTCGAAATTGATTTCGGCAAATTCGTTCCACTCAGTCAGTATAACTATAAGATCTGCGTCATCCGCTGCAGCATACACGTCGCTTACATATCTTACCTTTGGTAAAACTTCCTTTGCGTTATCTTGCGCCTTAGGATCAAACGCAGTTATCTTGGCCCCATCGTTTTGAAGCCAGGAAATTATGTCAATCGCCGGTGCATCTCTCATGTCATCAGTATTTGCTTTGTAAGCAAGGCCAAGAATTCCAATTTTTTTGCCGCTAACATCTCCTAAAAGTTTTCGGGCTTTTCTTACTATATCCCGTTTTGCTTGATGATTAATAGTTTCTACTTCCGAAAGAAGAGAAAATGCGTAATCATTATCTTTTGCAATTGATATAAGTGCTTTTACGTCCTTTGGAAAACAGCTGCCTCCATATCCTGGGCCTGGCGATAGAAACATATTTCCGATTCTTTTATCCATCCCTATCCCTTCAAGAACTTTTAGCGCGTCAGCGCCTACTAATTCTGAGAGCTTCGCTATTGCGTTAGCATAGGAAATTTTGAGAGCCAAGAAGGAATTTGAGGCATATTTTATAAGTTCTGCTGTTTCAAAATTGGTTAAAAGAATTGGTGCGCTGATTGGCTTATGCAGTTTAATCAAAAGTTCTTGCGCGCGCTTTGACTCAGTTCCTATAACTACTCTATCAGGATTCATTGTATCAGATATTGCACTCCCTTCACGTAAAAATTCAGGGACAGATGCGTAATCAACTTCTGCTCCTTTTGGCTTTCTCTCATCAAAGATTCTTTGAACTTTTTTATTTGTCCCTGTGGGAACTGTACTTTTTGTTGCGACAACCGTGTACCCTTCAAGATTTTTACCGATTTGCTCGGCAACCTTAAGAACGGTTGATAAATCTGCGTCTCCCGTTAAGGTAGCAGGAGTTCCAACAGCTATAAAAACTATATCCGATTGGGGTACTGCCGGAACATAATCTAAGGCGAAAGTTAGTCTTTTTGCTTCTATATTTTTTTTAACAAGTTCTGAAAGACCTGGCTCAAAAAAAGGAATTATACCTCGCTTTAAATCTTCAATCTTTTTTTTGGTGTGCCCAACAACAAAAACTTCATTGCCAAAGTCAGCAAAAACTGCAGCGGTAATCAGTCCTACATACCCATGCCCAACAAAAGTTATCTTCATATATTCATAGTGTCATTCTGAACGTAGTGAAGAATCTTGCTCTACTGCGGTTTTAGAACAAAAGATCCTTCGTTAACACTCAGGATGACAAAAGTAGCTAAACGTTATCTTCATCTTTTAATGTCTTATTGTACCAGATTCTTGAAATTCGTCTAGGCCTTCATCAAATGTTTTCATCTGAACCCCGAGTTTTTTGATTTTGTCATTAAGAAGCACAAGTTTTTCAGGGCGAGGAGCACGATTTTTAAAGTATTCCTCGCGAGTGGTAGCTGAAACTAATGATTTATCAAATCCAAATTTTTGGCAAATAATCTCGGCAGCTTTGTAGGGACTTAAAAATTGACTTCCGACCACGTGGAATATGCCAGTCTCATTTTGTTCGATCAGAACACGAAGAGCATCTGCTATATCATCAATAAAAGTAGGCGTAAACATATGATCTGTTACTGCATTAACTGTCTCACGGGTCTTTAGACGATTAATAATAGTCCTAACAAAATCCAGTCTTTGAAAACTGACCCTATAAGGATAGGCCAGTCTAACTATAAGAAAAGGTGTCTTAAGTGATTGAACAATAAGTTCTCCTTCATATTTTGTTCTTCCGTACCAATTAATAGGGTCAGGCGAATCTTCTTCCGTATAGCCGCGGAGATCTTTGGGGTTTCCACCAAATACGAAATCTGTTGATATATAAATCATTTTTCTGCCTGATAATTGCGCCGCCATGGCAACATTTTGAGTTCCAATAACATTTACTTGCCATGCAGGGCCGCTCTCGCCTTGTGCTTTATCTTTTTCGCAAGCATCAACGTCTGTTTTTGCTGCCAAGTGAAGAACAATAAGGGCCTTGGAGTCCCTAATTTTAGAAGTTATTTTGTCTTTATCTGTTATGTCAATCTCGCTAAAATCAAATTCGATTTTGTCTTCTAGCAACTCAACGATTCTTGATCCAGCAAGACCAGACAGCCCGGTTCCTAGAATTTTCATTAAGGTTTTTGGTATTGCTTTTCGTAATATTTCTGATATTCACCACCCTTAACGTGTCTCCACCAAGATTGGTTCTCCTTATACCATTCAACCGTCTTCTCAAGCCATGTATCAAAATCGTACTGAGGCTCCCAACCTAGCTCATTTTTAATTTTTGACCAATCAACAGCATAACGCCTGTCATGTCCGGGACGATCCTTGACAAATTCAATATCATCCTTGTTTTTTCCAAGTAGGCGAACAATTTTTCGAGCAACTTCAATATTGGGAACATCTTCTGTCAACCCGCCAACAAGATAGGTTTCGCCAACTTTGCCTCTTTCTAAAACCGCTTCAATTGCTCGTATGTGATCTTCCACATAAAGCCAATCTCGAACATAAAGCCCATCGCCGTATATAGGAATCTTCTTACCCTCAAGTAGGTTTGTAATCGCCAAAGGAATAATTTTTTCAGGGAATTGATATGGCCCAAAGTTATTCGAGCAATTCGTGATTGTTATAGGTAAGTTGTATGTATAAAAGCATGAGCGGACTAAATGATCTGAACCGGCTTTACTTGCTGCATAAGGACTTCTGGGGTCATAATTTGTTCGTTCATTAAATTTGTTCGGATCTCCTAATTCTAGTTCTCCAAAGACCTCATCCGTTGAAATATGGTGGAATCTTTTAACATTATGCATTCGAGCAACATCTAATAGAACTTGAGTCCCTAAGACATTTGAAAGCACAAATGGCTGAGGACCTAGAATAGATCTATCGACATGAGATTCGGCTGCAAAATGAACGACAGTATCAACACCAACCATGACTGCGTCGACTTCATTGGATTGTATGATATTGCCTTTAACAAATTTATAATTGGGATTGTTTTCGACACTAGTTAAATTCTCTAAGTTTCCAGCATAGGTAAGTCCATCAAAGTTAACGATTTTGTCTTCCGGATGGTTTTTTAGCCAATATAAAATAAAGTTCGATCCAATAAACCCCGCCCCACCCGTCACAAGAAGTTTCATTTATCCAATTATAGGTAATTCGAAAGGTTCTTTCAAATATTGAAAGTATTTGAGGATTGAATCCCGATGGTCAAAGGCGAATTCATCTTCAGAAGGCAAATTTTTTTCGGGGAACCATGCAAGCTCAGCGGTTTCATGATCTGTTTTAAATTCTCCTCCTATTGCTTTCACGACATAAATAAAATCGACATTTTGCCTATCTTCTTTTGGTCTTTCAGGACTATCATTTATTCTCAATAGAAATTCAATTTCTCCTTTAATGCCTGTTTCTTCGAACAATTCTCTTAGAGCACACTCTCTTGTATCTTCACCACGATCCATAAAGCCACCAGGAATATCATATTTTCCACCTCTTAATAGATGTGTAGCTCTTTTAGTTAAAAGAACTTCTCGTTTGTTATTAATTGTCAGCGCTTTTACCGTAACATGGCGAAGACTAGCTTTTTTACCATTTTCGAACTCACAATTTATCATAGTTCGCCTGCTCTGACTTTTTCTGCTACTAGATTATTTGCACGGAGTAATTCATCATGAGAGGTACCTGCGTCTATCCACCAGTCAAGAAGCTTGCAAGTAAGAGTCTCTTCCTCAAGATAAAGATTGTTAAGGCTTGATACTTCAAGTTCCCCTCTTTCTGATGGTGAGATTTTTCGAATAAAATCAAAAACGCGTTCGTCGTACATGTAAATTCCGGTTTGAGCTATGTCGGACTTTGGATGCTCCGGTTTCTCTTCAATAGATAACACGCGGCCTTCGCGATCCATTTCAATAACTCCATATTGGCGAGACGACGTATCTGCCTTAACACCATAAATAACCGCACCCTTTTTCCTCTTCAAAAATTCTTCAATTGTGCCTTTTAAGTCAGTGCTGAAAATATTATCTCCCAAAATCACAAGAACACGCTCCTTTTTTGCAAATTCCTCAGCATAAGAGATACCATCTGCAATGCCTCCTTGGGGATTTTTTTGTACGCCATAATAAATTCTAAGCCCAAACTCATCGCCGTTTTTTAAAAGAGTCTCAAAATCTCCCGAATGATCAGAAGAGCTTGTTGTTAAAAGCACATCCTTTACTCCTGCCGCCGCCATTGCCTCAAGAGGATAAAAAATCATGGGCTTATTATATACTGGAAGAAGATGTTTATTAGTTACCCAAGTTAAAGGCCGCAGACGTGTTGCCAAACCTCCTGCAAGAATTACTCCCTTCATAAGATTTCAAAATTTGCTTATGTTTAAAAACAAAAATGCGGCAAATAGAACCGCGCTGACAAGTATATATTCTACCACAACTTTGCTTTTGAGCACATGATGAAGCCTATGATGTACTATTCCAATAATTGTGTATAAAGATAACATTATCCCCATTGCCAACAACTGAAGCGTAAAGTTCGTAGAAAGTAAGACAACTAAGAAAAAGCCCAAAATCAAGGCTAATAGTTCTAATAAATAGTACAGTTGGTGTGGAATTCTTTGTAAAATCAAAGGACATGCCCTCCCTTTTGTAAGACAATGAGCAATAAGAAACCAATTATCAACATTATATGATCAAGATTATGGCCTACAATTCTTGGGATTTTTTTTCTTTCCACAATCACAAGATCCATAACAAACGCGAAAGCCAGAAATGTTAGGCCGACTGTTGAAACCGCCCTTGACGTAATTCTTGAATCAACCATAGGTTTTGCCTTAACCTGAACCAAGGCTTGAGACTCTGGCTCCTGCGGCTCCTTTTCAGCCTTCGCAACAACAGCCGATGGAGAAGTTGGAGGAACCTCGGAAACTACGGCGAGAGTTTGAGAGGTTGTTGAGCCAAACATTTCAACAATTAAAACTGTCTCTTCTCCAGTCAACGTTCCCGGCACTATAGCAAATCCAACATCATTATATTTACTGGCCAAAATATTGTCTCTATGGGTCTCAGATCCCATCCAGGCATTAATTGTAGAAGACGAATCAGTAAAGCCGCGCGCCAGGTTCTCTCCCGCATTAACATAGCTATATCCTGCTGCACGAATAAATCCCCAAGGAGAAGTTGATCCGTCCGGAGCAAAATGCGACCAATAATTCTTCTCGAGCATATCTGCCGCTTTTCTTCTTGCAGCATCCGACAATTGAGGATTTAATGTCAATGGTGCAAGCCCACGTTCCCCTCTCTCTTTATTTACGAGAATGAGTAATTCGCTCTCGGAAACCGAATAGGAAACTCCTAAAATGTCAGGTCTTATTAAACTAATAGAGTACCAGGCGAAATTTAAAAGAAGAAAGAGTGAAAAGATTGTGGCAAGGCTTGAGTTGTGTATGATTTTTGCCCTGTGATTATTTCTCTCGTGAGGAAGAAACAGATGTCTTAGAAATCGAAACATACAATAATCATATCAAAGA
>Ga0209541_10003751_pt1 | contig 27594 bp, 27 predicted proteins | sample RifCSPlowO2_01_FD_184027 | JGI IMG/M metagenome (GOLD analysis project Ga0209541, IMG submission 184027) | Groundwater microbial communities from Rifle, Colorado - Rifle CSP2_plank lowO2_0.1 (SPAdes) (version 2) | ecosystem: Environmental > Aquatic > Deep subsurface > Groundwater | place... | reverse complement strand
TCTGATCCAGAACATCTCTTGGGTTTGCATTCGGAGTCGGGCGCCGAAGACGTCCTCGACTCTGAGGATCACGTCGCGGAGTGCCGTGCTTCGCGCCTCAAACTCCGGGCTGAATACGAGACGGGCCTCCCTGATTTTGTCGACAGCTACCCTCGCCAATTGTGAAATTTCGGCGTCGCTTTGCTGGGTGACTGTTTTTATTTTGCTCATTTTACGTACCCTCCTTGCTGCGACGTATGCGAAGAAGAGTGCGTTTGCGAACCATGCACCACCACGTTTGTTTGTTGTCATTGAACCCCCTCCTTTTGGGTAGCACTATTCTAGCGCCGTCGGGCGCCAAACGTCAATCTGTTTGGGTTGGGGCTTCTCCTTGGTAATCACAATCTTTGCTGCTGCATCGCACCGTGCCTTTGGCGGCAAAGACAATGAGCGAGTCGCACTTAGGACATTTTTCTCCGGTTGGTTTGCTCCACAACGCAAATTTGCAATCAGGATAACGATTGCAGGAGTAAAAATTTCTGCCGCGCTTGCTTCGCTTCTCTACAATCTCACCCTGTCCGCAATCTGGGCAAGCAACGCCAGTTTTTTTGTTCATTGATTTAATGTTTTTGCATTCCGGATAGCCGGTGCATCCTAGAAAAGTTCCAAAACGACCGCGTTTAATTTGCATGGGCTTGCCGCACTTGTCGCAAACTTCGTCAGTTCCTTCGGCTTCAGGCGTGCCGGCTAAGGGCTTCGCGTTTTTGCATTCCGGAAAACCAGAGCAGGCCAAAAATTTTCCATAACGGCCAAATTTTATAACCATGGGCTTGCCGCACAGCTCGCACTTTTCGTCAGTGGCCTCCTCGCTAATGTCTTTTTTTGAGAGAGTCGCTTCTTTGTCCATAAGATTTTGCTTAAATGGTTCATAAAACTCTTTAAGCACAGGTAGCATTTGCTTGGTGCCTTCAGCAATGTCGTCAAGTTCTTCTTCAAAATGGGCGGTAAATTGGTAATCAACTATTTTGGGAAAATGTTCCACCAGTAAATCGTTTACCAAGAAGGCGAGTTCTGTGGGTTTGAGGCGCCTGTCTTCTCGTTCTACATAGCCGCGATCCACTACCGTACTAACCGTCGGCGCGTAAGTTGATGGCCGTCCAATGCCATATTCTTCCAGCGCTTTAATAAGAGTGGCTTCAGAATAGCGCGGCGGCGGTTCGGTGAAATGCTGAATTGGCTCTAGTGACTTCAGATTTAAAGCATCACCCTCGCTTACTTGGGGGAGCGTTTGCTCATCATTATTATCCACATATAACCGCCGCCAGCCGTCAAAAGTGATAACTGAACCAGTGGCTCTAAAAGTGTAATTGTGAGAAGGTTTATTTTCGGCAATATCTATAGCTGTTGTTTCAATTTCCGCTTCGGGCATTTGGCTGGCCATTGTTCGTCGCCAAATAAGGTCATAGAGTTTGTGTTGGCGCGGATCAAGATAATTTTTAACATCTTCAGGATGGCGGCGCGGGTCAGTTGGTCGAATGGCCTCGTGCGCCTCCTGCGCATTTTTGGATTTTGATTTAAAGCGGCGTGGAGACGCGGCGGCGTAGCGCTCGCCGTAAGTTTTTACTATAAATTCTTTGGTTTCGTGCAAAAACTTTTCCGCCAAAGTCATTGAATCGGTGCGCATATAGGTAATAAGTCCAACTGACCCTTCGGTGCCAAGCGCGATTCCTTCATATAATTGCTGGGCGATCATCATAGTTTGTTTGGGGCTTAGCCCCAAGCGACGGCTCGCTTCCTGTTGCAGGAGAGAAGTGGTGAACGGCGCCGGGGCGTTCTTTTTTGTCGCTTTGCGTTCTACTTTGGCGACACGATAATCTGCCTTTTTCAAAATAGTTGCCAAGGTTTTTGCCGTCCCTTCGTTGGTAATGGCGAATTTATCAAGCGTTTTGCCGTTTTGCGCGTAGAGCTTGGCTTCAATAATGGCTTTGTCTGGCGTTAAAAAGTTTCCTTCAATTGTCCAATACTCTTCTGTTTTGAAAGCTTGAATTTCACGTTCCCTCTCAACAATGAGGCGTACGGCTACTGATTGCACGCGTCCGGCTGAAAGGCCGCGGTATATCTTGCGCCATAAAAATGGCGAAAGTTCATAACCGACCAATCGGTCAAGAATGCGTCGCGCCTGCTGGGCGTCAATTAGTCGTTCGTCTAATTCGCGGGGGGTCTTTAGCGCCTCCTCTATCGCTTCTTCAGTAATTTCATGAAAAGCAATTCTTACAACTATGGGCAGTTTTGCGTTTTGCGTTTTGCGTTTTGCGTCCGCAAGCCCCAGAGCTTGCGTCAGGTGCCAGGCAATGGCCTCACCCTCTCGGTCTTCATCAGTTGCCAGAATAATCTCTGACGCCTTCATTGCCAATTTTTTTAACGCGGTAATGGTCTTTCTTGCCTTAGTTGGAATAACATACTGCGGCGCAAAATCATTGGCAATATCAATGCCCATTTTTGACTTTGGCAAATCGCGAATATGACCATATGAGGCCACGACCGTGAACGGCTTGCCTAAATATTTTTCAATCGTTTTTGCTTTAGTTGGACTTTCAACTATGACGAGTTTCATTGATGGATAAAGAATCATGAATAATGAATAAGGAGTGTGGTCTTCTAATGGGGCTATTCTGAGAACAGTAGCGGAAAGTATATCGCTCTGTCAAATTTGGCGGTTTATTGTTTATGGTTTAGGGCTCAATAAGTCTTATATAATATTTTCCCCCCACATCTTTTACCGCGCCCTTGAGCTCTAAGAGGGTGAGGGTACTGCCCAATACGGCGCTATTAATTTTAGCTTCTCCTTGAATGTTATCAATATGAAGCGGATTTTGTGATAAAAAGTTAAGCACGATTTTTTCTTCAGCGGTCATGTCGGGCCGTAGCGCGATTCTTTCATGTATTATTGTCTTGATTTGCAAGGCCTCCTTAACGTCAGCCGCGCCAGTAACAACCTTAGCGCCTAATTTTATAAGATCATTAGTGCCGGCAGAATTTTTTTCAAAGATATTGCCCGGCACAGCCATTACTTCACGGTCATATTCAAGAGCGAGTTTAGCGGTGATAAGAGCGCCGCTTGTGGCCGGCGCCTCAACAACCAAGGTTCCCAAGGTTAAACCGGCGATGATGCGGTTGCGTTCCGGAAAATGATGTTTTTCTGGACCAATACCGGGCGGGTATTCAGAAATAAGACATCCGCCGCACTCAATAATTTTGCGCGCCAGTTTAATATGCTCTCTGGGGTAGATATCGGTATCGGCGAGGCCAGTCCCCAAGACGCCAATAGTTTTACCTCCCACCTCAAGGGTTGATTCATGAGCAATAGCGTCAATGCCTCTGGCTAAACCACTAACAATGCCAAGCCCATCCGTAGCAAGTTCGCGCGTTAAAGTCACTGTTGCCGCTTGGCCATAGCGGCTTACTGACCGGGTGCCAACAATGGCGATCAGCAGTTCGTTTGCTCTTGGCAATTGGCCGCGGTAAAAAAATAGAACTGGCGCGTCGTAAATTTGCGCCAAAAGCGGAGGGTATGCCGGATCACCAAACATTATCACCTCTATGCCCAATTTTTTTGTCTGCTCCAATGCTTTTTGAGGATCAAGACGCGCCCTCTCTTCAGATATCTTTTGCAAGGTCTCCGCCTTGAATTCAAGACGTTGGAATTCGGTGCTAGGAGCGTGCCAAGCCTCCTTACCGCTCATGAAACAACTAAAAAGCTTTTTGAGCTGACGACCGTTGAGGATATGGCTCCAGGCCAGCCAGTGGGCGGTATTTTCATCGTATTCTAATCTGTTCATAAATTATATTATGCAGTATACTAACAATATATGCCAGAAGTTGAATCAGGCGCTAAGCCAGAAGTTAAGCGAAAACACATTTGCGGCCAAGAGGGTATTGGTCGCGACGAAGATGGCAACTGCAAAGAATGTGGTGTGCCTATTGACGAATATGGTTTTGAAACAGTTAATGAAGAAGCAGATCAGGCAGTCAAAAATACTCTGCGTGAAGACGAAGAAATACCCGATAGCCCGCAAAAATTATTAAGAAAGATTAAGCGTCCCGCTTTAAGAGCATTAGTAGAGGAACACTACGGAAAAAGAGGCAAGCTTTAGTCATTAAAAAACACGCAAATTTTATGAGTCAAGGAGGTAGCTTTTGCGACCCTACTCTTGACATAAAGGCGCAGTGGTGCTATGATGCCTTGTTAAGATTTATTTCTTAACAGTTTTACAATTCCGGCTTTCTTGCCTGGGAGCGGTGAAACAGAAAACGACCCCTCCTATGTTTTCTTAGTAACCATCAAGTGGTGGTATTTAGGCTTCTGCCAAAGGTACCACTCGCTCCCAGACAAGAGATTCGGATTCATGTTTTTCCCTCCGCCCAGGCGGAGGGTTTTTGATTTTATTTTTGAAAAGCATTATTATTAATATATCGTTTTGGTCTTTTATCCACATTCTCTCTCGAACAAGAGCTAGAGGGCACACGGAGGGTCCATCGTGGGGATAACCCCACTCTGTCGAACGCGGCGCCTCAATGGCGGCGCCACAACGCGAGGAAAGAAAGGCAGGGTACCTTATGATTGTGAGCGCGATTTTCACGACGACGAGGAATTCCGCCCGAGCCAACGTGAACATGGCGACGGCGGGAGCGAATTCGTAAGCACGGAGCTGATGCCTTTTGAAAGGGGGGATGCTTAGTGAACGTCCAAGCATGGGACCCGATCGGGACCTGACAACACTCGTCTCGGATGCCAGAGCCATAACGATAGAGAGAGACAACAGGGAAGCCAAATGCCCGGCTTCCCTTTCCTTATGTTATAATATGTATGTTTGTTATTGTCCTGATATCTTAAATATCATTAGTCTAACCTCTATATAGTTATGAGTTATGTGTTTTGAGCTATAGGTTATTTATCCATGATCCCCATCATTTCCATCAGTAATCTCGTTAATACGCTAGTCATGGCGGCCTTGGCCGTTCGTTTGATTTATAAATTGCGGCAAAATCATCATGACGGCTTAATGTATCTGGCCGGTTTTTATATTGCCCTAACCGGTTTTTGGGCTTTTCGAGCGATGCCCGGTATTTTGACTGACAACCCTTACACCGTAATGGCGACCAACCTAGTGAGCTACGTCTTTTTATATGTGGCGACTACCAGTCTTTTGCAGGTTCCTTTTATTTTTATAGATCGCCGTCATTGGGGCGTCATTTTGGGCATTTTAAACGTGATGGTTGGGTTAATCTTTGTCATTGGCCGCTTTTTGAATCCTGTTCCTCATTTGCCAATAGTTATTGTGCCTTATGTGTTTTGGCAAGAAACATATCCGCTTTTGCTTAGGGCTCTGACCGGTATCAGCACCTTTACTTCTACAACTATTTTCATGGGAGTTTTCTTTTACTTGGGGCACAAGGAGCGCGACAATACAATTATCTATCGTCGCTCTATGTACTTGGCCAGTGGGATGTTGTTTTTGGTTTTGGCCTCTTTCATCTTTTTCTTGGCCTCAACCGGCGGGTTTGTCGTGAGCATCTTGGCTTCTGGTTCTTGCATCGTCGGCGCCTATCTGATGTTGCGCGGTATCTCGTACGAGAGTCCTAAAGAACCTGCCGTCCCACCCACGCCTTAATTTTTTTTGGGCGCACAGCATCGCCGATATGCATTGCGCAGCAAAACGATACCGCCCCGCACTGCGGGGCGGGATTGTCGTATCTGAGCCAACACATTTTTGCGCCATGACGCAAAAATGTGGGGTAACAACACGAGGAGGAAACCCATCGGGGCTCGTCGCAATGAAAGCGACGAGCCCTTTTTTATTTCTTTACCCCGTTAGAGAATGCCCCGTCCCGCCGCGGCGGGGCGGAGTGCAATTCTCCCATACGAGCACGGAGTCTAATGCCCCGTGCGAGTTCTCTAACGGGGTTTACCCCCACATACAGTCCGCGTTTTGATTTGAAATGGCTTTGGACGGTTTTGGCCTTGAGGCCGGCGTGTTGCATTATTTTGAGCACCTTGTTTTTATCAAACATACCAAGCTCGTGGCGATCAGCGAAATGCCCGACCGTCTTGCCGCGTTCGGCAATGAGAAAATGGAAATCAATAATTGAAATATCGCCACGTCTTTTAGCAACGCTCGCTCTGGCAATTTTTAAGTCCTTACCGCTAAACGTCTCTAAGTGCGGCGAGCCGACAATAAATTTCCCCTTGCTGATCCATGGCTCAATAATTACCACTCCGCCCGGCTTTAAATGTCTGGCAAAATTTCTGATAGTTTTTTCAAGATTAGCATAATTTTTGACGTAACCGATGGAGCTAAACAGACAAACAATGGCGTCAAATTTTTTATTTAATTTTAACGTTATCATGTCAGCTTGTTCGGTTGGAACATTAGGCGCGTTCAGGCGAGAAATTTTCAGCATCATCGGATTTTTATCCACGCCGAAACATTGAAACCAGCGCCGCAGATATTGCAAATACCGCCCCGTGCCGCAAGCAACTTCCAACAGATCGCGCCCCTTGGATTTCTTGTATTTCAAAACCAAATCACGAACAAACCTTGCCTCCCTCTCATAATTTTTATTTGCATATATGAGGTCGTAGAACTTGACTAACCGTTTGTAGAATAGTTGATGGTGCATTGATTGTGATTATATCACATTTAATTTGATAATTCCCCGCGGTCTTGCCGCACGGAGGTTCATTGTTTCAAAAAAGTTTCTTAAGCTTCAATGCATAGAAAAGAACAATCTATGATCCCGATTGTTTCTATTACTGACCTCATCAACGGCGTCATTGCCGCGGCCATTGCCGGGTTGATTACAAAACTATATAAAACACTTGTTTTTTGACAAACTATATATAGTTTAGTATCATGGTCTTATGACCATAATTCAAAAAATTAAGCTGATCCAACAAATATCGGGTTTGACGCAAGCGCAACTGGCTAATCGCCTGGGTGTGACTTTTGCCGCGCTTAATCGGTGGGTTAATGGCAAGGCAACTCCACGCCAATCAGCCCAGCAAAGGATTGATGAATTATACCGCGAATATACAGGGCAAAAGCAAATCCCCGAAGATATTTTGGAAGCCAAGAAAGCCGTGATTATCAAACGAGCAAAGAATCATCGCTATGTGCTTGGAGAAATTTTGGGTAATCCGGATATTCAAAATCAATTTTTGCTGTCGCTTACATATAATTCCAACCGCATTGAAGGCAGTTCTCTTTCAGAAAACGAAACGGCCGCTATTTTGTTTCATAATGCGGCTCTGCCCAATAAAAGTCTAACTGAACAATTAGAAGCAAAGAATCATCAAGCCGCTTTGGAATATCTGTTTCAGTATTTGACAAAACGCAAGCCACCGAACGAAGAATTAATTTTGCGGCTTCATTCTATATTAATGAATGGCATTCGGTCAGATGCCGGACAATATCGCGTCCATGCCGTTCGCATTGTAGGGGGCTATGTGCCGACCGCAAATTTTATAAAAATTTCTAAATTAATGAATGCGCTTGTCGTTGACATCCAGAAGAAAAACAAAGATGTCATTCAAACAGTTTCCGCAATTCATAGCCGCTTTGAACAAATTCATCCCTTTGCCGATGGTAACGGTCGCGTGGGCCGGTTGCTTATGCACGCCATGTTGCTTCGAGCCAATTCCCCCCCAGCCGTTATTAGGCAAGAGAATAAACGATTTTATTTAGCTTATCTTAATAAGGCTCAACTTCAGATGGACTTCAGTTTGTTAGAAGATTTTATTTGTGATGCTGTTATGGAGGGGTATAATATTCTAGAGCGAAAATAGATTTCATGATCCCCATTGTTTCAATTACTGATCTAATTAATGGCATTATCGCCGCGGCCATTGCTGTGCGCTTGGCTTTTATGCTTCGCCCCGTGCCGCCCGCCCAGGGCGGATTGGTGCGCTGGTACGACAGCAACAAGCAGAATGGGTTGCTGGAGTTTATTGGGTTTTACTTATTCTTCGCCTTGTTTTGGCTGTTGTTCGCGACGCCGGAGTTGATATTTCAAGATGTTTTCTCAATTACCATCGCGGCCATTATTGGTTATTTGTTTCTATTTATATCACTAGCGTTTGTGATACAAATTCCCTTCATATTTTTTGAACGCAGATGGTTGGGTATGGTTTTAGGCGTTTTGATAATGACGCTGGCCTTGGCTTTTCTGATTGGACGCATTATTGATCCCGCCTTAGATAAACAGGAAATAATACCGCCTTATGTTTTTTGGAGTGAAGCATATTCACCGTGGATTCGTTTCTTCCCGGGGATTGCCGGGTTGGTTGCCGCTGGTACTTTCACAATAACTTTTGTTTACATTGCTTGGTATGCCGCGCCTAGATGGCACGTTGAAGGTAAAACTAGAATTTATCGCGCGGCGGTTTGCTTGGGCGGAGGAATGACACTTTTGCTAGTTGCGGCAATAATGTTTTTCATTTTGTCTCGCGGCGGTTTTCTAGTAAGTGTCGTTACTTCCTCTTTGTGTATTGCCGGACTGCTTGTGATGCTACGCGGCATTAAATATATGCACGAGGAGCGGAAATACCAAATTGATAATCCTTCTTAATTTCGCCTTGACATACACCCTCTAGTTTTGTAAAGTAGTTGGCTACTTTCAAGTAGCACTGCTTGTTCTTTCTCAATCTATCTGGTTAGGCAAGTCGTAGTCATGCCACTTGGCGTGTCTCGAAAAGTAGGCGCGCCCGCAACCCTGCCTTAACAGATTGGCAGGCGATGAGGCAAAAGGAGACTGCAACATGCGCACGATTGTTGCTGTTGTTCTGTTGGTGCTTGGAGGGGTCGTGAGTTCAACTGACGGGTTAGAATATCCAGAGGTGCGGCTCACGAACCGTACTAGCTACTTCGTCCACCTCGGTGAGGTGCAGGCCGATACCTTGGCTACCGTGGGGTGGCGTCGGCTGTCGGTTGCTCAAGGTGTCGGCATTGGTTTAGTCGGCTACGCGAGGTACGACTCCACGAATGTCAGTAATGTTTCATGGGACGAGTTTGTTCGACGTGACCGCGAGCCAGCCTTGGGGATTGAGGAGTTGTCAGTGGGTCTCAATCTTGCAAAACTCTGGCCCGCGTCGGAGAATTTCTTTGGCGGCAGCATGACCTTCAAGCTTGGGAAGTTTCTTTTTCCAATGTTCGGCGTTGGTGATGTTGTTCGGCTGAACGATGTGCTTGTGCCACACAACTTCAGCCACAACCCCGTAGTGCGGGATCCGACTGACCCGACAGCGGACGAGCGGTTTACGCAATACGGTGTCCTGGCGACATGGCAGAGGAAGCTCTTGGCTGATCGATACCGTCTGCGCTGCGAAGGGGCATACCAACCAGTGTTCGTTCCCAATAGGCACGCAGTCTTCGGTCCGTGGCGTATTGCTCCGACCGGTGTTACTGTTGAGCAGACACTCCCATCTCTTGGGCACATTAGTTCAGGTCAGCAGTTTGCTCTCCGAAGCTGCCTCACCTCAAACGAGTCAGGTGGGGAGTTCTGCGGTATGGTCTATGAAGGGCGAGACCAAACGCCGTGGATGGTATCCAGTGCTCCAACAGCTATCCGTCTTGTGTACCCTCGCTTGCGTATGGTTGGAGCGAGTTTTGTGCACCCCGTCCCGTTCACCGAGAGTGTGCTCTTCCGAGGGGAATTCTCCTACGCTGATTATGATGGTCTGGTAGGCCGTGATTACGTCGCGGCACTAGCGACCTTTGAATCAGTCCAGACTGTTCGGGGCCGTGGTCTGTTTCTTCTCGCACAAGGGATGTGGCGGTCAGTCAGCGATTCAACACAACCGCTGCAAGAAATTCTTCGACAAGGGGCGCTGGTTAGGATTCGTTATGGCGCGCTCTTTGGAGAGAATGGGTGGGCCTTGCAGTTTGAAGGCGGGGTCAATGCCGATCCTCTTGGGTATGTCATTGAGCCGGCCGTTTTTCTCCCCATGCCGTCGTTTCTCGACGGAGTTTGGGAGTCGCTGGGCGTAGAGCACCCACAGCTTGGCTTTCGTTATGTCGTCTTTGGTGGCGACCGTCGCCATGCGTTCGGCGGCCTCTACCGTAACAACGACTTTGTAGCAGTGGAGTTGGCATTCACTAGGCACTAGGCCATATGAGGGGCTGGCCTAGTGCGCAGTATTCTAAAGAGGCGACCGTTTCCAGCGGCCGCCTTTTCTTAAACAAGAAAAACACCTCGGCATGCGGGGGTCGAGGTGTCTTTCGGAAGGGTCTTGTGGAACGGCGGGCGGCGGGTTTATTGCTCGAGGATGGCGGCGAGCGGTTCCACTTGCGCGAACTGCGCTTGCGCGGCCTCCTCGCTGGGGAAGATGTTGATCCATGTCAGGAAGGATACCGAACGCAACTTGCGCTCGAAATCTACGAGCGTGACAATGAGGGGACGTACCTTGTCTGTGGTGAGGACCCGGTACTCTTGGAACAGGTGCATCTTGTGGATGCCTCTGTTCTTGACTTCCATTGTCAGTGGCACGAGTACGTCGTGCTGTAGTCCTAGGCGCACTTGCACCCATTCATAGAGTCCGTTCTCTCCGGTAAGCAGGATCTCGCTCCCGATCACGGCGACCTCGCTCCATCGATAGCCCTCGAGGCCAAGGTGCAGGTCGCGCATAGAGAGCGCGGTGTCAAGGACGGGGTAATCACCGCCAGTGGTTAGGTTACGGAGCTGGCCGACACCCTCTCTTGCCTGAATGTACTGTACGCGTCGCGTACCGGCGAGAACGTCTTTGTAGATTGGCCGGGGTCCCGTTCTGAACAACATGGCGATTACCGATCGCTGACTATGCTCGACGCGAGCGCCGTACAAAAACTTCGCCTCTGTGAAGCTTTTCCCTTGGCGATCGAACATCGTTTCAACTACCTCGTCGCCGCGGAATGTCCGTTGCGTGACGTCGGCATACTCGCCCTTACCGAAGTTCACGTTCGTGGCCGTGAGGATGTTCGGCATAACGTCTTGGCTGATGACATCAGCCGCGGTTTTGCTCGCCGCGATTATAGCGGGCAACTCCCCACTTTTTGCCGTCGTTGCGGTCGCTATCGTTGTGACGATTGCGACCAAGATAAAAAGGCCTTTCCGAACAATCGTCGTCATTGGCTTCTCCTCCTTTGGCGTATGCCTAGACGAAATTTAGTATTTATACCGTACAATAGAAGGGCTTAAAATGTCAAGAGCCGGGGGACGTGCAAGTTGTGTGCACATCCTTCCCGGCTCTTCTTCCCAGCTTTCCGCTGGGGTGTTTCTTGTCCTCCTTAACTTAAGAAATTTTGGTTGAGTTGATGAAGCGATTCGTCCGTTATGTAGCTATCGCTCCTAGGACGGCCTTTCTGGTTCTTGGCCGTCTACCCGTTTCACTGTCCATGGAAGGAACGGCGGCATGATGACGAGGGCACCGAAGCCGCACATACCCAACATTGCTGGGATCATCCATCCCATCTGGCGGATGGTGAGATACCGTGATATGAGGAGCGTGGCGAAGCAGATCATGTTGATCGTCACGTCCTCCACTACTTGCTCGCCCTTGAGGCGCGCCGTCTCATGCCGCGCCGTTTCTATCTGCCCCGTCCGCATCGCCATCAACAGGAAGAAGGTAGCGAAGTAGATGACGAAATCTGACGACGCGTTGTTAGCGCAGGCGAGGATCGCCGCGTTCGCCTGGTCGAGGCGAACGCCCCCGACTGTCATCACCACCGTCATGCCAGCGGTGGCGAAGAGGAACGGTACGCTCATCACCGCCATGAGACGCCAGACGGAGAACTCTAGTAGTGGAATGTGCCGGCGTTGGTACCACCGTAACCCTGTTACCCCGAGTAGCAGAAACCAAATCGCATTCGAGCCGATCTGGGTTCCGATGTTCTCGAGCCGGTCGACCCAGATTAAGCGGTCGACCTCCCCGTAGAGCGCCGAGGCGCCTCCTCTCTCCACCACGAACAACGAACTAAATTGCGCCGCTACCATTGCAATCACCTCCATGGTCTGGAGGTTTTCTTGGCTGGTAGCGGTACGTCTCTGCAGGAGGATGAGTTGAATTTCCTGCTCGGTGAGGAGGCTGTGGAGCACCCCAGGCAGGGTGCTCAAGCCGAGGCGGATGTAGGCCAACACCTCGGCCACCTCGTTCGGCGTCTCCGGTAAGTGGTGGCCGTAGAGTTCGGACATCAAGCGAAAGAAGGTACGCCCGACGCCCGCCACGACGATGGTACCAGGGTCGGCGTTGAGGCGGCTGGTGTACTCGTCGACTGCCCACCAGAATTCGGGCTGGTTGAGATCGCCTTGCGCCGGCGCCACTCGCTGCGGGATGCCGTCGGTGGCGACACGCCGCCCTTCACCCTGGCTGTCGTCCTGCAGCCGCGTGAAGGAATCATGGAGCGTGTGCCCTACGATGAAGTCGAGCGGCTGGGAGCCGAGCTTAAGGAACGGAGCGCTCGCCACACCAGCTGCGAGCATCAGGCCGAGTGCCCAGCGGCTGAAGTTCGGGTGCTGATGTGTTGCCACTCGAGCCACTTTCTTCTGGAGCCAGTCGATGTACGGGTTCGCTTCCCGCTCCTCTTTTGGCGGGATGCTGCCTACAAGTACCGGTAGAGCGAGTTGGGAGAGAAAATAGGCTTGCACGAGTCCGACACCGGAGAGCGCGGCCATTTCCCGAATGGCTCGTACCTCGAAACTCCACCACAATGACCCAAAACTGCAGATCCCCATGATGAGGTTGAAGGCACCGGCACCGAGCAGCACCGTTCGTTCTTCCTCGTCCTTCGCACGTATGACGAAGGAGGTGAGGAGGAAGTACGACAACCCCTGGACCAGGGTGTTTGCGTCTGCAATGATGATGTACGGACGCAACCGAAATGTTGTGAAGAGGTCGATGAGGGCAATACCGCCGTGTACCCAGATAATGGAGATGAAGGTGAAGAGGCACGACAGCACAGCAAACCGTAAGCTCTGCGCGCTCAAGGCGAAGATGATAGATACGATGAGGACGCCCACGCCGCAGTTAAAGAACGTTTGCTTGATGAGCCCACGCTCGATCGCCTCGCGCGGCAGCGGCCAGCCGCTTGGGTCCCAGCGCTGGTACTTCTGCGACGGCTCTATGTGGTACTTCCAGAACCTACGCTCGAACCAACCGACAGACCGTTCCTCCACGATCTCCGTCCACCCCCAGTAGAGGTCGGACTGGCTGTAACCGTGTGGCAGGATGATCATGATGCCCCAGCGGCTTCGGTCGTGGCTGACGAGCACGCGCTCGATGTCCTCGTTCTGAAGGTTCGTTAGCACCTCCGTCGGTGTCAGCCCCTCGGCCATGTACGTGTTGGTCACTAGTCCACCGTCGACCACCCGAAGGTATGGCATCGAAATGAGGGAAAGCAGTCCTTCTTGTGCCCATGGCAGCTTTTCGTAGAGCTGCCAGTGCATGTCGCGGTAAACTGCAATTGCGTCCTCGTCGGTGAGCCCCTGCCGGTCGAGCCAGAACACGACCGTGTCGGTTCCCCAGAAGGGAGCGCTGGCTCTGCGGTTCTCCACGACGAGCGGGTTGTGCTCGTCCGTAATGGGATCCTCGAGTATCCCGCCCGTCTTTACCCACCAGTTAGCGGCGAGTCCAACGAACGCGTTCATCAGCACAGCGCCGGTGACAACAAGCTTCGCTCGTCGCGACCAGCGAACCGTTGAGAGGTCAATGAACCATTTGGCGGCAGCCGCAGGGGCAGCCACCAGCCACTCAACCAGTTGATTCAACCTTTCCATTTTGATACCCCTTTCAGCCACGCCGTGGCCTAACTTTTGTTTTTTCAATTGTCAAGGAATTCACTCACGACCATCGCAAGTGAACAGAGCAACATACCATTCATTCTTGTCAGCGTCAAGGGCATAAGATATACTAAGTCAGTGCCAATTGACAGTGTTGTGGTATGGTGGTAGTTTATACTGTTCATGTTTACAGAAAGATATTTACAACAAAGAAACAAAAATAAACCAGAGGGAAGGGAGATATACCATGAGCACACATGCACTGACCATTATTGGTAGTGGAGGGGTAATCCTCCCCACGATGGGGAACGAGGAGCTCATGATGCTTCTTGGTGACCCTCGACCAGCAAGCTGGCCGTTCGAGAAATTGGGGATCGAGCGGCATAGCCTCAACCTCAACTTAGACGGCATGAAAATCATGCCAACAACCGGGTTGGACTACGCCGAGATGGCGGCTCAGAACGCCTTACGGGCTGGCGGTATTCATCCCGAGAGGGTGAAACATCTTGTTCTGCTGACGTGCACGCCGAACGAGTTGCACTTTCAGCGCGACGCCATTACGCTCGCACATCGGCTCGGTTTGTGCCGTACCGTGACAATCCAGCAGCTCGACCCCGGTTGCGCCGGGGTGGCGAGCGGGCTACAGCTCATCGAGGCGTTCTACCGCCTGCAGGACGGAGATGACTGGTACGCCCTCATAGTCGCCACAAACGATGTGGCGAGTTCGTTCAATAGAGAACGTTACCAGAGAGTGAGAGGCGCATGGGTCGCGCCGGCCATCTTTGGCGATGGCGCCGGTGCCATTCTGCTCGGCCCGGGTGAGGGGCCGCATCTCGTCGGCACCTACGTCGCCTACGAGCCGGAACACCCGTTGGTGTTCTACCGGGGCGGCGGCGTTAGTTGCCCCACAACTGAGACGAGCATCGACGAGCATGTTTACCTCGTGGATGTGCACGACGTGGCAGGCTCATTCGCCCCTGCGATGGAGCGCGTGTGGCAGCACTTTTCCGAGCGCTACGGGATTAGCGTTGGCGACATCGGTAGATTTTACCTGCACCAAGCCAACCTCAATCTCATCAAGGGTCTGGTCGGCGCACTCGGGATTCCAGAAGAGCGCGCTCCGCACAACGTCGACCGTTTCGCGAACACCGTCAGTGCCTCTACCCTCCTCTTAGTGGACGAGGATTGTCGCGCCGGTCGGTACCCAAAGGACCAGCCTATCATTTTTATGCTCGTCGGGGCCGGAGCGGTTGAGGGAGGGGCGCTCTTCATGCCTTGATGATTCGCTTTTCAAGCGCCGCGCGGAGTGATATGATGATGTAAAGTCTTCATTTCACCCGCGCGGTTTTCTAATTATGAATATTCAAGAGTTGTTTCTTTTAATTATTATTGTTATGAACGTCGTTCTGGCGGTGTTAGTCGCCGCCAGTAATAGGCGTGATCCGGTCAATATTTGGTTTGCTTTGTTTGCTATCTCACTGGCCTTATGGGCCGGTGCGCTGATTGCTTTTCGTACAGTCCAAAACACAGCTCTGACGATTTTCTTTCTCAAGCTTTCTTATCTTGCCGCTATTTTTATTGCCAGTTCTTTCTATATTTTTATCCATTATTTCCCAGATCGTGATAGATTCAGCACAACGGAGAGGTGGTTTCTCATACTAAGTACGTTTTTTCTGACAATCATATTACTTCTTCCCAATGTTCTTATTGTTGATATTATCTATACGCCTGAAGCTCGTGTGGGGGTTCAGGAATTGTTTGGGTACACAATTTTTTCCTTCTACTTTATCCTCTACTTTTTTGGTTCGTTATACGCTCTTTATAGACGCTGGCGAACCGCGAACCACGAGACAAAAATTAAACTCGGTTATATCCTTTGGAGTATTTTGACAGCTGGCGTACTCGGAGTCTTCTTCAATTTAATCCTTCCCTCACCATTTATACAGGAGTGGCGATTCACTTGGCTTGGGCCTATTTTTACTGCTGTCATTGTAATCGCCATATCCTATGCGATTACAAAGCATCATCTCCTCAACGTTAAGGTGGTAGCCGCCGAGATGCTAACCGCTAGCATTGTTTTCATACTGTTCATACAGCTTATATTTTCTCAAACGTCCCAGGAAGTAATTATACGATTCCTCTTCTTTATAATCATCGCCTTTTTTGGTTCATTCCTCGTACGTAGCGTGCGGACTGAAGTCCAACAAAAAGAGGAGCTCGCTATTTTGACAAAACAGCTAGAGGTGGTGAATGAACAACTAAAGCGGTTGGATGAAACAAAGTCGGAGTTTGTGTCTATTGCCTCGCACCAGTTGAGAACGCCCCTGACTGTTATCAAGGGTTACATCTCCATGATTCTGGAGGGGTCGTTTGGGTCGGTGCCGGAAAAACATCGCCAGCCCTTGGAAAAAGTTTATGCGTCAGGCGAACGCCTGATTCAGCTCGTGGAAAATTTGCTGTCTGTTTCGCGCATTGAATCTGGCAGAATGAAATACACCATGGCGCTCACGCAACTGGCTGATGTGGCCGCCAAGGTAGTGGATGAGCTGATGCCCGCGGCCAAGAAAAAACAGCTTGCTTTAAAGTTTAGTATGCCGCAAAAAATGCCACCACTCATTAATCTTGACGAGGAAAAAATTCGCCAAGTGATGACAAACTTAGTGGATAATTCCATAAAGTACACTAAAAGGGGGACGGTCAGCGTGTCCGTGCATCACGAGCCGAAAGGCGCCGAAGGTCATTTTTCAAAACCCTGCGTTGTTTTTAGTGTCAGCGACACTGGCAATGGCGTGAGAGCCGAAGATCAAAGCCGTTTGTTTCAAAAATTTATTCGCGGCCAGGGCTCGGCTCTGGTGCACACCGAAGGCACAGGGCTTGGGCTCTATGTTGGCCGCATGATGGTGGAAGCGCACGGCGGGGCGATATGGGTGGAATCAAAAGGCGAAGGATTGGGCTCCACCTTTGCCTTTGCCATTCCTCTCCCGCCTCCACTGAAAGACAAAGCTCAAATCGCACTGGAAGAAATGTTGGGGTAGCGGATTGATTTTTGACTTTTGTTTTTTATAGAGATACACTGTTTACATATAGACAGAGTGTCGCGTCAATTAGTATTGTGTCATAAAAGTTGATTGTTTTTGTTGTACATTATTATAATTTGGTTGCTGAATAACGCTCTGTTATTGCCATAACTATGACGATTAATGAAATTCGTAATCGAACTAAGCCGGTATTTGCGGTCAATAACGTAACGTTTGCCGGCGTTTTTGGATCAGTGGCGCGTGGTGAAGATACGCCGTCAAGCGATATTGATTTGTTGGTGGCCTTGCGCGGCCGACGCAGTCTGCTTGACCTTATCCGCCTCCAGCGTGAACTAGAGGAAGTGCTACAGCATCGCGTTGACCTGATCCCCATCGACTCGCTCCACCCCCGAGTGAAGCCGCGGGCGATGGCGGAACTTCGCGATATCTATGGAGAACGATCAGCTTTATTGTGATCATATACGTGAGGCCATCGCCAACATATATACGTTTGTTGCTGGCCTGACGTATGAGCAGTTCGTGAACGACAAGAAAACATATAGCGCGGTGTTGCGTGAGCTTATTGTTATTGGTGAAGCGGCTAAGCGACTCTCGGAAGAGTTTAAGCAGAGTCATGACACCATTCCATGGCACGATGTAAGCGGCTTCCGAGATAAGGCAGTCCATGACTATGCCGAGCTTAACGCCGCGTATATTTGGGAGACGATAACGCGCGACCTACCACTCTTGGAGCGTGAACTTATTGACAACACCCAGTAATATATTTTTTATCCATATAGGATAACTTTTTCACTATCACCTCCGCCCAAAGACCAAGCCGTGGTCGCGCTAGAGGAGATGCTGGGGTAGGGATATTTTGCGACAATATCGCAAGTTTTTTATTATTTTTTTATACCACCATACTAGTATGGTGGTAGTTTTTAATAGAATTTCTATTGGTTCAGCAAAAAGTTTACGATCGCCGTCATTCCGATAAAATGTTTGAGATTGAATTCAGGGGAACGTGAAATATGCAAAAAAAGAACAACGTGTTATAATAATCAACAAAGCTTTATCATTTAACATTATTTTTTATGACACTACTGTCCGATAATCAAAGATCATTTAACAAAAAACAGATTCTGTTTTCATTTGTGTTTATTGTCCTGGGACTTCTATTTTTGCAGGTGCCCCTTACACACCTCGTCGGCTCCAAGGCAACTTTTACTCTTTTTGACGCATTTGGGCCAGTGGCTGGGGGTTTTCTGGGAGCTATGCCCGGGGCGCTTTCTGTGTTGCTCATGCAAGTATTCAACTTTCTTGTCCATGGCGCGCACATTCAAGATGCGGGAACCATCATCCGTTTATTGCCCATGATGTTCGCGGCCGCCTATTTTGGCCGGAAAACAAAACTGAACATTATTATTCCTGCCGTTGCCATATTGGCGTTCGTCGTGCATCCCATAGGGCGAACAGTCTGGTTTTTCTCATTGTTCTGGCTCATTCCGATTGTCAGTTATTTTTTTCGGGAGCGCTCGCTCATAGTCCGGAGCCTGGGAGCGACTTTCACTGCTCATGCTGTTGGCGGAGCGCTATGGATATATTTCATACCATTGCCAGAGGCGGTCTGGGTTTCTCTCATCCCCGTCGTTATTATTGAGCGGTTGACATTCGCGGGAGGTATCGCCGCTACCTATCTGATTTTTAACAATGTCTTCAATTTCTTGAATGAAAAAAATCTTGTCTCTTATCAATTCCCGGTAAATCAGAAATATGTCTGGGGATTAAACCAAAGTCCATTATTCAATAGATGAAATTCATAAAGGTAAGGACCCGGGTCGTCGTACCTCCGCGGGACAACATTTATCTAATATTAGATCAATTTCTTCCCCGATTGCGGGAGGGAGATGTGCTGTTCATTACTTCTAAGATTTTAGCCATTCATCAGGGTCGATGCGTAAAAATTAACTCAAGCGTTAAAAAGGATTATTTAATAAAAAAGGAGGCGGACAAATATATTCACCGCCGCCTTGCCTCATATGGCAATTTTTTCTTAACAATTAAGAATTCCACGTTAATTCCTTCAGCCGGCATAGACGAGAGCAACGGCAATGGTTATTACATCTTGTGGCCTCAAGGCATCGTCCCGTTGCTAAAAGAATTACGAGTTTATTTGAAGAAAAAATTCAAATTGAAAAATCTGGCGCTGATAGCGACCGACAGTCACACTATTCCTTTGCGTTATGGGGTCATTGGTATATCCATTGGCTCTTGCGGCCTTGAGCCATTGTATGATTACCGAGGGAAGCCCGATATTTTTGGGAGAAAACTAAAATACACTAAAACAAACGTTGTTGATGCACTCTCGGCCATGGCCGTTCTCCTCATGGGAGAAGGTAATGAGCAGACTCCTATCATGATACTGCGCGGAGCAAAGTTTATTCGGTTCACTACTAAATCATCTCGCCAAAAATTAGTGATTCCTTATCTTAAAGATTTGTATGCCCCATTGCTTAAGGTTTTTGAGCATAAAAAATGAACACCTCGCCAATCATTATAGCCGTGGCCGCTGTTACCATAGATGGCAAAATCGCCCTTCATGCCGGGCACTCCACTGACTGGACAAGCTCGGAAGACAAAGATTTTCTTCATGGCCTATTAGACAAGAGTGATGTGATTGTGGTCGGAAATAATACATACAAAGTTGCCCAAAAGCCGCTGGCAAAAAGAAATTGTGTTGTTTTTACCCATTCAGTCCGCACCACCGCGCGACAGCATGACAATTTGTTGTTCTGCAATCCTAGTGGAGTGGATATTCGGACAATTCTTAGTCCTTACAAAACGGTGGCCGTGTTAGGAGGCACGCAAACTTACACATATTTTTTAGAAAATGATCTACTTAACGAGCTCTATCTCACCATAGAACCTTTAGTGTTTGGCAGGGGCTTGAACATATTTGAAAGCATGACAGCCAAAGAAGTGAAATTTCATCTGTTTTCAGTCAAGAAATTAAACAGAAAGGGCAGTATCCTTTTGTATTATAGGATTGTTTAAGTATATCATGTGCCCTTGCCCTTGCGGCAATGGTGGGGTAAAATTAGGGCATAATTTAGCCATATTCATTTATGCTTCAAACTAGTGCTAAGCGTACAATTCTTATTGTTGAAGACGAGCCTTTTCTTTGCGAGATGTACAAAACCAAATTTGAGTCGCTGGGGTATAAGGTACTGACGACTGAAAATGGGGAGCAGGGTATTGAGATGATGCGCAAAGAAAAGCCGGATCTAGTTTTACTTGATATTATTATGCCGGTATTGGACGGTTATTCTGTTTTAAAAATTGTGCGCAATGACCCGGAGTTGAAACATCAGCTGATCGTTATTTTTTCTAATCTGGGGCAAGAAGAAGAGGTCGTCAAAGGTATGCAGTTAGGCGCTGATGACTATTTGGTAAAATCCGATCACACGCCGTCAGAACTTTTGAAAAAAATTGAGACAGTGTTAGCCAAGGGGAAATCTGATCGGGCTGACGCGGCCAAACCAATACGCGTGCTTTTGATTGAGGACACGCGCGAAATTATTGAAATTTATACCGAGCGATTTAAGCACGAAAATTTTGAGTGTCAAGTGGCCGAAAACGGAGCTTGGGGCATCAAAGTCGCGCAGACCGAGCCGTTTGATATTATTCTTCTGGACTTGATGATGCCGGCCTTGAATGGTTTGGAAGCGCTCAAAACATTGCGCGCCACACCCAAACTTAAGGATATACCAATTATCGTCCTCTCCAATTCGGCTGAACCGCACGACATTGAAGAAGCTAAAAAGTTAGGCGCCACTGACGTATTTTTAAAGCCGCGCGTCACGCCATCGCAAATTGTCAATCGTATTAGAGAGCTCGTGAAACGGTAGCTATCAATTAGGCAACCGCATTGTTGCTGTCCCTTAGCGTCTTCTGTCATTTATACCAGCATACTAGTATGCTGGTATAAAATATGCTAGGATAAGATAGGGTAAATTAATTTTTAATATTTTAACTCTAAATTTATGGGCAAACTGCGACAAGAATATATAGAGGAGCTGATAACCGTGCTTGATCGGGCGGCCGGTGACAGGCGCCTCCTTCATGATTTTATGAAAGACATTTTAACGCCAACCGAGCTCAAAGAGATTGCCTTGCGTTGGCAAATCGTAAGGCAGCTTCATCGTGAGGTGCCGCAGTGGGACATTGTCAAGAATTTGAGAGTAGCGGTGTCCACGGTGGGGCGAGGGGCAAGAATGCTTCTTAACCCAGAGGGCGGGTTCAATCGTATTCTTAAGCGTTATTATTCCAGAGGATAGAATATCAATCGGCTCTATTTTCAATTAGAGTCTTAGTACAATAAATTCCGCATCTTGAGCGTGGGGTATTAAGCCCAGCGAGAACGATTAATAGTTTCTATTTATTCCTGCGGCCCCACCCCACCACGGTGAGGGGCAAGGTATTTTTGGACGGCATTTAGGTTATCCACAGGGGACACCTTGACAGCTTTTCACCCTTGGTTTATTCTACCACCATACTAGTATACTAGTATGGTGGTAGCAAGATTTATAAGATAAAAGTGATAAAGAATAGAATAGAAAAATGAGATAAATATATTAACTATTTATGAAATTTTGTATTTCAAGGCAACAAAATAATAACCAGCTGAGCTGGTGGCTGCTCGTCCTTTTCGGAGCGCGAGCATAGTGTGCTGTTAACTTTTTAAAAGTAACCTCTGCCCGCTCTCCGAGCGGGCTTTTAGCATTTGCGAAAAGTGCGTTCTTTACAACGAAATAGCTAACACCAGAAGGAGGTATATGATGCACGATGTACTTCAAAAGACAATCTTAGGCCAACGACTCTCTGAATTGGAAGCATACACAGCCATGAGGAACATTATGGCAGGTGAGGCGACCCCATCACAGATTGCAAAGTTTCTCGTCGCTTTACGAAGGAAAGGTGAAGCCGTCGAGGAAATTACGGGTTTTGCGCGGGCGATGCGCGAGGCGGCGATAAAAGTGCACACAAAGTCATATCCACTAGTTGATATCTGCGGCACTGGCGGCGATGGATTACACACATTCAACATTTCAACTGCCGCGGCGTTCATCGCAGCGGGCGCTGGTGCTAAAGTAGCAAAGCACGGTAATCGCGCCGCATCATCGCAGTGCGGCAGCGCTGACGTCCTAGAAGAGTTAGGCATCAATATTGATCTATCGTCCGAACATGTCGCTCGTTGCATTGACGAAATTGGCATCGGCTTCCTTTTTGCACGTTCGTTCCATCCCGCCATGCGGCACGTCGCGTCTGTGCGCAGCGAGTTGGGCGTGCGCACGGTATTCAACATACTCGGTCCGCTGATGAATCCTGCTGGCGCGACGCGGCAAGTAGTGGGCGTCTTTGATCAATACTTGATTAAACCCATCGCTTGTGTTCTCAACAACCTCGGGGTGGAGCGTGCCCTTGTTGTTCACGGAGCGGGCGGACTGGATGAAATCTCAACGCTTGGTGACACAAGAATTGCCGAAGTTAGAGGGGGTACTATTCGTTATTATACTATCACTCCCGAAGAGGTTGGTTGCCACCGCGCAACAATCAGCGACTTGCGTGGCCATACGCGCGCGCAAAACGCAAGTATCGTGCGCGAGTGTCTTAATGTTGTGTCCGGCCCGCGCACGGAAATTGCCATGCTCAATGCAGCAGCAGCAATCGTGGTGGCCGGCCTGGCAGAAAGCATGGTCGACGGCTTTGCCCTAGCGCGGCAGTCATGCTCTATGGGAGCGGCGCAAAACAAATTGGAAGCATTGGTTACCTTTTCGCACCGTACTTGATAAGGAGGATAGGACATGGCAATCAAGGAAACCAGTTTTAGCGAGTTTCAGGAGTTGGTGGCATGTGCAAAAGAGGAGAAAAGAAGATATGTCTCGGTTCTGGCTGTGAGTCCTGCCGATCATCTGACCCCATTGAGCATTGCTGCCCAAGTGGCCAAGTACGGCCAACCGTTTGCTCTTTTAGAGAGCGTGTCGCAGGGGCAACATTTGGGGCGATATTCCATAATTGCCTTGAGACCATTTTTGCGGCTGAGCGTGCGTAAGGAGAAGGGAGTGATTAAAGCTTTGGATGAAGCGGCGGTATATGTCGCCGCAGAAACATCGGCGCCGCTTGATCAGATCTCTGCACTGTTGAGCTACTACAGTCCGCTCGCACCAGCGGAAGCGCCGCCCTTTACTGGCGGAGCCATCAGTTACATTGGCTTTGAAGCTACGCCGCTTTTTGAGCCAGCTGTTATTCCGCCAGCGCATGACGATCTGATGCTGCCAGACGTACAGATGTTATTCTTCCATCATCTCATCATCTACGATCATACGTGGCAGCAGATTATCCTCGCGGTGAATACCGCGGTGGGATTTGGCGATGCCGCCCAGACGTTCGAGTGCGCCCAGTGTGATCTAAGATCTCTTCGGCAGTTTCTCCAAAACGATCTTCGGCCGCTGGAACCGCTTCCAGCACCGACCTCACCCGTAACCTCAACACACACCAGGGAGAGCTACCATGAAATGGTGCGGAGTGCCAAGGAGTACGTTGCCATGGGTGATGTCTTTCAGGTGGTTTTATCACAGAGGTTCTCCACAACCACCTCGGCAAGTGGTCTTGATCTCTATCGGCACCTGCGGCGATTGAATCCTTCGCCTTACATGTTTTTCCTCAATCTTGGCAAGGGGGTGGAGCTTATCGGCGCTTCGCCAGAGGTTATGGTGCAAGTAGTGGGAGAACAGGTTCTGTTGAGACCCATTGCGGGCACACGCCGGCGTGGTCGAGACGCGGCTGAGGACGAACGGCTGGCCCATGAGCTCATACACGATCCCAAAGAACTGGCCGAGCATATGATGCTCGTAGATCTTGCGCGCAATGACGTTGGTCGTTCAGCCATGGCCGGCACAATTCGTCTCACCAAACATCTCACGGTTGAGAACTACGCGACGGTCATGCACATAGTGAGTGAGGTTGTTGGAAAACGCGACCCACGACTAGGCGTTCTCACCATCGTTGGTCAGTGTATTCCGGCTGGCACGCTCTCCGGTGCTCCCAAGATTATGGCCATGAATATCATTGCCACCTTGGAAGGACGACGGCGCGGGCCTTATGGTGGGGCAGTCGGCTACTTCACTGATCAGACGGTTGATACAGGCATCTTTATCCGTAGTCTCATCAAGATAAGAGATCGGATTTACTGGCAGGCCGGCGGTGGGATTGTGGCTGATTCACAACCCGAAGCAGAGTATCAGGAAACACTGGCTAAGGGTCGCGCTATTGGACAGCTTCATAAAGAAGCATGGGATGAGTTTGTGGCCAAAGGAGGGAAATAACATGGGACTGCAATTGCTGGTCATTGATCACTATGATTCGTTCACCTATAACCTTGTTCAGTACCTTAGTGAGCTTGGCGCAGAGGTTGAGGTGGTGCGAACGAACATTCCGTTTGAAGAAATCAGACGAAGAGAGCCGACGCACGTCGTGCTCTCACCCGGCCCTGGCCACCCCAAGGATGTATCGGCGTTTCTCAAAGCCATTGAGCATTGGGGCGGGATAGTGCCGATTCTGGGAGTTTGCCTTGGTTGTCAAGCAATAGGTTTAAGCGTTGGCGCGCGAGTAGAGAGAAATTTTCGGGTAATGCATGGCAAGACATCGCTTGTCTATCATCGGCGCAAGAACCTCTATGGCGAGCGCTACAGCGGCTATCATGGTTCAGCAACAACGTGGCCAACGTTTTTTGAGGGGGTCTCTGAACCATTTGAAGCCATGCGTTACCACTCTCTTGTTGTCATGCCGGCGCCGGAGCTTCTGGCCGATAGGTCTTTCAATGTTTTGGCCTACACCGAAGAACTGGAAATTATGGCCATCGTAGCGGCGCAGCCGCTACATGCTTCACCAATCATTGGCGTGCAGTTTCATCCGGAATCTATTTACACGCCGGAGGGGAAAACAATGCTCAAGAACTTTTTGAGCATGAAGTAGGGAGGGGAGAAACTTGAGGGCGGAAATTGAGACAATTTCCGCCCTTTAAAAATTAACTATTTTGAAAAATAAAATTTTAGCTAGGAGATATGCTCAATGTAATGAAGCAGGCCAAAATCAAGAATGCTGCTCTAGCCCTTTTTAAGTTCAATTCCGCTTTTTCAGCCAAAAGAAAAAGTCTCTGTCTCTGCGACGGGGACTTTTTCTTGGAGCGGGATAATGTATAATGTTTCCGCCCGAGACGGATCTCAGCCCTAGGCTGATGAGCCTCGGGTTCAAGCCTTTGGCTGAAGAACCTATTGGGAGAGTGCCACGGAGTGGTTTTTCATGCCCTCATAGTAACAAATTGATGTGTAATGAACAGGGGAGGTATACTAACCATGTGTATGGCGAATATTGAAGAGAAAATCAGAGAATATCTAAAAGGGCTACCATTAGGCACACTCAATCTCAGTGGAAGTGGTCAGTTGGTCGTCGTCAGAGTCGGCGGAGGAGATTACAATCTCAATTTCAAAATATCAGCGGGTGACACAAACTTTTTATTGCGTCTCAATGTCGAATCGCAGAGCGGCCTCGAAAACCAAATTGAGTATGAATATAAAACGCTGCAATTTCTTTCCTCCCATAACATTGCCCCACATCCACTTTATTTAGATAACTCGAAAAAGCTTTTTGAGCAGGGATTGCTAATAGAAGAATTCATCAAAGGCAAAACACTGGTTTTCTCTGTTGAAGTAATGAAGCGTACGGCAAGGACACTCGCAAAATTACATACCATTCCCATCGCTCAAGCCTCATTTTTTATGAAATGGTCAAACCCTCTCCGTCAGCAGTTTGAGGCAGTCAATGAATCCATGAGAAAATACCGACAGCGGAAAACGGCCAACCATGAGATTATTCAGATTGGCGATGCATTTTTGAAAAGCATGAGAGAAAAGCTCGCCTCCCTAGAATCGTTTTTTTCACCAAAAAGTATTATTCACACTGATTTGGTTCCTAGTAACTTTGTTGATGACGACGAAGATGTCTTCCTGCTTGATTGGGAGAAGGCCAGAATTGACGACCCGAGTTACGATATTGCGGTATTTTTTTCTCGTTTGGCAAATCTGTGGGATTCCCCTCGGGTATTAACAGATGAAGAAAAAACGGTGTTCCTCTCAGAATACGTAAGCATCACCAAGGATGAAACCATTCAAGACAGGACGGAAAAGAGACTCGCTCTCTCCACTCTTCATGGGATACTGTGGGCAGCGGGCCGCATCTCTGATGTTGAGGAAGGAGTTATTAGTGAACAGTTGGGCAGCCAAAACTATGAACGGTACAAAAAAATTATTGATATTCAAGATTTACAAAAGTTTCTGTAAGCGTACTTATCGCCAGACCGTAAGACGTGGAGTTCCAGTCTACTTTTTTGGGTAACAAAGAACGCCTAAAACGGGCCGCCTTTCGGCGAGACTCGCTAATTTTGCTAGCAAAATTAGCGGGCGAGCGAATACGAACCCGTCGCTACAAAAAATGTTTTTTCAGAAAGGCTCTACCGGAGCCCGTTTTTAAGTAGTATTCAAAATTTCTGGCGGTCTCTTCGTTCTCGAAGGCAAAGTAGGCTACGAGCTTCCATGGTTTGAATTTGAAGGTATGTTTAGATTTTCCAGAATTATGGTCTTCAATTCTTTGTTTTAAATCTTCAGAAAAACCAACGTAGTGTTGAGAAGGGAATTGTATACTTTGAACTAGATAGACATAAAACATAGAGCCCGCCTTCGCTGCTGCTTCGGCGCGCAGACTTCGCACCCCATTACGGCGAGATTCCATGCCTCGCAAAACCTATGTCCTGGCGTAAGCCAGACGTAGCCTTGGCGAAGTCTGGAGCGGGCGAGCGGAATTGAACCGCCGGCTCGTGCTTGGCAAGCACGTGTATTACCATTATACTACGCCCGCAGGTTTATTGAAAAGATTGTTTAAAAGATTAACAACATTAAATCACGGCCAGAGAATATAATCAATACTTATTCAAATTTTATAACCATGTATAGCGACCGATATGCTATTCGCGTACCAAGAGGGATCAACGATCGGCTTTTGGAATTCGCGCCAAACCCAAATCCACAGACCAACAGCAACAATAAGCAAAATTGCTAAGTAGGCCCAGTCCTTCTTGGTCATAAGTTGCTTCATCTGGAACATCATAATCATTGGTCCTAATTATATATTTTTTTGAGAATCAGCGAAACCCCACGGTTTGATTCGTTCTTGGCGTGTTATTTGTGGGGAAATGCTATTTTTGGATAGTTACGATTTTTATTGAATTGCCGTGAGGATTTTTCTCAACGAAAATATCAATCGTAGGCAGGCCCCTTTTTTGGTCTAGCCATTTGGCGTAGCGGTCTTCACAAGCATAGGACTTACCGTCAATGTTCACCTGGGTTCCAAGATCAAGGAAAATAGGGCAAGCGGCAGCACCCACATAAACAGGTCGTCCGCTAGCCATAATACACTTACCTTTCCGAATAGTGTGGCAGCTGTCGGCGCGACTATATTGAGTAATGACAGCTTGAAAAATTATCATCGGTGCGGGCGGTGGAAAAGCAGAGGCAGAATTATCAGTCGTGGCAGCTTCAGTTTGAGCGCTTGTTTTGACCGCAAGATTAGATGCCGCCACGGCATCAGTCAGCGATCCATCAAGCATCGCGAGAATGACCCCCAGCACAATAACAGTAAAAAATGTTTTTTCAGCGTAGCGCCATGTGTAATAAAC
>Ga0209541_10003749_pt1 | contig 27604 bp, 30 predicted proteins | sample RifCSPlowO2_01_FD_184027 | JGI IMG/M metagenome (GOLD analysis project Ga0209541, IMG submission 184027) | Groundwater microbial communities from Rifle, Colorado - Rifle CSP2_plank lowO2_0.1 (SPAdes) (version 2) | ecosystem: Environmental > Aquatic > Deep subsurface > Groundwater | place... | reverse complement strand
AATCGATGTCAAGGGACACAACGCAGATTGAGAGGGAGACTTATCGCAGCCTGATAAACAGAATCGAGATGTACGTGAGCGGCGTCTTCCGGTTTTTGAACAGGCAGACAAAGCTCAATTTCAAAAATAGATTTGTCTGCTTCAACATCGGAGACATGCCAGAACAGGTAAAGCCGACGATGATGTTTCTCATTCTCGATTACGTTACCATGAAAATGCGCAGCGACATTGAACGCAAGATTTTAGTGATTGATGAAGCTTGGTCATTGCTTCAAAAGACGCAGGAAGAAAGCTATATCTTCAAGATTGTCAAGACATGCAGGAAGTTTAATCTGGGTTTGTTACTGATAACACAAGATGTAGAAGATTTAGTGCAAAGCTCGGCTGGTAAAGCACTATTGAACAATTCTGAATACACTTTGCTTTTGCGCCAGAAGCCTTCGATTATTGAAAATGTTGTGCAGACGTTTCATTTATCGTTAGCGGAACGCGAAAAGCTTTTGACTGCGGGTACTGGTGAGGGTATTCTGATTATAGCAAATGAACATTCTGAAATTAAAGTGATTGCATCGCCTGATGAGCACCAGTACATTACGACAAATGCTGATGAGAAGCTCGCTGCGCGCGAGATTGTGACGGAGTTCAAAGACAATACGTTGGATTACGCCAAAGGATTTTACAGACGAAATGATTTGACGGAAGAACAGGTACAAGAGTTATTACAGAACGGCTACAAGATATCTTCGCACATTGGATTGTACGGTGGCAGGCAGGAAGATTATGTACTCAAGTCACGCAGCAATGAATCGGACACACATTTTTTTGTTGTCAAAGCTATTGAAGAGTACATAAAAAAATACGCAGACGACGTAAAGCTTTACGAAAAGTCTAATGCAGATATTGTTTTCACTTCTGGGAAGAATACTGTTGCCATTGAAGTCGAGACTGGACGCAACAAGAAGGTGGATATTACTAACAAAGTTCACTTGTTAAAACAAAGGTACGGAACAGATTGGTTTTTTGTTGTGACAAGATGGCAAAATAAAGAAAAATATTCACAATATGGTGAAACTTTCTTACGCAAAGAAGTGCCTGCAATACTCAAAAAAAGGTACTTTTTCCAAAGTTCAAATTCAGACCAAAATAAGCTCAAGCCTCATTCTCTCGGAGACAAAAATAAGCTTAAACAGAATTTTTTCGAGGTTCAAACTGCGCGGGAAGTATACCGTACCGATTCAAAGCATTTTGAACCTCTGGAGGACAAACATGAAACAAGCAAACAAACAGGAGGACACCATGAAACAAGACAAAACAAATGTACAGGAAAACAAGCAAACAAAAACAACCTTCGACCAGAACAGACCAATCGTCGAAAGCCAGATAACAAAAAGTAAGGACGGCAAGTACATGATACACAGGACGGTGATTACGTCAATCAAACCGACGAAGTATTATGAGGCGGTGATGGGGAGGAAAGATTAGTTTCTTCTTTTCTTTATAAATAAGAGTACCATTACAATGAACAGTAGTGGTATTATTGATATGACCATTAAAGCAAATGTATTGAAATGCGGAATAGCGCCAGCGAAGATGAATCTATTAATTAATAAAGAGAGTGTTACCGCTGCCACTACGGCAAATAATACGGAGGTTAAGAAGTGTCCTATAAACTGCTTAGTTGCCATGGTCCCATCCTGAAATTTTTGCAGTTTGTGAATTTGGCAATTGCTTAAAAGCGGTAAATATCTTTTTAGCGATTCTCGATTCAACTGCTTTGTCCAGAGTGATTGTTAATGTTTTTTTATTAAAATCCAATGCAACTGATGAAGTTACATTTGCGTTCACGTAGTCAAAAGTGTACAAGACCGTGCAAACTTCTTTTTGATATCTTTCCATAATTATTTGTTCTTTTCTATTTATGTCAACTCTGTAGGATCTGCATAGAAAACTCAACCCATTTATACCAAGACCCTCAAACTTAGGAGAAAACGCAATAAACGACTGAGTTATTTGGTGTTCATTCTTTTCGAATATTTCCCTAGCCACGGGCATCAAGTTTAGTATATTATTAGAAGTGTCAATTTTGAACGTTGCACTGTAATCAAGCACATCCATACTGGCGCGCAGTTTTTGAATGTACCTCGCTGCGAGACCGATAGAAACGAAGAATAGTATGTAGTGAAAAAGGATTAAGAGTCTTGCATATTCGTTGGGTACAATGGCTTTTAAGTATTCAAGCATAGAGGAAAAACCAAGCGCTATAAAAGTCGCAGCTAACAAGGAGTAAAGAGATGCATAATAGCTTTTTTCTCTATGCTGTCTGCTGAGCATTGCATTTATGCTCTGTTCTATTCGTGAGAGTGAGTCAGTAAGGTCAAGACTTAAAGTTTGCTCGTACTCATTTTTTAGTTTGGAGTTATTAGATGTAATTGTCAATTGTTCTTCACATAAATCAATTCCTTCCGCTGTGCTCGTTATACCTTTCCATGAGCCATCCATTGTTCTCACTGTCACACGAATCAGGCTCTTGTCCTCGAGATACTTCAGTGCTTTCGTAACCCTTGTTTTTTCAAATTGTAATACATTCGACAGTTCATTGCTGTTTGAAATCTCTTTTTCCATTATCAGTTTTAGAAGTTCAAGCGCATCAGTTTTTATTGACATCTTTTAAGCAGCGAATTATTTGATATTTATACCTATCGGCTTAAGGTGACACATCTCTTAAACCCGCGCCCGCAGCCCCTCATCAAAAAGCGTTTCCCCTTCGGGTCGGCTAAAATCCCAAACTATTTTCTTTTATAATTCAAAGTGCGCATAGTTTGAGATTTCTTCACGCCTAAAGCTATTTTGTGATGGGCTGCTTTTCGCGCGCAATTTGATGGCGATTTCTTGTCAGGAGAAATCGCGCAAAGACGTGATTCCCGGACGGAACGAAAATGAAAAACATACATAACATCGTAGAGTACATCAAGCAGCAGGATTGCGCTTTCACTCCTGAAGACGTGCTTGAAGACGTCGACAGCGTGCTTGAAGCATTCGGCTTCTGTGTGTCGCTGACGGCGAACGAACGCCTGACGGTGATTGACGAGTTGTACGAAATCGCGCAAGCGAATGAAACGCGCGAAGCGGAAAGAATTGTGCTGCACGCAGCTTCAGAGCTTGGCTTGCTCCAGCCTTGGTACACGCAGCAGGTGCGCCACAGCGCACCCGACGACTCACAGTGGATTGCGACAGCGATGCTGTACGCAAAGGCGAGCGAGTAGGCTCGCTTTATTTTTTTGTTGCCGAAGTCTCATGAATGCTCGTATAAGCGACTCCGCGTAACAAAAAGATTTATATATTCAGTTATATTCAGTACACTTCAGTAATCTTCAGAGGTGCCGTATGAGAATTGATTTTTTAAATGAAGTCGACCGAAAAGGGCTGATTCATGCTTTCAATAGCTATGAGAGCACACCCGAGCACTTTATTCAGTTTATCAAATTGTATGGGCAAACTAATTATAGAAGCCCATTTTGGTTAGACTTTAAAAAATTCAGTCCATTTAGATATTTTCTTGTCTTCTTTGCGGAAGCTGGAACTCAGGGAGATATACCTGCTTGGGGACTTTGTGAACGCAAGGACTGCCTGCGTGTGGAAAAAAGAGGCGACAATGATCCCTTTTTGACTATCAAATTTGGATTTCCTGGAGTTAAAGATGTAGCATTCAAGAGTGTTTTCAACTATAAGCATATTCAGCTTTTTGATAAATCGCATAATTGTTCCGAGTTTATGTTGTTAAAGAATAAACAGCTTATAACAAATTTAGGATTGCTCAGGAATGGTTTGTACGTTGATATTCCTGTTGCAGTTGCTCAAGAAATCGAAGACAAATTGAGATGAGTGGAATGAAAGGAAACATCCGAATTGCTTTCTCTGATGGAACGAAGCAAATAAAACTTAATTTGCCACCACGAGCAGAACTTCTGGAAAAGAGTCTCCGAATACTATATCAGGATGAAGAATACGAAGTTGAGCATTGTAGCTATCCGCTTAGATTGTCAAAGCATCTATTGAATAAAAGTGATTTCAAATGTGAATTTGATAAACTGCGGAATCAATTCGATGATTATTATTTTCAAAGCTGCAAATTCGCCAACCAGATTACAGTTTTATCGGATAGCAACAAGTTTATTCAGGAGCAAAGTCTCAACAGGAAGGAGTGGGCTAGACTTCTTACTTTTGCTTTTAGTGAAATTAACGTCAAAGGGGTTGAATCACTAATTATTCATGTAGCTGGTGGCATATCGGATGAGAATAAATCCAAGATAATAGATGACATTGAGCAATCATTCTCCTGTATACCTGTTAAAAAATATCATTCGCAAACAGAAAATAAATTTACTCTGGTAGAAATTATTTTCTTTGGATTCGACATTAAGACGAGTGAAGAATTTTAAATAAGATCTAGGTAAAAGTAGGAATTAGTGCTTGATGCTCTTTCATCTTCTTCACTCTAAATTTCTTTTTCAGAATTTTCTTGGGCTTATGATAGAATCTTATGATTTCTTCTTTAGGCGGTCTCAAATGTGGATACTTATCTGTTTTGTGAATGAGATTATGACATGACCTATGCACTCTTACAACATTTTCTGGAAAATAGGTAACATGGTGAGAAACGTCCTCTCCAAAGTCGATTTCTTTGTAACATGCATAACAATCTTCATCTCCATAACATTCTTTTTCACATTTCACAGAGCAAAACTCGCCTTCAGCATGAAAATCTTTATTGCACATAATACAGAAACCATCTGTTGGATCAGAATAGAAAGATTCTCTACATGTACAGCCCGATTTCTCAAGTTGTTGCTTCTCTTCTTTGATAATCCTTCCCTGCTTCCAGATTGGCAAATCTCCGAAAAGACCCCATACTAATGGTTCCGAACATTCTGAAATGGGAACTTCCTTCGTTCCACGCATGTCAGCGTAGATATTTCCTATCTTAGTCTCTTTCACAAACAAATTTTGTTTCCATCGATCTTCTCTGTAACCATGCTCTTGAAGGATTTTCGCGTTCATACACATTTTATCAAAAGTTTGCCTGTCAATAGATTTTCTAAATTTGTCGAATGGAATCATTTTTGAACACTCTCCTGTATCGCACAATCTTTGAAAAAATGATGCTTTTCATGTATATAAAGAAATGGCACCAACTTTGGCACCAAGTACAAATTAACAATTAACATTTTTCCCCCTTTCCGCACTCTCCAAAATTAATTCCATAAATTTCGGAGGTGCTTCAAAATGGAAGCAAGTAAAATGTTTACTCACTACTGTGAGTACGAAGTGTTGAGCAACAAGCTCGACTTGGTTGCCTGCGCGGAATGCAGCAGACGACCGGGGGACGCACAATGAACGAAGTCAAAGTGCTCCATATAAGCGGACTACAAGGAACGGTCGATGCGTTCGACTTTTACATTCTCGAAGCCTTTGAACTCGACTTCGAGGACGAAAACGGCAACCATCTCATTGTCAGAGCAGACGAGCTGGAGGTGGGACTATGAATCCCGCACAGCTCAACACAATGGTTGAAGCAAAGCTGAAAGAGCTTGCGCAGGAAACGGACAACGTCAAGAAGTCTGAGTTTTTCCAGAACTATCTGGACACGATGTCCAAATTCTGGAAGTACAGTTGGCACAACCAGATGCTGATACACTGCGCGCTGCCTGCTGCAACACGAGTAGCCGGCTTCAAAGCGTGGAACAGCTTGGGCAGATACGTCAAGAAAGGCGAGAAGTCAATCAGAATACTTGCGCCTGTTGTCAAAGACGTTGACGGACAGGAAGAAGTGGTCAATTACATGCCAGTGAGCGTGTTTGATGTCTCGCAGACTGAAGGCAAAGAGCTGCCGGACATTGATATTGAGGTGACAGGCAACGATGCCGAACAGTTGTACGAGAAATTGGTATGGTTCTGTCGCAGCAAAGGTATTTCTTTTGACCTACAGAAGCTTGGCGTCAACGGTTTGTACGGTTACAGCACCGGCGGCAAGATTGTGTTAGCTGAAGATGGAAGCTACAATATGAAGGTGAATACGCTTGTTCACGAGATTGCGCATGAGCTGCTGCATTACTCTGAGGATGGAAAGAAGCTGTCGCGCAACCAAAAAGAGATACAGGCGGAGGCGACTGCGTACGTTGTGTGCAAACATCTTGGACTTGAAACGAAAAGCTTCAACTATCTTGCGCTGTATGACGCAGACTACAAGAAGATTATGGGTAATCTTTCTGCGGTGAGTGTGGCTGCGAAGGAGGTGATTGGGTTTGTTTGATTGTTTTTTTGAGCAAAACTGAGTTAGATACTTAAACGAGTAGCTTTATTTCAGCTTATACGACGGGAGTTACGAATTGAATGATGTTTTTGTGGGAGATAAATATCTTGTGAATTCTGAGTTTTTGATTGCAAATGTTTATAAGAAATTGACTTATTTGAACGGACATTAATGACTGACTTTAACCAAATACTGAGGGATGGGAAGATTATTGACAATAAAAGAGCAAAATCTCTTAATATGAAAGAGGTCATTAAGACTATTGCTCATGATTCAATAGGATTCAAATGTGCAGTAGGTTATTTTTATATTGAAGGATTAATTGAGATCATATCTTCTTTAAAAGACCTTCAGGAAATAAAAATTTTGATGGGTTATGAAGCAACAAAGCCAACAAAAGATCAACTAATTAAGGTTTTCAAGGATAAATTCAATGAATTAGATATTAACGAACAGACAAAACCTGCTATAAAACTATTTTATCAGCTCGTTAAAGAGTATAAAACGTTAAAAATCCGAGTATATTTTGGAGACGATAAGAACCCAGAGAGACTCCATAGCAAATCTTACTTGTTCTTGAGAAATAGGCAAACAACAGATTTGTTGGATAGATATAAAGCAGGTATAATCGGCTCTTCAAACCTTACTCCGAGTGGATTAGTTGGTAACACAGAGCTAAACTACATAATAACAGAACCAAGAGATTTAGAGGATATTGAAATATGGTTTGAGAATTTATGGGGTAAGGGAACAGAGGATTTTGAAAAATTAAATGTAGCAGAGGCTATAAAAGAAGCAATTGAAAAATCAAAATTCAAAGAAGAATTACAGAACACATTCATTTACATAGAACCTAAAGAATTCCTGAAAATCTTGATAAAATATCTTAATGCAGATTATCTCTTCGAGGAATTTAAGAAATCAAAATTGCTTCAATTTCAATGTGTGGATTTCATTAGAGTTCTAAATAATTTTAATAGCAAAGGTTATCGAGGTTGCTTCCTGACTTCTTCTGTTGGTTTAGGAAAATCTTATGTTGCTTCTCAAATCGCTAAATATTTCTTGAATAATGACCAAAAAGTGATGATACTTGCTCCTGCGGGATTAGTCTATAATGAAGACCAATGGCCTAGATATCTAAAAGAGTTTGAAATCTACGATAAAGTAACTTTGGTTTCTATGGGAGATTTACAAAAAATACCTGAGGTGTTTAGATTTAAGAAATATGCCAAGAATTATGGACTAATCATTATTGACGAAGCTCATAATTATAGAAATCCAGATGCTTACAGGACAAGAAATTTAAAAAAGATTATAGATGAGAATGGTAATTCTAAAATACTATTTTTAACAGCAACACCAATTAATACCAGTCTAGATGACTTGCTAAACCTAGTTAAGTTGTTTTATAGAAAGGGACAAAATTTACTATTTGATACATTAGTTAGAGAGCTTGGAGATTTGATTAACTTATTCAAAAATAAAGACTATGAGGAGCTAAAAGCTTCTGAAAAAGAGGAGTTATCAAAAGTACAAGAGGGAATAGAACGAGAGATGTTTGTTAAATCAACAAGAGAGACAATAAAGACTTCAGCAGATTACATTGAGGAACTAAAATCTTTTGCAGGTGTAGATATAACCAAACTAAAAGACCCTGATGTGAATGAAGTCAAATATGAACTTGATTCTCGCTATAAAGATATTGTAAATGGAATTGTTGAATTTATCACAAGCCTATCCGCAGCGCATTTAAGACTTTTAGATCCTGAAAAGGGAGTTCGTTTAGGTGGATTTTTCAAATGGGTTCTATATAAACGGTTTGAAAGTGATATTAGCTCTTATTATCTTACTCTTAAGAGATTATCTAAAAAAGGCACAATGATATTGACTGCGGTTGAAAAACAAAATACAAAATATCTTGAAGAAGAGGAATATGAAGATGATATTGATATCAATTTTGATTTAGATTTTAAAGATAAATTATTTGAAGTTATTGAAAAAATAAAAGCAGGAAAAGGAGCAGAAAATCTAAAAATACTCGAAGAGTTAAAATTAGACATTGGCAAAATTAAACAGCAGATACAACAATTAGAGCCATTCTTGAAAGAAGGCTCAGAAGTATTATTCAAAAATGACCAGAAAATAAATCAGCTTAGCTATAAACTATCAGAAAACAAAAATAAAAAAGTACTTATTTTTACAGAGTATAAAGACACATTAAGAGCAATCAAAGAATATTTCAAAGATTCAATTAATTCTGATGAAATCAGATTTGTCGATTCAAATACAAAAAATAAACAGCTGATTATTAAAAAATTTAATGATTCTAAAGACAAACTTAGAATTCTCATAACAACAGATACTCTTTCAGAAGGATTCAACATAAGCGGAGCTGATTTAGTAATAAATTTTGATATCCCTTACAACCCTGTCAGAATAATCCAAAGAATAGGGAGAGCAACAAGACTTGATACTCCAAAAGACATTGATGTTTTAAATTTCAGACCTGATGATGACCTCGATATTGAATTGAAGCTTGTTGAAAGAATGGAATTGAGGATTAAAGATATTATCCGATTTGTAGGTATTGAATACAGAATTTGGTTTGAAACAGAAAAAGAACTTTTATCAGAGAGAAGAACCAAAGATAAAAGAATGTATCTCGAAGTTCTTCAAAAAATACGAAGCAACCTAAGAGAAGGCAATTTTAAAGATTTAGAGATTGCTCTAGATTATTCAAAACCAATCCTAATATTTTTACAGAAGGCAATTAAGAAATATGACCTCAAGAAAGAAGATTTAGAAAAAGTGAATATCCCGTCTGGCAAAAATTATACTACATTTAAAGGCGAAAATGGTTTAAGCATGGTTTACAAAGATACTGATTCTTATAATGAAGAAATTCTCTTAAATAAAGAAATAACTGAATTGAATAAAAGATTAGATTTTGAAGGTAAATTTAAGCAAGAACTCAAATCGTTTGATGAATTTAGAAATAAAAAGAAGAAAGAAGGTTTGAGAATGCAGTATTTTAATGATAATGTAGATAAATCAGTAAATAATATACTGGATTTCATTGTTTCCGAGAAAGTAGTTGAGCTCTATCCTGACATTTCTAAGCTTGAAGAGGTACTTGAACAGGTAAAGCACAAATGTGGAAGCACTACTGATAAAATAGTAAAAAAGATAAAAGTAGAATTAAAGGAAGAAATCACAAAGGAAAGAATAAAACAATGGATTACTGAGTTAGAAGAAAGTTTCACAAAGCTAGATGTCCAGCAAAAACTAGAGAATAAAAAAGAGTCGTTATTTGCTATCGGCTTTATTGAGGAATAATCATGGAAGTTCAAGAGATTTTAGAAGGAAAGAAAAAACTGATTGGTTACTTGGAAGAAAAAGGATTTCAGGAAGAAAAAGATTATTATGATGAAGAGTATAAAGATGGAGCATACTTCAAGATAGATAAGCGAAAGCTCCTTGTTGTTTACGAAGTTTTTGAAGAAGAAAAAATAAAGGAAATAAAAGACCATTTCCTAATAGACAGGGGTTTAAGCTACTGTATAATAATTCTTGATGGCAAACTAATATTTTTCAGGAATTTTGGAGAGACAAAACATTTCATTTATTCTGAAAGGACAAAAAACAATGTTTCAAAGATTGATAAATTGAAGAATATTACTGCTTTGAATTCTTTATTCCAATCAAAAGATATTTCAGCTTTATTCTATGAAGCGTTTAAACTTAAGAGAAATCTGCTTGTCCAGAACATAAAAAATGATGTTGAGCCAGTGCAGAAATATCTTATTGCACAGAAGATTTTTGACAGGTTTTTCTTTATCTATTTCTTATGCCATAAAGGGATTATCAAGTTTAAAGATGGCGGAAAAATCTCTGGAGAGAACCTGTTTACTAAAATATTATTGAAAAAAGGCAAGTTTTTAGAGAATCTTAAAAAGCTGTTCCATCTCTTTAATTCTCAGGAAAAAAGCATTCTTGAAATTGGAGATTATCAGATTGTCATTCCATATCTCAATGGTGGCTTATTCAGACCAGATGTTTTAGAGCAGAATTTGGACATCAAGCTTAAAGATGAGCAATGGGAAGAAATCTTCGAGTTCTTGAACAGCTATCACTGGATTATTGAAGATGTTAAAGCAACAGAAGAGAATGAAGAGAAGATTTTAACACCTGAAATATTAGGCCATGTTTACGAAAGAAGCGTTGTAGAATGGGAAAGCGAAGGCTTTGAACAAGAAGCTGAAAACGCTGTCAAAAAGATAACCGAAAGGAAGAAAAAAGGTGTTTATTATACTCCTGAATCTATCACAGATTATATTTCAAATAACACAATAGTTCCATATTTGCTTGATAAATTAGGGAATAAATATGCTTCTTGTGATGAGCTTATTGAATCTAAAAATAAAAAAGACATGAAAGAAGGCATTAAGATACTTGATGAAATCAAGGTTTTAGATCCTGCCTGCGGTTCTGGAGCATTCCTGATTAAAGCTTCTGAGATTATTTTATGGCTGAAAAGAAGATTAAACTATGAGACCAAAGAGAAGAAAAACTTTTATGATTTAAAGCTTGACATTATCACAGAGAACATTTATGGGGTGGATATTCTTGCAGGAGCAATAGAGATTTCTAAATTAAGATTGTGGCTCTGGCTGATTTCTGACTTCGAAGAGTCAAAGAATGAGATTAAAGCACTTCCAAATATTGAGTATAACTTGAAAGTTGGAAACAGCTTAGTTGGTTGGCTTGATGAAAAACTTGTCCAGATGCCAATGAATACACCATTAACTTCTGAAATTAATGGAATTTTTACTGGCTTAATCGCATATTCTGAAAATGGAAGTAGAGAAGAACTAACCAAAGCAAGGGAGCTATTAAGAGCATACAAGCTTAGTGATTATATTGAAGCTTATTATATTCTTTACACAATTTACAGAAGAACGCATGGATTAAGAGCCGAAGATTTAAGAAATATTCTTGAAACCATAAGAAAATCAATTTATGCGACAGTAACTCCTGCGTTCTTAGATTATGTAAACCAGAAAATCAAGCCCAATTATGACCGCAAAAAACCGCCAATATCTCAAGAAGAATTTTCAGAACTTCAAGTATTCCACTGGAGGATAGACTTTGGACATATTATCCTGAATGGGGGGTTTGATGTGGTGATAGGAAATCCGCCTTATATATTTGTAAGAGGAAAACGATTTGGAGAAAAAGAAAAATTAATTTATCAAACAATATACTTTTCAGAAATTACTTCAGCGACCAAAGGAAGAGCTGATCAAGCAGGAAAAGTTAATTCTTTCTCCCTATTTGTCGAGAGAGGATATAATACCACTAAAACAAATGGATTTTTAGGTTATATAACGCCCAACACGTTATTAAGAGTAACTACTTACAACCAAGTCCGACAGTTTATTCTTGCCAATTCTTATATTGTGAGTATTGTGGATTTGAAAACAGGAATATTTCAGGGAGTTACTGCATCAACAATAACAATGTTATTAAAGAAGTGTCAAAATAAGCAGAAGAGTTCAATTTTAGAATTAAGTGAAAATGATATTGTTAAATTAAAAGAATTCAATCAAGATGAGTTTATTGAAAATACAAACTTTGTTTTTAATATATTTTCCGACTCTAAAGATGATATATTAATTGAGAAAATCGAGAAATCCTCTTGTTTATTAGGTGACGAGACAAAATATATAATCGAAGGGATTGTTGGTAATATAAAAAAAGATGTTGTTGAATCTAAAATAAATGAAAAGTGTAAAAAATTTTTAGTTGGTAAAGATATAGGTAAATTCGTCATAAAATATAAAGGAAAATTTGTTATTTATGATAAAAATAGACTTCACAGAGCAAGACCTGAAGAAGTTTTTACAAATGAAAAAATAATAATTCAAAGAATAAGTGGTGGTAATATGCCTATAACTTGCGTGCTTGACAAAGATAAATACTATACTTTTGCATCAACAAATCTTTTGCTATTGAAACCAACTTCCAAATTTACATACCAATTTGTGACTGCAATGCTTAATTCAAAATTAATCAATTGGTATTATGTTGTTCAGTTCACCAATAAATCTACATTAACAGTGAATATATCAAAAACATTCTTAGAAAAAATTCCTATTAAATTACCTAAAGACCAGCAACCTTTCATTAAATTAGTAGATGAAATACTCTCAATTACTAAGGACAAAGACTATCTTGAAAATGAGCACAAGCAGAAAAAAGTCAAAGACCTCCAAGACAAAATTGACCACTTAGTTTACAAGTTATACGAACTAACACCTGAAGAGATTATGATTGTGGAGACGTTTGATAATGAATAAAAAAAAATTACCAGAAAAAATGAGAATCAATGTTTTAAAGAGAGATGATTACAGATGCTTATGGTGTGGACGAGGCAGAGTTGATGGTGTTAATTTAGATGTTGATCACATTATTGCAGAGGCGTGGGGTGGAATGACTACTGAAGATAATCTCGGAACTTTATGTTCCCATTGTAATAGAGCTAAAGGAGCAGATTATTTCGGAAGTTACCTTTTAAAAACGATATTCAAAGTAAAAAATCTTGAAAGTTGGTTTGAGGATAAATTTGTGGGTCACAACATGCTGAAAAGAGACGGAGATAGTTACACCTTTAAAATCATGTTCTATAAGAATCAAAACGGTGTTTTTTTACCACAAATAATTGAAGAAGAATATTTTATAAATGGGATGCTTTTGGTCACGCAAGATAACCCCGATAAAGATATCAGAATAGCAGAAATAAAAAAAGAAGCGTTATTAAAATTTAAAGACAGAATCAAGAATTATCTTTTTGAGAACAAAGGATTTTTGGAAGAATCTGAGGGCAAATTAATATTTAGGGACAGAAAATGAAAACTGGAGAAAAAATAGGAATTGCAGCAGTTATTGTTACTCTGGTTGGATTAATCGGAGGTCTAATAGCATTTTTGTACAATGCTGACTTTTCAAATAATCTAGAATTTCATGTAAAATTAAATTATGTTTTTTTAACACTGTTAGCTGTTGCCGTTGGCATTCTGTACTTTATCTCATCCACTAACGAAAGTAAAGGTGATAAAAAATGACGAGACAATTTAATAATATTTTACGTGCTATCGGTACAATAATCATAATAATTATTATGTTTTACATGTTAAAATTGATATTAACATCATTAAGATAACTAAACCAAAATGTTCAGACCAACCTTCAAATACAATCGATAAAATGCCCCTCCTAACCAAATCCAACTACATCATAGGTCTCTCCTGTCCGCGCCACCTCTGGCTCAAGTTTCACGATTCGGACAAAATACAAGAAAATGATGCTCAGACCAAATATCTTTTCGAACAAGGTAAAATCGTCGGCAACCTCGCAAAAAAGCTTTTTCCTGGCGGCGTAGACATTCCTGAAGATTTCAATCTCAACCTCAAAAAAACACAGGAACTCATCAAGCAGCGAAAAACCTTGTTTGAAGCAGGAATTATTGCAGAAAATATGTATGCACGAGCTGACATCTTTGTACCAATCAAAGACGAATGGGACATCATCGAAGTGAAATCTTCAACGAGTGTCAAGGATGACCACATTCATGATTTATCATTCCAGAAGCACGTGTACCAGCTTGCTGGACTAAAAATAAGAAAATGTTTCATTCTACACATCAATAACACTTTTGTGAAGAATGGCGAGATTGTTCCAAAAGACTTTTTCATACAAAAAGAAGTCACAAAAGAAGTAGATAAGGCAATCGTTGGAATTCAAAATAGAATAGATACCATGATGGCCATCATCAATAACAAAGAACCGCCAAAAGTCAACATCGGCAATGGCTGCAATAATGAATTAGACTGCCCAAGTGAAGACTGCTGGAATTTCCTGCCTGAAGAACATGTGTTTGAACTCTATCGGGGCGGAAAGAAGTCTTTAGAATTATTTGAAGCAAACATACGTTCAATCAAAGATATTCCCGATGAATGCAAGCTTAGTGACAAACAGGGCATCCAAAGAAAATGCGCCAAGACCGGAAAAGTATACATCAACAAAGTGCATATCCGAAAATTCCTCAACAGCTTAACATATCCACTTCATTATCTTGATTTTGAGACGTTTATGACTGCTATTCCTATTTACGATGGGACAAAACCTTATCAACAAATTCCATTCCAGTTTAGCCTTCACGTTGACAACGCCAATGAGATGAAGCATTTTGAATTTTTGCATAACTCAAAAAATGATCCCAGACCATCATTCCTGTGGGAGATGAAGAACGCACTGGGCACTGAAGGAAGCATCATAGTCTATAACCAACCTTTTGAAATCAGCCGATTGAAAGAGTTGGCTCTCGCCTTCCCCGAATATAAAGACTGGATTGAATCAGTACTCAAAAGAATTGTTGACCTCATGCAGCCATTCCGTGATTTTGATTACTACAGTCCAGCACAAAAAGGAAGTTGTTCGATAAAAGATGTGCTGCCTGCGGTCACGGGAAAAAGCTACGAAGGGCTCGACATTGCTGATGGTGGAAGTGCTTCCGTGTCGTATTTTGAGATGGTTTTCAAGGGAAAAGAACTGAGAAAAGAGTTGCTGGAATACTGTAAAATGGATACGGAAGGGATGGTTCTAATTGTGAAGAAGCTGATGGACATGATAACGCTCAAGCGCTTGGTATGACATTGCAGAGAAAAAAATTTATGTAAGGCTGCAACAAGCAATATGCCATACTCGTTAGGTGAACTAAATGTTTAAAAATAAATTACAACAATACTTTTGGTGGGCAGCTATTGTCACTGTCGTGTTTAGTATAACTTCTTTCCTGCTCACATGGATTGGCATTGAATTTTACAGAGCAACCGAGAAAAATTATTTTTTCGAGCTTTTTCTGGGTTATGGATACCCTGTAGCCTTTGCAATTAAAATGATAATCACTTGTTTGCTGCTGTGTGGGGTTCACTTCATAGGCAAACGATTCCCAACAAGCCCACTGCTTCTTTACATACTTTACAACATTCTTCCAGTGTTCTTTATTTTGATAAGCTTACTGAATGCATACACAATTTTAAGTTAAAATCTATTCACAAAGAAATTTAGCTCAGCTTACCTTCCCCCATAAAACTCAGCCGCAACACAGCGTATCTGTTCATACGTTATGTCCTGCGAAAGTTTTTCTTTAACCTTTGTTAAGGATGGCCGTTCATCAAACTGTGAGCATACTTCTTGTATCTTTTTTCGCATATCTTCTGAAATTACGTCAGAGCTTGACAGATGACCGTTTACAATCAGCCTGTAAAAATGTGTGTAAATCGTTGACTCGACCAAACCTCGTATTTTTGCGATGTCGCTCGCAGAACTTCCTTTTTTAAATAATTCAAATGTTTGTTTTTCAGTTCCTCCAACAGTAATCGGCTTCTCTCTTTTTATGACCTGAAGAGGTATCTGCATCTTTTTCTCAATCACTTTTTTTCCGGCATCAGTCAAAACGTACACAGGAAATGGATAGGGTCGTGCTGGTATGTCTCTTTTCTGTATTAACCCAATCGTTTCAAGCTGTTCGATAAACCCTTCAATAGTGGAGATAGTGTGCCAGAGCAAGCCGCCGAAAACATTTTCCTGCCGTGTTGGAATAATTTCTTTTGAGCGTGAGCCCTTCAGGAAACAGGCAAGCTTATGCTTTCCGTACTGTACTGTATCAACAGCATGAAGAATGATGAGCGCTACTTCTTGTTCGGGTTGATGTTCCATTTTTATAACGTGAAATGAAAACTGCTTAAAAAATGTGCGTTGTCATAAAGAGAAATGGGGTGAAAATGCGAACACAAAAAAAGATGACAAATCTATATTTAACTATAAATGTCTATATAAAAAAATCACCTCCATCTTTATATATCAGTATTCCCACTTGAAACGACGGGGTGGGAACCATAGATCGTCGCATTTGCGCGGTTATATGTATATTTCTTCTGCTTGCTGCGCCTATAAATGCTTTTTCAGGAACGATTGAGCATGACGCTAACGGGAACATCATCAAAAAACCGGGGTATCGGTTTGAATACAACGGCTTTAACCAGCTCAGCAAAGTGTATGATGATATCAATCTGATTGCCGAATATGTCTATGATGACAGCGGCAACCGCGTCAAAGCCATTGACCACATTAATGGTGTTACAACATATTCTATCGGCAGGGAATTCACCCGCACCATTGACAGTACAGGCACACATGATACGGTGTATTATTACCACGACGATGTTTTGGTTGGAAAAAAAGATGAGAATGGATTATTTTTTTATCATCCTGATAATTTAGGCAGCACCGACATTGTCACCGATGAATATGGACAATTGGTTGAAGATAATGAATACTATCCCTACGGTGAAACGCCTGTTGCAGGCAAGAGCAGACATCAGTTTACTGGGCAGGTCAAAGATACGACTGGACTTTTGTACTATAATGCGCGTTACTACGACCCTGAGTTACGGCAATTTACGCAGCCTGACACTGTGTTGCAGAACATCTATGACCCGCAGCTGCTCAACAGGTATGCGTATGCGAGAAATAATCCGCTGAAGTATACGGATCCGAGTGGGAATTTTTTAATACTACCACCATTGGTTTTTGCTGCAGCCCTCGTCGTTGCAACTGTTGTTGTAAGTGCTGCAGTGGGGTATACAGTTGGTTATGTTGCTGGAGCCGCAGGTAAAACAACAGAACAAGTTTATGAAAACTTCAAATCACAACAATCAGGAAGCTTTTCTTTAAAACTAAAAAACTCGATTAAAAATACCAACTGGAATGAAGTTCATGAGAGTGGGAAAAATATAGGTACTGCTGGAGCAATAACATTTGGAATTCAAGGACTGTTAGAAGGAGTTTCAAACAATTTTGTTGGAACATCGGCACCAAAAGCTCAGGTCACGGCAGGTCAATCTAGCATCGAAGCAAATCCTTCAATTAAGTTTAATCCCACACAGATTCAAAGCAAATTTAAGCATGCACAGAACTTTGGTATCCAAAGCAACTATAATCCCAAAAGTGCTGCATTGTATGAAAAAGCTTTGCAAACTCATTTAGGTTCCCAAAATACACGAGCAATTTTTGGAACATATAGGGGGACGATACCTGGAACACATTACTATAATCCAACTACGCAGAACTGGGTATTTGTTGATATGCAAGGAAATTACCTGACGGGATGGAAGCTTAGTCAGTCACAAGTAGCAGATTTAGCGAAATATCAAAACGTGAGGTAGGAAAATGCAAGATGAACTATTGGAAAAGATTCTACGTCTATTAGACCTTTTTGTAAAAAATAAACTGAGTTCAAAAAAATACCAGGTCGAATACATGAAAATATGGAACAATGTACGCGACAGTAAAAAAAAATATGGCACAGAAGTGCATAACTTACTTGATGAACTATTTTCAGATTGTGATATGTATTCTAGCAATCCTGAGTTGCGCGGCTCAGCCTATATTCCAAAAAGGGAATTTAAATCTAATGCTCGAAAAAAGTTGATTAGTCTTAAAGCTTTAGTTAGGTAGTTGGCAGACCATGAGATGGAGAGGTCTAAAACCTTAAACATGTAAAAAATATCGAGGGAATTTAATGAGAAACATTGCAGATAAAGAAATGTTGTCAGAATTTATGGATATCAAATATGCATTACTTGAATTAAAAAGAACTGGTGAATGCATCCCCCTATCGGAGGAGGCAGAAGATGAAGCTCAGGAGATTTTAAAGAAAATGAAAAAAATCTCATTAAAAGAATTAACTACAACATTTAAAGGCTATCTCTCTAATACTCTCAGTGGTCAAAACTTATACGACAAGCTGTTAAAATGGCATCATGATGGTTTAATTACTAAATTTGAGAATAATGTTGTTCGGAAGGAAGTCGGGGAGTTGTTCTTATGGCTTGATATGTTTTATTTAGCAGGACCTGACAAGTTTGAGAGCGAGCTCAAACAGTATGTTAAAAATATACTAAGAAAAATATGTACCTCAAAATAACTTACCAGATAACATCATGACCAAAACCAATCTCTCCAAACTCAGCGCAGTCTTTTGTAATAGTTCTCATCTTTAAAATTTTTTAACCACTTCTCAATGATAAAAAGAAAAGTTTATATACTTGTTTTACCAATATAAACGGATGCGTTATCAACCAAGTCAATCACTCTTGTACGTCGCAGGTTTGGCAGCTGCACTTTCTGGATGTGGAAAAGAGGCACAACAAACTAACGTTTCTGCGAATAATTCTGGATTGGAAAGAACTGTACTTGCAGAGCAGGTCAATGGCGCTGGTTCTAAAGGTTCTGGTTCTCAAAAAGAAGAATTGGATTTGAGTACGCCGGAGAAAGCTTTGGATAAATTAAGGTACGCCTTCGAATCAAGAAATGAAGGTTTAGCTTATCAGCTTTTCAATTTTGACAGAATGAAGCAGGAAAAGGGAAGTGAATGCGGATTTTTGTCTGACTTTAAACAAATTTTTGAGGTAGGAAGATACAAAATAACCAAAAGAGAGCAAAACAAAGTGATTGCAGAAATGTCTATTGGCGCACGAGCTGGTGGGCTAGAAACCGAGCCTCTGGAAGTGTCAAATGCGACCATCGAAATGGATTCTGCTGATGGTAAGTGGAAAATTTACAATGTGCTTCATGATTAATTTTCTTTAGAGCAATCTTGCAAAGTGCGACCTAAAATATATTCTTTTTTTTCTTTGTTTAGATAATTATCTTTAATGCCCTCATTATCAACGATAACCCAAGGCTTAGTTCCAAACAAACAAACTCTTCCTGATTCTGGAACGTAGAGCAAACCACCATCATTCTTTTTCAAAGAAACACTTTTATCGGGTTCAATTGAGTAGAAAATCTCCATCTTGTCTTTATTTGTACCAATGAGCAACTTACTCACCAAAGCATAATCAGGCGCAGCAATTCTCACATTTCGTTTTCTGATTGGTCGAAATGATGTAAACTTGAGTGTTGATTCATCTCCCGCCACACCCATGTCTACCATCCAGTTTGTCCAAAAATGCTTCGCTGGCCAAACGACGTTTTTATCTGTGTAACTAAATGCTTCTTTCATTCCATCAAAATATTGACCTTGAGTTACTTTACCTTTCGTATCAATTGTCGCAATTTTTGAGTTTGAGTTCCCTGCAAAAAATGACATCCGTACTTCGCAATTCACCTGCAACCACACACATCTTTTTACCGGCAGCATACCTGTTCTTTACAAGCTGCCCATCCTTATTTCTCAATAAAAATAGAGTTCCTGCGTCATCTATCTGCATCTCTATCTGGAAATCCGTCGAAAGTATTATATATCAATTTGACACTATATAGTGATTATGTACGCACCTCGAAGTTTAGGTTTGTACGCTGTTCTTGTAGCTGGAGCTTTGGGATGTGGGAAAGAGCCTATTACTTCGCCGCTTGAGGATAAAGTTGTTTCGGCTCAAACGGTCAATAGCGCTGGTTCAAAAGGTTCTGAGGATTTAGATATGCTAAACGCTGAAGAAAGTTTCAGAATGTTTACGCAAGCTGTTAAGAGATTAGACGAATTAAATATTAAAAAATATTCTACGAATGAATTATCTCAAGGTTTTCTGAATAGAGTTGCAGAACTAAGAAGCGAACACGGTGAAAGTTTTGGTCAGTTGTGGAAAGAAGAGTTTGGCGACAATGACTATCAAATCAAGAAAAAGGAAAGAATTGATAAAACGAAGGTAAAGATAAGTTATGATGTTTTTCGTGATGGAAAGAAGGTTGGTGATGATGAGGACTTATTGCTTTTTACGTCCGAAGGTTGGAAAATGAACGATTTTTAACATTTCGTCAAAGCCTTTTTCTCTTTAAGAAAGTCAGGACAATGCTTGTCAATGCCATTCGCGTTGTATCCCTTTCCAAATCTACTTATACAGGCTCCGCCATAGTCGTCAATTGTGGCAACCACACACACCTTCCCTTGTTCTGGAATATACAACAACCCACCATCTTCTTTGCCTGTGCTGTACTTCTTGTCTTCAAACGTAACAAACTCCATGCTGTCAGAATCAGTTATTGTCAACGTGAGCAGTTCTGAATAATCTGGAGATACTATCCTCTTGTTATTTTTCCTGACATTGTTATAGTAGAGCTGGATGTTACTCGCTCCTTCAATCTCTTTAATCCAGTTTACGTAAAAGTTATGTGCAGCTAAACCGAGTTCATCATCATCAAACTTTAAAGAATTTTTTAGGTTCTTCAATGTCTGGGAATCGAGTACTTCAAGTTTTCCATTACGAAATTGTGCAATCTCAAAAAAGTCTGCTGCTCGGATTTTGTCATCTGTTATCTTCCCACCCACCACACATAACTGATTATTCTTAATGACTTCAAAATGCGTGCCTTGTTTGTCAGGATTTATCAACGAAGCTGTCCAGCCAATGTTCCCTCTCAAAAATTGCACAGAAAAACCACCCAAATCAAGTTTGTACGGTAGAAGACACGGACCATTGTGCGGTTTGTTTAATTCCTCAACCAACGTACGAAACTGTTTTTCCAGCTCAGGACTTGGTTGCTTCACTTCTGTTCCCAAATCCCTGTCAAAACCGCCCGGCGTGCTCTCCAAGACAAGCTCCCGAACCGCATCATCGCCTTTGTAAACGTATTTGACTGTGACTACAATTACAATAAAGAATGTCGCCAAGAGGACAAGGATAACAACAATGCTGCTGATGACTAATACACCTCTTTTCATCATACTGTAGAAGACTTCGGCTGGTTATAAAAACTTTTGCGATTATTATTCCCTAAAAGTACCAAATTGAAATGCCAAACCCAAAACATCATCACTCCTGAAGTGATTCCAAAAACAACACTCGCGTAAGGTACAACCAAAATCTTCTCGAATAATAGGGCACCAAAGATAACTAGAATTGTAAGCACACCGAATACGACGGCATTTTTCCAGTTGCTTAGAATTGCACTAGCTACTGTCCGAAGTCCCATGCTAATGTGACACAAGCGTGGCTCTCTGTGAAGTGCAGAACGCATCATTATTATACCAGCAATCATAATAGTCATTGGGACAAATAGGGAAATAAAAGTGTAGCTGCGTGTTAATAAATATCCTATGAGAAGAAGCCCAACACCAAAATGCGAATAACCTGTTGCGATCAAGACATGGATTAGGATGGGCATTTTTCTCCAGAATGTTACAAGTCCACAACCAAGCACGAGACTGATAAGAAAAAAGTGACCTACAAAAGTTATATCCACCCCACGAATAAAAATAGTCCTGTACAATGCAATCATTCCTGCAATAAGTACAATCAGACCTACAATGCTCCAGCAATCAACCCTCTTTTTTGACATTGATATGATGATATAATCATTGTTTTTAATGATTTCGGTTGAGTTTTTTATTTCACGCTTTCTTTGCATCTTTCCACAAAATCTCAAAATATTTTTTGTACGCCTGTGCCATGTCTTTGTCTTTGATGAGCATGACTTTCAGCGGTGGCTTGAACAACACAAACATCACCTCATCGCCGCATACGTTCGTCGCAACTTCAGAATCATACAGAGCTGGTAATATTCTAATCTTTGTATACGGCATTTTTTTCAAAACTGCAATGCGCTCATATGCAGTAGAATTGTAAATGTGCTTCATAACAATATTTTTTCTTATCCGTTCGTTATGGAACACATCTATTCGCGGTTTCAGCAATGAATAGGCAGTTCTCGGTATGCCCCAGACTAAAATTGGTTCCTGAAAATCAAGAAAATGGAAAAGGCCATTGACGACTGCTTCAGCTCCCTTATATTCCTGAAAAACGCTTTCTTTCATCACAGATTGCTGCTGCAAACGGAGTTGCGGAATAAGGCTTTCCACTTTTTTCTTTTTGTTATCGAGAAACTCGACAATCATGCTCGGGTCGCTCGCTACATACAACACTTTGCCACCAATGTGCTTCTCAGTGACAATATTTTTTCCCATAAGCCGCTGAAGCGCTTCGTACACATTTGGTCGGAACAAACGTGCTTTTTCACCTATTCTATACGCACTTGCCAGCCCTAATGAACAGAGCGCTAAGTACACCTGCGCCTCGTTCTTTGATAATCCTGCTTGTTCAAGTATTTCCTGCATGTGCTTTAAGCATATCAGGGGGTATATAAACCTTTCTAATAAAGTAGTAGCAAATACTACTAACAAGATTTATATAGGGGGTGTTTATCATCGATAAGTGGTGATTGAATGATGAAAAATGGAAAATTCACACAAAGGAGATTTAGAACGTATCTGTTCAGCCGCAGGCGTTAACTCACTCAAAGATTACTTTGTTGATACCTCTGCTGCTTCTCTTTTTTACACGCCTCTGCGCGCAGCAGTGGAATGTGCGTCTGGAATGGATTCACATGAAATTATCAGGTCAAGGCTTTTTGCAATAGGTGTCCATGCCATCGTTATGCGTCCTTATGGAAAACTCCGACAGAAATGGGCAGATTACTGGCAGGCAACTCCTGAAAGCTCCAAGCTCAAAAAATTTGCAGTAGACGCATCTTTTTCAGTAATGCACCAAATCCCCGTGTATTCAGCCATCTTGTACCTGAGCGGGGCTTCGTTTGAAGAAGCAAAAGTAGCTCTTCCGGTCGGCGTGACAATGGGTGTCTTTACGGATCGTCCCTACGGATATTGGCTTGACTGGTGGCGCCAGATGTGGGGGCGAAGGAACACTCTTTGAGCTTGAACTATGAACATTGAATATCTTGGTTTGGGCTGGAAGTTGCGACTGCGTCAAAGCAGAGCAAGCTACTACATCACTATAGCCAAAGAAGTTGTTTTTGGGAGCATTTTACAGGGCAAATTTTACTTGTATTATTATCTTGTCAAATATTTGAACAGAAATGCTCTGCTCATGTTTTTAGACGGTGAACCGAGAGAGCAGCAAATGCTATCTGACTCTCACACAAATTTAGCAATAGGTGATGTCTCGTGATTGGCGACGTTCTTATCGAAAAAGAAATCGAATTGCTGGGGAAAAAGTATATCGTGTACCTCAAAGAAGTTGCCTGTAAACTCGGCAGTGGTGGACAGCCAGCAAGCACGACAGTAAGAGCATTTGTTCGGAGATGCGAAAATCGTGCTAAAGACAATGTTTTGACCACTGTTTAAAGCAATGCAAAAAGCAATGTTTCTACAACTGTCAAAACAGCTGTCAAAAGCAACGTCACAGGTATAAAAGCAAGTACCTGCCGATTTCTATTATGATTTCGCGCAGCGATGAGAAGATACGAAAATATTGGAACTTTTTACCACCAGATGTACGTCAGCCACTCCTTACAGTCGGCTTTAAACTCTATGAAAAAAGTAATTCAGTGCCTGATACAAGTCTTCCTCGCCGAAAAAATCATATGCTCCATATCCGTGTTTCAATTCAAGAATATAAAAAAATAGAAGTCGACGCACGGCAGCGAAACATGACACTTTCCGAATACATTCGGTTTAAGTGTCTTTTATGACGCCTTCTTTTTCGAGGTTGTCGAGCACATCAATCGCCCTGTTTTGCATTTGTTGCATGACTGCATTTAATTGATGATTCATTTTCTCGACCGTTAGGCGCAGGCTGTTAATCTCTTCATCTTTTTTTTGTTCAGCAATCATTGAATACTTGCGGTTCAACGGTCTCTTACATTTGCTGCACAAATCGTCAGTCAGCCCGCACGTCTGTCCGCACACACACTGTTTGCACTGTTTTTCTTCGATGCCTTTGTTGCCATCACTTAAGTCCGCGATCAATCCTCTTTTTGATAGCTGCTTATTAAAAACGTCATTTTGCGTGGACATGTCATAAATTTTTAGCTGTCTCGTTGAGGTCCAGCGTGCCTTGTGCTGAATTTCGACGTCAGATTCGCCGCGGATGCGACAAAAAGTGACGCCGTTTCTTTTGAGTGAATAACTGGACACTGGTTTGTCAATCTTAAGGTCCTGACAAGATTTTTTTAACAATCTCCACAACCATGCCGGCTTCAGCTGACTACCTCTGTATTTGCCATCGTTATTTACAAATATGAATGCATCTGGATTTTGCCTGAAGGGATGGACTTCCAGCCACTTTAACAAATAGGGATAGGAGTCGATACATTGCAAAAAGCCATTTGCTCCTTCCTTGCCGTGGTCTGTGACCCATATCTTGGCATAATTCTCATGAAGTTCGATGTCTTTCAACCTTCTCCAGAGTATCTCCTGCGGTCGTCCCAAGCTTTCGGTTGCCAGTGTGATGAACGCCTGCACATTTGGCTTATCGCTGAAATACGTGACCAGACTCAGGTATTCTTGCCATGTTAGCTTATCATTTCGTGCTCTTTCGATACTTCGTTCCATCTTGTTGTTCAGATGCCTCACTACATAAGGAACGATTCGCTCATCAGCTCGGCCTTTTTCATCTTTTTCAGGAAACAAAACTTTCCAGGCACGCTTTAACATTTTTATAAACATCTCTTTCGTCTGGAGCGACTTAAAGCGTTTGTGTGCAGTAGCGACTATGAAATCAATGTCACTCCTGTCACAATCTTTCAGATTCTTTTTGGTCACCCAACAGATGAGTGTCAGCATTTGTATGTATCGACATCTTCTCGCATAGGTTAAGTTGTTTGCCTCAAAATACAAAAATAACCTCTTAAAGTACGAAATGTTCTTTTTATTCTTCACATAATAGATTTTTTTCGACGTCTTCGCTGGACGTTCGCATAAACTATCAAGGTTTCTAATCCAGGTTAGATATTTCCTCTTGCTCTGATAGATGTCTTCTTCAGCCATCTTAATGCCTCCGGAGCCAGCATTTATATGTGTTGTACCACATTTTTTACTTGTAGGGTATTCGCTTAGAGTAAAATAGCCCCACCAGGATTCGAACCTGGGTTAACGGAGCCAGAGTCCGCTGTGCTTGTCCACTACACTATGGGGCTGTGATTCAACAGGTTAAGCTGGCATTTTATATGCTTTTTGTTCTCACCAAAATAAGAATTACTTATTTACTTCTCTCTGTTCATCCGCTGCAATAACTTGTTCCACAATCTCTTTCACCAAATCTGCTTCAAGCGCAAAGCCAAGCCCTTCAAAACCTGCTAATTTTAATGTGTTGACGCCGATGACATTGCCATTTGTATCAACTAATGGACCGCCAGAATTGCCTGGGTTTATAGGAACGTCAATCTGGACATACTCATTGCCTTTGGCGTCTTTTCTATCTACTGCGCTAACGATACCTTGAGTGACGGTGAAATCCAAGCCGCCGGGATTGCCCAATGCGATGGCTTTTTCTCCTACGCGAACACCATCAGAACTTCCAAATCTCAATCTCGGAACGGTTTCTTCAATCTTAAGCACTGCGATGTCTGCATTCTTCTGGATGCCTACGATACGAATTGAGTAAATATTGCCGTTGGTCGTCTTTACTTGCGCTGCTGTTGCTCCATCAATGACATGATAGTTGGTAACGATGTAGCCTCGCGTATCGACGAAAAACCCTGAGCCTTTGCCTATATTTGACTGGACGCTCACTACTGCAGGAATGACTTCTTCGATGATGTCTGAGAAATCTGAAAATTCTGTCTTCAGGCTCGATACTCTGCTTTGAAGCTCTTCCAATTGTTCTGAGCTTTGTGTTCGAACTGTTTCAATCTCTCCACTCAATGCGCGAATTTGCGTGTCTTTTCTTTCGATTTCGCTGCTCAAAGATTTCTCTAATGTTGTGCTTTTTTCATTCAAATCATCGATGCTCTGACGTAATGCTGTTTTCGTCAGTTCGAGTTCACGATTGAGTTTGTTTATTTCTGTTCCAAGAATATAACGCGTTTCCTGTGTTGTGAAGTAGTCGTATGTTAAAACAGTCGTGAGTGTTACTAACAGTGCTATTGCATAAATGATGTGGATGATGTTTTCTTTTTTCATACTTCGCTTTGCTCAGTTCCCTTAAATCATAAATAGGCCCGCCCGGATTCGAACCGAGGTCTCAGCCTGTCTTCATTGCTACCAAAGGGCTGAATGATTGTCCACTACACTACGGGCCTCTCGGCTCTAAAAATATCAGAATTCATTTAAAAATGTTTGCCATTCACTTGGAAAGCAGTGTCTGGTGCGCTTCTGTCCAGCTCTTGCCTACCCAGAAGCCATGCAGTCCTTTTTCGGTCTGTCGCTCTGCAAAATAATAGGTGTGCCTGCCCACAGTCTTTATTATGTCCTTGTGGATGACAATGTCGCGCGGAAACATTCTCTCATTTAAACAGTTGTTCTTTATAAACTGTTTTATAAGTTTTTGATAAAAATGTTCTTTTAACGGTGCGTTACTATCAATTTGTGCTACACTGTCTCCTATTTTTGAAGGGTGAAGGAACACTTACTCATTCATGGCATCTTTCGTCAGTCGCTGACTGACTAGTTCTATCTGCAATTCTCAACCCACTCGCAAAACCCACACTCTTTGCTTGAATGGGGCATATCGCCTTCTAACACTTCAACCGCTTTCTTCAGGATGTTCTCTGCGTTCGTGATATTTACTTTGAGCTTCACTAAATCAGTATTAAAACAGACATGGCCGTTTTCTTCAACCTTATGCGGATGGTAAAACAACAGATAGGTATAATCTTCTGTATCGTAGCCGTTTTTTCGCAAGAGAAAATTGTAGATGTCCATTTGGTCTTGATAATGTTCGTGCGTATCCTCTTTTAATGGGAAGCCTCTGGTTTTGTAGTCCAAAACGATTAATTTCTTTCCTTTTTGCAGGAGGTTATCGATTGCTCCGTGAATGTGATTGTCGTTTTTATCTGTCCACTGAATACCTTTGAAATTGCTTCTCCAGACTTTGAGCAGTTCTTCGTTGTCAAATAATTTTACTTCTCCATTTAATTGTTGGAGTTCTGGAGGTAATTCTCCCTTTTTCATAAAGCGGTCAAAATGCTCTTTGAGAATTTTATCCATTCCGCTAGGTAAAGATGGGAATATTGAATCTGGACGTTTGATATTCTTGTTAAAATTGAGCCAGAAACATCTAGGGCAATCTTTTAGCAAACTTAAACTTGAGGGGCTGAATTTGTAGGTCATTTTGCGTCAACTCTTGCGTCAACCATTACGTTAACCGGTTTTTATCTTTTTGTTTTAATAATTTTTTAGTGACTCTGTCAAAATCTGATTCGAATAATTTATCTTGTACAATTCTGTATTTTTCAAATTCTGTTTCTGCAAATCCTTTTGCAATCTCTGCGGTT
>Ga0209541_10003747_pt1 | contig 27604 bp, 26 predicted proteins | sample RifCSPlowO2_01_FD_184027 | JGI IMG/M metagenome (GOLD analysis project Ga0209541, IMG submission 184027) | Groundwater microbial communities from Rifle, Colorado - Rifle CSP2_plank lowO2_0.1 (SPAdes) (version 2) | ecosystem: Environmental > Aquatic > Deep subsurface > Groundwater | place... | reverse complement strand
GCCAGCGCTTTGGCTAACATTGTGAAATCCATACTTTTATCCTTTCTATGAAAGTTAGTTACTTAATCGACGGTTTAATTGTTTATTTAACGTCGGTCTAACTTTCATGTTTTACAAATTTTTAAATCCTAATTTTTAATGTTCTTCCGCGCTGGTGTTAATGGTAAGAAACGCTAGCGTCAGCATTGAAAATATCAGGGCCTGAATTACTCCCACGATCAGCTCCAAAAATATAAACGGAATCGGCACCAGCCAGGCGACCAAAGCGGCTAAAGACCCAAGCAGCACTTCGCCCGCGAAAATATTGCCGAACAAACGAAAGGACAGGGAAGCGATTTTAGCCAGCTCGCCGACAATTTCTACCAAACCGACGAAAGCTTGAATGGGATTAACAAAAATTACCGTCGGCTCTCTTACCGCCTTTTTAGGAATTTCTGCCAATGCTTTAAGATTGATAAATTTGTTAAAATGCTTCCAGACCCCGACTTTAAAAATTCCAAACAGGTGCGAAGCGATAATCGCGATTAACGCTAACGCTAAAGTCGTGTTTAAATCGGCCGTGCCGCCGCGCAGATACGGCACTAACGCCTCTTCGCCGTCTTCCACTACCACTTGGCCAATCGTGCCTACCCCCGGCAAAAGTCCGAACCAGTTGTTTAATAAAATAAAAATGAAAAAAGCAAAAATCAGCGGAAAAAATTGCGCGGATTTGGCGCGGGAGCCGGTAATGGAATCAAAGGTGGCTAAAAACCATTCTATCGCCATCTCATAGGCGCCCTGTATTTTGCCGGGAATTTTTTTTATTCCTAAGCGCAAGGCCAGAGAAAAAACAATAATAATCGCCACTACCGCCCAGCTGACCAAAAGCGAGTTGGTAACCGCGAAATCTCCCAGATAGTAAATCGGCTCGGCAAAAAGGGTCTGTTCGTGCTTAATTTCGGCAGTTAAGCTTTGGGTTCCGATATTATTTTCCGTATTTATAAAATTGTTTTGTCCCTCTCCCATCTTTTCTAACTTTTAATTTTTTAATTTTTAAAAATTATTATTTTTTATCAAACTTCTCTATCTCCTTCATCGCGTCCTTTACCAAACCAACGATAGAAATTAGAAAGGCGGCGCCGATAGAAACTAAAAACAGCCACGGTTCGGTATCATAGCGCTTGTCCAGCCATTTGCCTAAAAAGATGGCTAAAATTATCGGGCCTATTATCCAGCCGGACAACCGCGAAAACATTAATAACGCCGGCTGCCACCACGGCGCTTCCACTTTCTTGGCTGGCTCTTTGTTATCGTTTTCCATGCTAATTTGCTAGTGAAAACAAAATACCGCGTTGAGCCGCGGGAACGCATGTTTTCCGCAATACTTTCGCTTAAAATTATAGATTAAAAATAAGATCGGGTCAATTGACAAGTGGATAATTATGTGGCGCGCTAAAAATAAATCAAATTCCTAATTGACAATTTTTTATTAACAATTTAATATAAGCGACATTGGGTCTGTAGCTCAGCTGGGAGAGCGCCTTCTTTGCACGAAGGAAGTCGCGGGTTCGAACCCCGCCAGATCCTATCTATCGCTCATTTTTAAGGCGCGTGGAAAGTAAAAAATAGTCAGCGGGCCTGGACGGACTATTGTTTACTGGAAACGCGTCTTTTATTTTACTCAAATTTTAAATAAATTGCTTGCGTTTTCAGTCGTTGCCTGCGCCACGCTCTCTAATTTAATATTTTTTAACTCGGCAATCTTTTTTGCCGCTTCCACTACGCGCGCCGGCTCATTTCTCTGCCCCCGGAAAGGCGCGGGCGACATAAACGGGCTGTCGGTTTCAATCATTAATTTATCCAGCGGGCATTTGCGGATCAATTCGTCCCAAGAGTCGTTGAAAGTAATCAAACCGGTAAAAGAAATTAAAAACCCCAAAGCAAAATACTGCCAGGCTAAATCCCAATTGCCGGAAAAACAATGCAGTACGCCGCGCAATTTTTCTTTAGCCACCCGATGCGCGCGGCAGAAATTATCTAACAGCGGCAATAAATCATCGTGCGCTTCGCGGCAATGGATAATCGCCGGCTTATCTAAATCATAAGCCAACCGCAGTTGTTGCCGCAAGGTTTCCTGCTGCAACTTTTTTTGCGCCTCCGCATTTTCTTGGGAAAGGTAATAATAATCTAAGCCGATTTCGCCAATCGCCACTACTTTGGGCGATATTGCCAATTGTTCATAAAAATCGCGGTCAAAGCTCTCGGCTTTAGTTATTACTTTAGTCCCCTCTTCTTTAAACTCCGTTTCCTGCAAATGCACCGGATGCAAACCAACCGCCGCGTACACGCCCCGGTCGTAACGAGTGGCAATGGTTATCGCCCTCTTAGAACTTTTATGTTCCGCCCCGACAATTATCATTTCCGTGCGCGCGTCTAAAGCGCGGCGGATAACCGCGTCGCTGTCGTCTTTAAAAGCGCCAAAATTAAGATGACAGTGCGTGTCCACTAATTGCAACCCGTCAGTCATAAAGATTAAACTTAAATATGCTTAAAAAATTTGTTACGTAGAAAATGGAAATTAGTAATAGAAATTGGAAAACAGAAAACAGCAAGTTGCTAACAAACCGGGCGCGCTAATTTCCAGTTTCTTTTTTCCATAACTAATTTCCAACGTCCAAACAACTATTTTCCTTCTTTAATAATCGACTCTAAATCCCCCTTACGTAATATGATAATTTTTCCGCTCCGCGCATCCACTAAAGTTGAGCCGAGCGAGGGCGGCAGCTTTCCGGCGTCAATAATAACATCCGGTTTAAACTTCCGGCGCTGCCAATATTTTATTACTGTTTTAGCCTCGCTTGCCGCCGGCCAGCCGGACAAATTAGCCGAGGTGGAAATAAGCGGTTTGCCCAATTTTTTAACTAGCAAGGCGGCAATTTTATTGCTGGAAATTCTCGCGCCGGCGTCAAAACTTTTTTGATTGATTGACTTTTTAAAAATTTTTCTGCCGTTGGCGTTAAAATCCAAAACCAAAGAAAGCGGGCCAGGCCAAAATTTGGCGGCGAGCATTTTAGCTTGACGGTTAAATCGCAAATATTTGCGCGCCATCTTAATATCGGAAACCAAAAAAGGCAGCGCTTTATTACGCTGCCGCCCTTTGATTTTAAAAATTTTTGCTACCGCCTGCGCGTTCGTCGCGTCGCAGCCAAGGCCGTAGAATGTTTCGGTGGGATAGACAACAACTTCGCCTTGTTTTAAAGCACGTGTGATTTTAGCAATAATTTGAGCGCTTATTTTATTATTATCTATTTTAATAACTTTCATAATGTCAAAATCCAAATTTGAATTTTGGGGTAATTTTTATTGTACTTTTTCCAGTTCTTTCAAGTCTTGCCTGATTTGATGCTGCAGCGCCTCCGCGTTGGGGAATTTTTTTACGTCCCGAATGCGCCTTATCACTTCAACTTCAATCGTAACGCCGTACAAATTACCGACGAAATCAATGAGATATAATTCCAGCGACGGGCCCAAATCAAAGGTTTCGCGGTAGCCAAAATGCAGCAGCCCGCGATAAGTTTGCCCGCTAAAACGAGCGCTGACTAAATACACGCCGTGCTCCATGTCTAAAGTGACTTTATCCAAGTTAGCCGTCGCAAACCCCAAAACCCGGCCGGTGCCGCGCCCGGGAATGGTGGTGGCGGAAAATTTTATCGGTCCCGGACGGGCCTCTTTAGTCGCTAATACCACCGCGAGCAGCAGTACGCTGCCAGCCGCAATCTGCAACGGCGTCAAGGTGTTACGGTTAATAAAGTAATCAAGCGCTACGGCGGATACCGGCCAAAACAGCTCGCAGATGGTAGCCGCCGAAGCGGTTATGCGCCGCAAGCCGTAATAGTAAATAAACAGAGCGGTCGCTCCCGAAGTTACTACAATGATGCCGAAAAGCCGCCACTGCAGAGGAGAAACCGCGTTTACCAGCCAGATATCGTCGTTAATCAAAATAAGAATTAAAGCAAGGATGGCGGTAATGCCGAAACGCAAGGCCGCCACCGAGCGGAAGTCCAGATGGTTGACGATTCGTTTGCCAAAAACCGTTGAAGAGCCGAAAGCAAAAGCCGCTAGCAGCGCAAACAAAGTCGCGCGATTCTGGACCAAAACATCGCTCCAGTTTATTCCGCTCTGCCCAAAGGCAAGCGCGTAAGCCGCGCCAATGGCTACTATCGCCCAGCCGTAGAATTTAGCGGCTAATTTTTCCCCCAGCAGCAGGCGCGCCAACACTAAGGCAAAAATGGGCTGCAGTTTCTGCAAAAGAATAACCGTGGCAAAAGTAACTTCGCCGTTAACTGCGGCAAAAAAAGCTTTGGTAATCATGATGGTGCCGATCAAACCGCCGAAAACGCAAATCCAAAGCAGCGAGCCCCAATCTTTGGTGGTTAAATTCTTAATCCGCCGCCAGCCCAGCCAAATGAAAGGCGCCAGCACGATAAAATCAAAAGCGTGTTCTAAAAAAACCACCAAGCCTGCCGACAAAGTGTAAAGTTTCGGCCGGATGATAACGCCGTCCATGCTCCAAAGCAAAACGGCGACTATTATCGCTCCCGCCCCTAACCAGGTGCTTTTTTGCATTTGACTCCCAAAAATCATAAAAAAATAAGGTTGTTTAATTATCAACCAATTATATAAGGATTAATAAAATAGTCAATTGCTTAAATAAGAGAATGCAGTTGCCGTAAAATTTCCGGCAACAGCGGCGAAAAAAATTCGCCGAAACGAAGCAAGAGCTTCGCGACCTTTGAACTGACGAGCAGCTTATCAAAACCAAAGCCGATGGAGTAGCGGCTTAAAAAATAAACGGCGATGCCTAAAAAAATGCTAGCCGTTAAAAAACCGACTGCCGCGCCGGCGATTCTGTTAATCGTCCAAAAAAACGGGATGATGCTGATAAAATTTAAAAAACGGTCTAACAACACGACCGCCAGCGAAACCAATTTGCGCGTGACGGCGAGTAGCAAGAGAAAACTGACGGCTTTGCCGACATTGGCATTGCCTAAGTATAACGACTGCGTCCAGTCGTAAAAGAGCAGAAAATAGTTCCCCGCTACCCAAATGCCGATTAGCACCCCCACCAAGTTCCCGATCATGCGGATAATGCCTTTCCAAAATCCGTACACGGCCGCGGCTAAAACCAACACGATTAACACCGCGTCAAATAAATTTATGCCGGATAATATTGCTAAGTCCATATGTAATTATTATACTATATTTTTGCGGCAGTGAATAGTGAACATGGGCTATCGTCGCATTACTGTAAAAGCAAAACGGCCCGGATAAATTCCGAACTGTTTTTGATGACGAATTTAAAATTCATTAAACTCTCGGGAACAATCCCTCGCCTTTCTTAATTTTTGGCTCGCTGAATTGCTTGATTACTTTGGCGACCGTTTCCGGCATAAAGGGCTGCAGTAACTCCGCTACGTTTAAAATATCTTGGGCGACTGGCTCTAATATTTTTTTTATTTCTTCTTTATCAGCCAACTCCCACGGTTTGCGCGCGCTCAAAGTTTCATCCGCCCGCCGCAGAACTTGCCACAATATCTCCAAAGCGCGGTCTAATTTTAATTCCTGCATGGCGGCGGCGTAATCTTTTTTAAAATCGCTAGCGCTGATTTTAATATTTAAAGTAATATTATTTTTTTCTAACAAGTTGGAAACGCGCGCCACTAAATTTCCCAAGCCGTTGGCTAAATCCGCGTTGTATTTATCGTCAAATTTTTGCCAGCTGACGTCGCCGTCGCTGCCAAAAGCAGTCGCGCTCATTAGCAGATAGCGCGTACCGTCAACGCCGTAGCGGGTGATTAAATCTTGCGGCGCAATCACATTACCTAAAGATTTTCCCATCTTCTGCCCGTCCACCAAAAAAAATCCGTGAATAAATAATTCTTTGGGAGTCGGTAAACCTAAAGACAATAGCATCGCCTGCCAAATGGTCGCGTGCACGCGCAAAATGTCTTTACTCATTAATTGTACTTCCGCCGGCCACATCTCCGGGCATTTATCTTTTGGACCTTGCCAGCCCAAACCGGTCAAATAATTTAAAAAAGCGTCCGCCCAAACGTACGAAGTATGGCTTGAATCCCACGGCAAGGGAATGCCCCATTTAACATTTTTACGCGAGAAAGAAACGTCCTGCAGCCCTTCTTTTTCGATAAAACTGACGACTTCGTTCTTGCGTCCCTCCGGCCTGATTTTTATTTCGTCGTTTCTAATTTTTACGAGCAACTCCCGCGCGTATTTACTCATCTTAAATAAATAAGTTTCTTCGCTCATTTGCTCGGGCGCGATTTTATGGTCCGGACATAAGCCGTTTACTAAATCTTTTTCATTTTTAAACTGCTCGCAACCGCGGCAATACAGCCCGGCGTAATTGCCTAAATAAATATCTCCTTTCTCGTACATAAACCGCAAAGCGGCTTGCACGGCCTTGATGTGTTCGGGGTCGGTCGTCCGGATGAAATTATCGTGACTGATGTTTAAACTTTTCCAAGCCGACTGGAATTCCTGCGCGGTTAAATCAACGAACTGCTGCGGCTCCTGCCCCGCTTCGGACGCTTTGGCGGCGATTTTTGCGCCGTGTTCGTCCGTACCGGTCAAAAAGAAAGTTTTATCGCCTAATTGGCGATGGTAGCGCGCCAGCACATCCGCGGCAACGGTCGTATAAGTATGGCCGATGTGCGGTGAAGCGTTTACATAGTAAATTGGAGTGGTGATGTAAAATTTATTTTTCATATGTCATTGCGAGTCCCGCAATATTGCGGGATGAAGCAATCCCGTCAAAACTCGCTTACAATTTATTTTCCAACTTCGGTAGTTTATGATACTTAAATCCATTTTTTATCATCCGCGCCATCAGCGGCCAAATATATTGAAATTTATCAACTTCATTTTCGGCAATCCAACGGTAACTCGCGTGTTCAAAACTTAAAGTGACGGCGTCGTCGTCGTTTTTAATTAAATTGACAACGCCACACAGAGGAAAATCGTTCTGCCAATACATTATCGCGTAATCAGCAATAGCTAAAATTGCAAAATTCTCTAAGCCTATTTCCTCTTTAATTTCCCGCCGAAACGCTGCTTCACCTTCTTCGCCCTTATCTATTCTTCCGCCAGGCAGATCCCATACATTTAACCGATCAGAACATTCTACAATTAAACACTTGTCAGCGCGAATTAAAATTGCTTTTTGGCCGACTCTGAAAGATTCAAATTCTTTTGGCATAAAACAAAAAAATTAAAGCGAACTTGCTTTAACTTTACCTCTTTTACCAATAAAATGTCAAATAAATCCCCACACCTTCCTGGGAGTATTCTAGAAAGGCGTGGGGATAAAATTCAACTAACTAGTTTTAAATCCAAATGCTTTTCAACGCGCGTGATGCGCGTTTCAAACCGGTCGTGCGCGGCGATATTGGATGTTTGTCCAGTCTAAACAACTTCAACTTTTTTGGCAAAGCTGTCTACCGTATTCAAGACTTGGTCCATCTTTTTACTCATATTTCCCACTTCTCTTTTTAAATCCTTTTTATCTTCTCTGTTAGACAAAACTTCCACCAAAATTTTATCCACTTTTTTCTCTAAATTCTGCGGCATAAATTTAAGCTAAATGTTAATAACGCCGGCATAACACGGTTACTTGCCAATCACAATAACAAACTCCCCCTTTAAATTATTTTGGTCGCTTTGTAGAGTTGCCAATACTGTCGACGGCGTACCGCGGTAAACGCTCTCAAACATTTTGGTCAGTTCGCGGCAAACAACTATGTTTAAATTTGCGCCGCCGCCTGCCTGCCGGAGAGGCAGGTTATCAATCAGTTCCTGCAAAAATTTAACGATGCGATGGCAGGATTCGTAAACAACCACGGTTCGTTCACTGGCGACAATTTTTTTCACCAGCGTCTGCCGCCCTTTTTTGTGCGGCAAAAACCCTAAAAATAAAAATTCGTCCGTGGGCAAACCGGAAATGGAAAGGGCGGCGGTAAGCGCGGAAGGGCCGGGGACAGGGATTACCTGTAAGGATGGGTCGCGGCTGACTTCTGTCAATTCGGCGATTAATTTATTGCCGGGGTCAGAGATACCCGGCGTGCCGGCGTCGGTAACGAGCGCCAAATTTTTACCCTGTTTTAACAGTTCAATTATCTTTTCCACTTTGGGCGCGGCTGAATGTTGGTGATAAGAAATAGCCGGCGTTTTTATCTCATATTTAACCAATAATTTTTTCGTTACCCGCGTGTCTTCGCACAAAATAAAATCAACCTCGCGCAGTATTCGCAATGCCCTTAACGTTACATCTTCCAAATTCCCGATGGGAGTCGCGATAACATACAAACTAACCATATAACATCATAGATGCGCCAATGACGCGTCTCTACTTTTTAACTTTATAACTTTTACTTTATAAACTTTTATTCCACGATGCCTTCTTTCCGCTCTTTCACGTACGCGGTCCACTGTTCAAACATCTCCACGAAAATTTTGAACGGCGCCTCAATGATAAAATCCAAGAGAAAAATAAAAACGTTTATCTGGGAGAATGTTTCCGTCAGCCATTTTCCCATCGCCACAATCGGCACGTAAAAAAAGTTGGCGATAAAAGAAAAAAGTCGTTCCCGCGTTTCAATCACCGAATAAGCTTTGGCAAAACGGCCTAACCGGATGCCGAAGAAACTGATTAAAGACAAAAAGAAAAGAAAAATAACGATGCTAACGAGAGAAAATTCAATTTGCACCAGCGCCCAAATCACGAGGCCGAACGACAATAAAAAGGTAACGGTATAGAAAAAACCAAAAATAATGCTGGTAGCCGCTTTGCGCTTGGTCGGATAAGACAGCTTAACCGGATGCTTTTCCCGCTTTTGGGAAAAAACTATCTCTTCAATGCCGGTTTGGATTTGAGCGGTATTGTCGTCCGCCGGCACCGACGTCATTAGAGCGATTAAAAATAAGAGCGCCGGCGGGAATAATACGTTAATCACTAAAGAATAGTATTTAACTTCTTCGCCCAAAAACATCGTCGCCGGAATTTCCAAAATAAAAACCAAAATTGCTTTGGTCAAAAAAATATAAATAATGCTGCGGATGGCGCCGCGGCGCAGGCGGGCGCGCGACTCTTTATAGCGCCGTTCGCAAACTTTGGCGATTAATTTTTTAAACTGGTCCGGATGCTCTTTTAGCTTGTCGTAAGTTGCGGCCGGGTCTTCGGCAATGGCGTCTTGGAGAATGGAAAAATAAATGGTATAGCGCTGGACGACTTTGCCGACCTGCTTGCGGAAATAGTGGCGTAATTGCTGATAGATGACGTCGCGCAACTCCTGGTAATGCTGGGCGACCAAAGCGATGTCTTCGTCCGTTGCCTCATTCCATTTGGGATTAAAATAATGAAAAAGCATGTATTCCAGCATGGCATCGTCGTATTTGAACAGCTTGCTGTAAATGCCGATATAAATTTGAATTTTTTTGTCGCGGCTGAATTCTTTGCTGGCGCCGTTATCAACGATATTAGCGTTAATGATATCGAACATGTGCCGCCCCATTACCTGGTCCACCCGATGGTCTCCCAATAACTCCTCCAAATTAGTGGCGGCTAAATTGGCTGTCCATTTTTTAACCGCGTCAATTTCTTGACGCTCTTTTTTGCCGGCGGCTAAAATTAACTTGCGCAGTTTGTCAAAACGCTCAATAATTACCGCTACCTCGTTAACGGCCGTTTCCGGCACGTTGTCGTTGCCTAAATAGCCGGCGCGAATCAACTCCACGAGCAGGGTCTTGGCGATTTCTTCCGGTTCGTTATGCCCCATCATTACCAGCCGCTTTAAAATTCGTTCAATGGCGTTTTTGCGCAGCAAGTGGTCGTCTTTGTAATCAACCGCGTTGCGAATTTTTTCATAAAAAAAAGACATCTTGCTGATGATTTCATTGACTTTAATTTTAGCCACGGCGTCATCTCCCTCGCCCCCGCCTTTTTGCTGCTCTTGATAGATAGCCCGGAACAAATCTTTAACCGCTTCGGTCAGCGTCAAAGCCGCCGCCGGTTTAGCCATTAAATTTGGATTAGGCATACATTAAAAATGGATTAGTGATTCGTACAGATTTGTCTCTTAATTAGTGTTAATTCGTGATAGCAATGTTCTCTCACTAATCATCGCTAATAAATAAACTAATTTTCACTAACAAAAATATTTTACTTAATCCGGGGAATAAAATCCTTAATTTTCCGCTTGATTTGGTATAGTTTTAAAGCGGCATAAAACGAAATCCAGGCGGCGATCAGCAGCGCGCAGCCAAAAACCAAGCGCAGAAAAAAGTCGCTCCAAACGACTAATACCGCAAAAAATAGTAGCAGTACTGCCCCGCCCGCTAAATTAATGATAAAACCGTTGAATTGACGGTCAATAGACCGAAAAAAATCCTTCATACTTTTACTTAATTATTAAATATACTTTGCCATAATTTTAACATAATCCGCTGCGGAGAGCAAATAGCAAAATGGTATTGACTGGTAACTAAATTTTGGCTATGATAATTGAGGTGTCTGCTTATTAACTCAATTGATAATTCGTAATTGTTAATTGCTAATTGCTAATTGAATATTTTCCCGGGTACCTGCCTGCCGGCAGGCAAGGCGCAGCGGGATTTTCGTATACTTTGTATAATGGATAAAATTTATTTTATTTATGCCATAAAGAGTAAAGTTGATGGTCGTATCTATGTTGGGATGACCAATAACATAAATAGGAGGCTTCAAGAGCATAACGCAGGTAATACTCAATCTACCAAACATTATCGACCATGGACTATTATTTATTTAGAAAAAATGGAAGATAGAATAAATGCAAGAAAAAAAGAAAAATATTTAAAAAGTGGTTGTGGCAAAGAGTTTTTAAAATTTAATATTTCCCGGGTAGCGCAGCGGTAGCGCAGTTGGCTGTTAACCAATTGGTCGTCGGTTCGAATCCGACCCCGGGAGCAAATTAGAACACTTAGACGCTGAAAGCACCGTATCAAACGGTGTTTTTAGCTTATATGAGAGATTTTTGTCTTTTAATTGGCAGTTCTGAAGCAGGTAATTCAAAAATTGCCTTTTTTCAGCAACTTCAGAATTTTCAAATATTTCACGAGCCCGTTTAGCTAAATTTAATATAGTGTTTGCCGTAATATAATACTGCTTGTCGGCTTTATCGTGCTTGCTTATTTCCGTCATTAGCTTGGCCTGCTTTTCAGTGTATTCTTTAAACTTTTTGTCATAAAAATCGTTAGTAATTCACCTGCCTGCATAGCACTTCGCCTATACCGCTCTTATGCGAAATAGCGCGTTTGAGATACGCCAAGTTTGGGTGTGTCGTGGCACGAAATTAAATGCTTGGCGTGGCAAGGGTCTGGCGAGACTACCAAAAAACGGCGGAAAGCAAAAACTAAAAATTTAAAAATTGAAAGGAAAAATAGGCATATAAAAAAAGTAAAAACGGCGGATCAATAAATGCCGTTTTTACTTTTTTAAAACGCCGATTTTTTAGAGGAGGTTATCTTTTAAATTTTCAGTTTTCGCTATCCGCCTTTGATCGTGGCGAGTAAATGCTAACAAGTTCGTAAATTTGCGGGCGGGATTTTAGTTTTACCTCTCGCCGTGTTATTGCTCCGCCCGCCCGCCAAAGCTAAGATGGATTGTCATTATCATGAATATCGGCAACATTATATCCTTTAAATTCAGGCATTGCTTCATTTCTAAGATGAATACTCATTACAAAAATTATATCATCAAGACTTATACCTTTTGCGTAAGCATAATCTTTAAGCGGTTTTAATTTCGGGTCATTTTTAGCAACTATATCTTTTAATACTTCTTTTGAATACTCTTGAACATCATAAGCGGATGTTGGATTTTTATCTTTTATGGCTTTTATTAATTCTAAGCGATTAGTAATAATCCATTCTTGCCCCCCGCTTTCTCTTAATAAATCCAATCCTTTTTCAGTTAAATCTATTGGGCTTTTATTTTTTGCTAATCCCTTATTACCCCTTTCCTCAATCCTTGTTTCGCAAGCTATTGCTTTATCTCTTACTTCCTGCAGTCCTTTTTCTATTGTATCTGTCTTTTTTTCCAATGTATTTATTTTTTCCTGAAATTTTCCTATTGTAATTAACCAACTGACGCCGCTAACTAAAAGAGCAGTAATTATTGATGCTATAATTGATATAATTGTAGAGTTATCCATATTCTTTATTCTTTAAATTTATTTATATCTGTTTTTATTATACATCACTTTATCAAAAAATGAAAATATTTGAAATAATAGCTTGATTTGTCAAATAAATCAAGCTATGTTATTATAAAATTAATCTTTGTAATAAAGTTTTTTATTTAGTTATCTGACAAGAAACACTTTGTAGAAACATCTTTAAGTCTTCAGATATTAACTCCCAATCTAAGGTTCTAAAAGTGTTTTTAATGGGGAGCCAAAATAAAAACGCTCTTATAGAGCGTTTTTATTTTGGCTCCGAACGCTGAACGAAATCCCTGCCTGCCGGCAGGCAGGCGAACTTTTTTTAGCGAAAATCCGAACGCTGCATTTTGACGCTCGGACGCGGCGGAATTCCCCCCCCACACCCCCCTCGTCCATAGCTTTAGCGAAGGAGAGCCTTCCGCCGCGCCCTCGCTTGGGCTGGCGAATTTTTTGGCGGCGGTTTTATTCTTTTTCTTGCCCCTCCCTCCCTGCGCGGAAAAGGTTAAGAAACTCCCTAAAACACATAATCCCATTTTGGGATTATACCACAATAGGATATATGATACAAACAAGTATGAGCAAGTCTGTTTACTCAAAAGACTATAAGAAAATCATAGAACGCCTAAAAAAAGCGCGTATTGATGCTGATCTATCCCAGCAGGCGGTAGCCGATAAACTTGGCAAGCCGCAGTCCTATATCTCAAAAATTGAATCCGGCGAAAGACGGCTTGATGTGGCGGAGATGAAAAAGTTCGCCGCTGTTTATAATAAACCGGCTGATTTCTTTTTAAAATAATGATCGCGAGCACTAAAAAATCCAGAGAAGCAATTAAATATCTTCAATCAGCAGAAGGTAAAATTTTGAGTTATCTAAAGAAAATCGTAGGTAGTAAAGATCTTAGTTACCGGACATTTGGAACGGCTATCGAGGAGCACTTAACGGATGCAATTGTTAAAATCTTAACCGAAGGAGGTTTTATCAAAAGTAGCTCGGATTTTGCTGTTTCGCCAAACAAAAATTATTTTCCAGATTTTGAGCTAAAAACTACTCCGTCCCTCGCTATTGAATTTAAATCGGGCAACAAAAGTCAATATAGAAATGGTAAGTGGGTTATAGTAAAGAATAGCGAAAACGATATGGGTACATTCAATGAGTGGCCAAGAAAGATTGAAAAATTTGGAGGTGATAACATCTACTATATTTTTGTAATCTATAATTTTAATGACACGACGAAAGAAGTTTTAAGTGTTCAAGTAGCTCCCTTCTATCAATTTATAGGTCTTAATAGTGGCAAGTTTCTCAAGTACCGAGAAAAGGACGGCAATTTGCGCCCCAAAAACTTTGGAAGTGAACCACCAATTAAAACACTGAAGCAATTCGAGGGACTACTTAGTAAAACTATTGTTTACAGATCGAAACGAATTATTAAGAGACACCGCTTGATAATTAAAAAGGCAGCGGAGATTCCTAAAAAAGAGTTGGATTAACCGACCTGCTATTCTGTTTTTTGTTGCTAGAATTTTTTGGGTTATCAATAGGGTATATACCTTCGTCTTCGGATAGAGTTAGGTTGCTCAAATATTTCGAGGCAGTTTCTGTTGCGTTGACGCCGTATTTATAGCCATTGCTTGATCTGTAATTAACTTTTTTAATTTTATCCGCGACTATTTTCTTATATTTTGGATCTATATCAATACCAATATAATTTCGGCCCAGTCTTTTTGCTGCTAATGCCGTTGTCCCGGCACCAATAAAAGGATCCAAAACAACATCATTTTCGTCCGTAGTCATAAGGACTAATCGTTCAAGTAGTGGTTCGGGGAGCTGGCATGGATGAGCGTCTCTGCGAGTGTTGTGTCTAATACGATGTATATCCGCCCAGCAATCGCTTAATAGTGTGCCGTGAGGATTTATCTGACTCTTTTTTCCCCCATAATCTTTGATCATTTCGCCGCAAGTCCGACATTTTTTATGCGGCGATCGGAGCTCGTGGAATTTAAACCCTTTTGGAATTTTTGTATAAAATAGTATTCCATAGTGTGCGGGTAACAATGTTTTACCCAAAGGTATGCTCATGGAATCCCATGCAATCCAATGTTTGAAAATGGCAATTTTATTTAAGTGATTGGCATAATAAATCAGCCACTTGGGAATATTATGGACTAGAATTGAACCCGTTGGTTTAGTTATTCTGACCATTTCGGTTAGCCATCGTTCGCACCATTTTATGTAATCATCCGCCGCCTTTTTGTCTTTGTAGTTGCCATATTTTTTATTTAGATTAAATGGGGGGTCGGCAAAAGTCATATCAATTGAGTTGTCTGGTATTTTTCTCATTTCCTCAATTGAATCTCCACATAAAATTTCGTTCAGTGGAAGCTTTTTATATTGTCTTGTTTCATTTTTGATTTCCGGAAAAACAATAGATATCGGTGTTTCCTCACGAATAACATCGAGTACAATTCCTTGAATTGAAATATCCCGTCCGTTTCTGAAAATAAGTGGCTCCATATTTTTGTTTGCTGGCTGTAATCGGATATGTCCTCGCTCTTTATAAAATTTCTTTAGTGTTGCTTCGTGGTTATCTATAAGAGCTACCACTTTTTGTCCGTTCTCGGCAGTTTCTTGTTGGCGCACCAAAACAACATCGCCATCGTTTATATTTTCGTCAATCATACTACTCCCGACTACGCGGAGAGCATAAACTTCTGACGAGGATGGGATTTTACTTTTAGGAACAGCAATCATTTCTTTCGTTTGTATTGCCTCTATTGGCTGACCGGCGGCAATAGTTCCTAAAAGCGGAATTTTTACCATTGTCTCGCGACCAAACGCTTCAATAGAGCGCGGCTTGTTTTCTCCTTTGGATAAAAGTCCCAAATCGCGAAGTTTAGAAACGTGAAAATGAGCTGTTGAAACTGACGAGAGTTTTAACTTCTTGCGTATTTCGTCAAGAGAGGGGGCATATCCTTTCCGCCCTTGATAATCGGTTATAAAATCGAGGACTTGTTTTTGCCTTTTTGTTACCATAGTGATATTATAGAAAATAAATCGAAAGTGTGAAAGGGCTAGTTATCCACATGATTATGAAAAATGACATAACTTATTTTACTAAAGAGGCAATAGTAGAGTTTTTAAGGGAATTCGGCGAACCAAAAACAAAAGATTATGAACTTGCCGCTACGCTTATTATTCATCACTTCTGCGAGAAGCGTTGGGGCAAGGATTGTTGGATTGGTTTCCGCATTAGACCTCAATATACAAACTCTTTACCGGCCTATAATTCTGAGCGAGAGATCAGTCTGAAAGAGATCGCAGAACTTTTGCGTAAAGGCATTGACGAAGACAGCCCCGTGGACTTTCTCGTTGTAAAGAGAGCGAGTATGCAAAAAGCTCAAGGAATGGTCTTTCAAGTAAAGCGATTCGGTATAGGTAGAATCAAGAAAGACACAGATGAATTAGTAGCTTATTTTAATTCATTTACAAAGAAATATAGCAAAACACAAGCAAACCTTCTTATTTGTTTAGACGATGGGGTACAGATTAATATGAAAAAATTAATTACTAATTTTGATACAAGTAATTCCCCATTTAACCGGATATTATTCACATGGTTGCTTGATGGCATGGTTTTTATCAAAGATGTTTATCCGTTGGGCGGTTTAGAGAAATATCTAATAGCAGAACTTTATTAAATCGTCGCCAAAAAATTCGCCCGCCCACGCGAGGACTGCTCGGCAGGAGGGGGTTGGGGGGGGGGAATGCCGAGCCGCCCGAGCGTTCCGCCGAGCGAAGCGAGGCAGTTATGTCAGGTTCTGCTTTTGGGATTTGTGGATCATATTTGGCAAAATAATATCAAAAGTTTGTTGTTATTTTTTATCGGGAGCCAAAATAAAAACGCTCTTATAGAGCGTTTTTTTGCTTTTTATGTTATGCTGTAAATAATAAAAAATAAAGAAAAAAATGTTTGGGATAGCCAAAGATAAGCTGAAAATTTTAAAGCGGCTTAATTCTCCGAAAAAAATTCAGGATTTTTTGGATAAAATGCCAATAAATTTTGAAGAGGACGGCGATACTTTTTTGTCGCCCATGGCGGTTTTGGAAAAAAAAACCTGCCATTGCGTGGAAGGCGCGGCGCTGGCGGCGCTGGCGCTGCGGGTAAACGGCTGGCCGCCGCTGCTTTTAGACCTGGAAGCAAACGATAATGATTGGGACCATGTAGTTGCGGTTTTTAAGCAATACGGCAAATGGGGCGCGATTTCCAAAACTAACCACGCGGTCTTGCGCTTTCGCGAGCCGATTTATAATTCAATCCGGGAACTCGCGATGAGTTATTTTCATGAATACTTTGACGATAACGGCAAAAAAAATTTAAGGCGCTACTCCGCGCCGGTTAATTTAGCGAGATTTGACCAACGCGGCTGGATGACGGCTAAAGAGGACATTGATTATATTCCGGAATACCTGGCGGACATCAAGCACTTCCGTATTTTAAACCGCAAACAAATCGCCAACCTAAGGCGAGCGGATAAAATTGAGATTGAGGCGGGAAAAATTTTAGAATGGAGAAAAACAAATTAATTTTATTTTTTCATAGCGCGTTAATACACGCAACGAATTTTATCAAATATTTTTGGTTTTTTTTAAAAAAATATTTTACATTACAAAGCGCTGATGTTAAAATAAAGCCATAATAATTTAACTTATAAAAAATGGAAAATATGAATGACTCAAATTTAAAAAATAATCAGAAAGAATCAGAGCTGTCGCCAAACGATCTTGATTCTTCAATGTCTTCTCAAAAAAGCGAGCAAACTAACAAAAATTTCTCAATAACCAAAAAGAAAGTTTGGCTGGGAACAGGCGTGGTTTTGCTTTTAGCGACAGTCTCGGCGGTTTTAGTTTTCTTTTATTTTAAAACAGGAAGAACGGACCCCGCGGGCGGCGATGTTTCAGAAGAGAAAAATTTATTCAGCGGCTTTTCCCAACTGATAATCAAGACCGCTAATGCCGATGATAATTTTACTTTAACGCCGCTTAAGATTGACGGTTTGGGCGTAAGCGCTGATACGGTCTATGTAATAAAAAGCAAGGAGCCGCTGGAGACTGATTTAATTAAAAAAAATTTGCGAGTTACGCCTGACTTTCCTTATGATCTTAAAAAAATTTCCGAAACTGAATGGCATTTAGAGCCGCGTCAGGCTCTTGCGCCCAATACCTTGGTGCGCATCTCGTTAGCCGCCGCTTTTATTGATAAAAACAATCAAACCAACGAACGCGATTATTCTTGGGCATATCAGGTTAAAGACGATTTTAAAGTGTTGCGCAGCATTCCGCGCGACGCCGGAACAAACGTGCCGATAAATACCGGCGTTGAAATTACTTTCAGCCACGACAATTATTACGACTATGAAAAATATTTCTCCATCAATCCCAAGGTGGAGGGAAAATTTGAACAACACGGCCGTACTTTGGTTTTTGCGCCGCAGACGGCGTTAAATGCCGGTGCGTTATATACGGTCACGATTAAACGCGGCTTGCCGCTTACTAATTCCGGCGATGCTTTGGCGACTGATTATATTTTCACTTTTGAAACCCAAACGGATAGCGCGACTGAAAGAGACGCTTGGCACGGAATTTACGACCGTTTAATTGAAACTAATTCAAAATACCCGCCGCTGTTGCAAGTTTCTTCTTACGCGGCGCCGGACAAACTGGAAGTTGAAGTATTTCGCTTTAACGACTGGCAAGAATATTTAAAGTCTATCCGCGAACGCGATAATTTGCCTTGGTGGTCTTATTCCAAAGACGATTTTTTAATGAACGCCGCTGAATTGGAGAAGATTAACGCTTTCACCGCGCCGGTAAAAACAAACGACCGGATTAAATACATTGAGTTTCCCGGCAGTCTGGCGAAAGGTTTTTATTTAGCCGAAATAAAAAACCGCGAGGACAAAGCGCAGGTTTGGATTCAAGTAAGTGATTTGTCGGCTTATTATAATGTGACTAAAACCGACACGATTATTTGGGTGAACGATAACATCAATAAAAGCCCGGCTGACGGCGTTAAATTAGAACTGCTGGACGGCGGTTTAGCGGCTTTAACCGGCGCGCAAGGCATAGCGTTATTTAAAACGCCGGAGGCAATATTAAAAAACGCCGCCAACGAAGAAGAAACCAAACGCCAGTATTTTAAAATAACTAAAGACGACGACGCTCTAATTTTACCGGCGTCGCAAGTTTCTCGTGGCTCGTGGTGGGAGAGCCCGGCCGAAGCGAATAACTACTGGCTTTACCTTTATACGGACCGGCCGCGTTATCAGACGACCGACACGATAAAATACTGGGGGTTGATTAAAGACAGAGCTCATCAGCCGTTGAACGAAAAGGTTACCTTAACGCTTTATAAAGAAGGTTATGTTGATTATTATTATCGGCCGGTGGCGATTATGTCGCAGAAACTTAAACTAAGCGACTTAGATATTTTTTCCGGCGAGATGGCGATACAAAATTTGCGGCCCGATTATTACACTTTGGAATTAAAAGTCGGCGAAGCCGTAGTTAAGCGAAGCTACCTCACGATTAAGCCCTATGCGAAGCCGGCTTTTCAACTAAGTCTTACTCCGGACCGCCACGCCGCTTTTGCCGGCGACACAATAAATCTAAAAGTCAAAGCCGGCTTTTTTGAAGGCACGCCGGCGCCGGCTTTGCCGCTGATGCTGAAGATGCCGGAAGGAAACTATAAATTCACTACTGACGAAAACGGAGAAGCGAATTTGACTTACAATAAAAAATATTATGAGTGCGGCAATGCTTACGGATGTTGGCCGTCATTCGTCTATTTGTCAATCGTGCCGGAAAACTCGGAATTAGCGGAAATCAGCGCTGACACCTATATCAGATTTTACGGCCCGAAAGTTTATCTTGAAACAAAAACTATTTACCCGGTCAAAGGCGAAGGGCAGGTGGAAATGACGGCGAAATTTATTGATTTAGCCAAGCTTGAAGCCGATGACTGGTGGAGCCGCGGTTTAGGCGACAGTCCGGCAGACGGCGTTAAAATTGACGGCGACTTGATTAAAACGACTTACATTAAGCGTGAAACCAGCGCCCGGTATGATTTTATCAACAAAACCACTTATAAAACATACTCTTACGAAAAACGCGAGGAGAAAATAAAAAGCTTCAGCGGCGCCACTGACCAAAACGGCCGCTACGCGTTCAAACAGCGGCTTGAGCCGGAAACCTCATACCGGTTGGAATACAAATTTTTTGACGGCCAAGGCCATTTTGAAAAAAAAGTTGAATATTTATACTACTACGACGGCATCTCTCTTAATCGCTATGGAGACTTTAATTATGAATATTATAATTTAAACTTAAACGACCCGTTAACCCAGGCGGTGAAAACCTATTCGGTGAACGAAGCGGTAAAAGCGGTCTTCCAAAAAAACGAACGGCCGCTGCCGGACGGCAACGATCGGTATTTATATCTGCAACTGCAGAATGGCCTGCAAGAATACCAAGTAACTGGCCGACATGAATATGAATTTCCGTTTGAAGCAAGCGACGTTCCGAATGTTAATTTAATCGGCGTCTACTTTGACGGCCTGTCATATCACTCAACCGCCGCAAGTTATTGGAGCCAATCAGCTAAGTTTAAAATTAAAAACCGAGAATTAAAAATTAAAGTCAAGCGAGACAAAGACAAATACTCGCCTGGCGAAAACGTAAAGTTGGATATTCAGGTAACGGATAATAACGACGCGGCCTTGCCGGCGGAAATAAATTTGAATTTAGTGGACGAAGCTTATTACGCGGTGGCCGAAGATACCGCCTCTCCTCTAGAATCCATCTACACCAATGTGGGCCCGGGCGCTTTGATCGCTTTTTCAACTCATGAAAATTTATCTAATCAGGAAGGAGGCGGCGCGGAGAAAGGGGGCTGTTTTGCCGCCGGGACAAACATACTTTTAGCTAACGGTAAAAATAAGCCGATTGAAAAGATGGCGGTTGGAGACATGATTTTAACTTATAGCGATGCGGCCAGCAAGCAATTAACGGCTGGCCAGGTAGAAGAAGTGATTGAACATTGGGTTGGAGAATACATGGTAATTAACGGGAAAACAAAAATTACTCCCGAACACCAGGTTTTTTCCAATAATCACTTTGTTGACGCCGGACGGCTGAAAATAGGAGACTGGCTTTGGTCGGCAAATAATGAAAAAATCGTCGTGCGGGAAATTGAAATAAAACGCGAGTTAATAAAAGTATATAACTTGCGAATTGATCCGCAACATACTTATTTCGCCGACGGCGTTTGGGTTCATAACCAGGAAAAGGGCGGCGGTCCGCGCGAATATTTTACCGACGCGGCCTTGTTTCAATCCGTGCGCACCAACGGCGCTGGCCAAGCAACGGCCGAATTTAAACTGCCGGACAACATCACCTCTTGGCGGGTAACGGCGCAAGGAATAACTGATGATTTATGGGCCGGAGTAAATGTTACCAAAATTCCGGTGTCTTTGCCGGTGTTTGCTGAAGTGACTGTCGGCAGTGAATATTTAACCGCCGACAAACCTCTGGCGCGCCTGCGCGCTTACGGAACGGCTCTGACCGCAACGGACAAAGTTGATTTTAGGATAGCCGCTCCGAGTTTAGGTTCGGCTCAATCGCCCACACTTTCCGCCCGGGCGTTTACGCCGATTTTTTATGACCTGCCGGCGTTTATTTTAGGCGAACATCAAATTACTTATGAATTAAAATCGGCCAAAGGCAACGATGCCGTTAAACTGCCGTTGCGGGTGATTAGTTCGCGGCTGGAGAAACAAACGGCTAAAAGCGGCGTCTTAACAACCGACACTAAAGTGGAAGCGATTAATAATTTGCCTATGGCCGTTGTTTTGAGCGACATGGGCCGAAACGAACTTTACGATCCGCTAATGGGTTTGAGCTGGTCGTGGGGCGATCGCCTTGACCAAAAATACGCCCGTAAAATCAGCCGCCAGGTTTTAAAGCAGTATTATCAGGAAGATATTTTAGAGCCGCCTTTTAACGCTTTTGATTATCAGATTTCCAGCGGCGGCTTAACGCTGCTGCCCTACAGCGGCGAAGATTTGGAACTTTCCGCGCGCGCGGCGGCCTTAAACATAAATGATTTTGACAAAGTTTCTTTAGCCCAGTACTTTTTTAATCATTTGGAAAGTAAAACGGCTAATCGCGAAGAGATCAGCCTTGCTTTATTTGGTTTAGCCGAATTAGACGAGCCGGTGTTGCCTAGAATTGACGCTTGGCTGAAAAGAGACGACTTAAGCGCTAAGGAAAAACTTTATTTGGCGCAAGCGCTGGCTGATTTAGGCGCAAAAGAATGGAGCCGGATGATTTTTTACCAAATATTAAAGCAATACGGCGAGGAAAAATCGCCGCAAATTGCCGTGCGCGTCAGTAAAAATTACGATGAAATTTTCCAAGCTACGGCTATCGCCGCGGTTTTAGCTTCCTCGCTTAACGCGCCTGAAGCTCAAGGGCTGTTCGCTTATTGGCAAAAAAATCAAAAATTATACGGCCAACATAAAAACAGCGAAAATCTTTTTAATTTGGAGACATTGAATTACATCAAACATGCGCTACCTAATTTAAAACCCAGCCCGGCTAAAGTAATTTATGAATTAGCGGGTGAAACCAAAGAAGTCAACATTACCGGCAGCAAATTATACTCTTTCCAGTTGGCTCCGGAACACGCCGCAACGATTAAATTCAAGTCTATCGCCGGCCAAGTGGGAATTTCCGTACGCTATCTTGAACCGCTCGACCTAAACAAAAGCGAACGTGACGACGATATTGGCATCAGACGCGAATATTATGTGAACGGAAAGCCAGCCGCTAATTTTAAAGAAAGTGACGCGATAGAGGTCAGACTTTATCCCGACTTTAAGAGCGAAGCGTTGTCCGGCGATTACCAAATTACTGACGTCTTGCCCAGCGGCCTGTCGCCAGTTACTAAGTTATATTACCGGGATCGCCAATATGACTGCCACCTTTGGTATCCTTACAACACGGACGAACAAATGGTAAAATATCGCGTTAATCGCGACTGGCGCAATAATTATTGCGGCGGCGATTACATCAAATACTACGCGCGCGTGAAAAACCGCGGAGTTTATCTGGTTGAACCGGCCGTAATACAATCGTTTGTTAATCCGGACTTCATTAATTACTCCGACGCTCAAAACATAACTGTCACCGAATAATGCGCAGACGAACTAATTTCACAATTATTATTTCAGGCGTTATCGGCTGTTTTTTCTTCTATTTTTTGTGGTTGCCGCGGCCGCCAAAGCCGTCTTTGCCGTTGATTAACGAACTGGATAATTTTAATCCGCCTGCCCGGTTAGCGGAAACGCAAAACAGCTTTTATAGCCAGGAAGAATTTTTATCAGCCGTAAAAAAAGCGGAGACAACGGGAAGGCGGTCGGATATTTACGGCATAATTGTGCCGCATCATTTAGTGGGCGCCGACATCATAGCGGAATTGGTAAAAATGGCGGCCGGCCGGCCGATTAATACGGTGATTGTAATAGGGCCCAATCACAATAATATCGGCCGCGAACCGTTAGCGACGGCGTTAATGTCCTGGCAGACGCCGGAAGGAAATGTAATGCCGGACATTAATCTAACCAAACTATTTTTAACCGACCATCAACTGCAACCCAACCCGTCAGCGCTGGCCAAAGAACATTCGGTGGGGGTAATGATGCCGTTTATTAAGCATTATTGGCCGCAAGCGCAAGTCCTGCCTATAGTGTTGTCTTCTTATGCCAATAAAGTTGAAGCGGAAAAATTAAGCGACTGGCTGAAAAGCCATTTAAACAAAGACGTTTTGGTTATTTTTTCTCTTGATTTTTCTCATTATCTGACTAAAGAGGAGGCGGATTTAAAAGACGAAGAAACTATAAATTTAATAGATAATTTTTTCATTGATAAAATTTACGAATTAAACAACGATTATGTTGATTCACCGGCCGGCCTGGCTTCTGCTTTGTTATTAGCGCAAAAAATCAGATTAAAAATTTCTGTCGTCCGCCACAGCAACTCCTTTAATTATGTTTTTCCTAAACCAGCGGCTACGACCAGTTATTTTGGCGTTACCTTAACTCGTGAACAGTAAAAAATATCTTGCGGCTATACAGTTATGCTAAACCAAAAACCGACAAATTATCTTATTATTTCCCTTGCCCTCGGCTGTATCTTTATTTTTAACACCCGAGTATTAACAAATACTGCCGTTGCCGCGAATACGAACATACCCATAACAGTAAAACAATATTACCTTACTGCCGTTCCTTTTGTGCCGCAAGCGCCGTTCGGCGAATGGAAAGACAAGCGTTTTCAGGACGGCTGCGAAGAAGCAACTTCTATAATTGCCGTCGCTTGGGCGCAAAAAAAAAGTTTAACCAAAACGCAGGCCAAACAGGAAATAATAAAAATAGCCGCGTACGAACAAAAAAAATTCGGCGGTTACGCGGACACGTCAGCCGCCGACACGCTCTTGCGCATCATCAAAGGATATTTCAATTACCAACGGGCGACCCTGAAAAAAAATATTACGGTTGACGATATCATTGCCGAAATTAAAAACGGCTACTTAATAATCGCGCCTTTCAACGGACAAAAGTTGAAAAATCCCTACTATACCGCGCCCGGACCGGAGCGGCACATGATTATTATTCGCGGCTACGACGAGACAAAGAACGAATTCATCACTAACGATGTGGGTACGCGCCGCGGTGAAAATTACCGCTACCCCAAAGATATTTTATTTTCCGCCATCCGCGACTACCCGACCGGCAATCATCAATTAATTAAAAAAGTGGAGAAGAATATTATAGTAGTAAAAAATAATTGACAACGATTGTCTTCTGTATTATACTCAACTAACAATAAAAAACTGCTTTGCGGCGGCTTATTTTTTTCTAAAATTTTATGGAGATACGAAACATAGCAATCATCGCTCATGTGGATCACGGCAAAACGCGCTTGACCGACGCGCTGATGCGCCAAACCGGCATGGTTAAGGACGATACGGTCAGTATGGATTCTAACGCGCTGGAAAAAGAGCGCGGCATTACCATTTACTCCAAAAACACCTCGGTTTTTTATCAAGGCACCAAAATCAACATCGTGGACACGCCCGGGCACGCGGATTTCGGCTCGGAAGTAGAGCGCGTCTTGCGTTCCATTGACTCGGTGCTGTTAGTCGTGGACGCGCAGGAAGGGCCGATGCCGCAGACAAAATTCGTGCTGAAAAAATCGCTGGAATTAGGATTAAAGCCGATTGTGGTAATTAATAAAATAGACAAGCCCGCGGCCCGTCCCGAATGGACGCACGAGCAAGTGCTGGAACTTTTTATGGATTTGGGCGCGAACGACGAACAGCTTAACTTTGCGACCGTGTACGCGATTGCCAAAGACGGCATCGCTAAAATAAACTTGAGCGACGCCGGGCGCGACCTCACTCCTTTACTGGATACGATTTTAGCCAAAGTGCCGGCCGTTAAAGTAGACGCTGATTTGCCGTTTGCTTTTCAGCCTTTTAACTTGGCTTACGATAATTATTTAGGCCGCTTAGGCATCGGCCGCGTATACCAAGGGTCAATTAAAACCGGCGGCAAAGTTTTCGTGAAAAAACAAACCGGCGAGATCATCCCGGGCGCCATCACCAAACTATTCACCTTTGAAGGCTTAAGCCGAAAAGAAACGCCGGCAGTCGCGGCAGGAGACATCGTTATGGTAGCCGGCCTGCCGAAAATTTACATCAGCGACACGCTTTGTACCGACCAAAACCAGGCGCTTTTGCCGGCGATAAAAATTGACGAACCGACGATTTCGCTGAATTTTTTAGTCAATAATTCTCCCTTTGCCGGCCGCGAAGGAAAATTCGTCACCAGCCGCCAGATTAAAGAAAGATTGGAAAAAGAATTGGAAGTAAACGTCGGTTTAAAAATTGATTTTTCCTCGGCGGATTATTATAAAGTCTACGGTCGGGGCGAACTGCATATCGCGATACTGCTGGAAAACATGCGGCGCGAGGGCTTTGAACTGCAGGTGTCGCAGCCGCAAGTAATTATTAAAGAAACGGACGGCGTTAAGCACGAGCCGTTTGAAGAAATTACCATTGACATTAATTCTGAAGCCTGCGGCACGGTGATAGCCAAAATGGCCAAACGCAAAGGACGGATGCTAGCCATGCGCCCGGAACAAAACCATACGCGGCTTTTGTACGAAATGCCGACCCGCGGCCTGCTCGGCTACCGCGGCGAGTTTGTCGTGGACACGCGCGGCGAAGGAATCTTATGCAGCCACTTCATCGGTTTTAAGCCGCACGCGGGCGAAATGGAAAAAAACGACTTGGGTTCCATGGTTTCCATGGCGGCCGGCAAAGCGCTCGCTTTTTCGCTCTGGAATCTGCAGAACCGCGGCGTGCTTTACATCGGCCCCAACATTGAAGTCTATGAAGGCATGGTCATTGGCAACGTCGCCAAAGGCAACGATTTGACGGTGAACCCGACCAAAGGCAAACAATTAACCAACATGCGTTCCAAGGCCTCGGACGAAGCGCTTGTTTTGACGCCGCTGCTGGAGCTGACGCTGGAACGCGGTTTGGAAATTATGCGCGCGGACGAATACTTGGAAATTACGCCCCAAAGCGTGCGCCTGCGCAAGCAACTGCTGACCGAAAACGAGCGCGCGCGGGTGGGGAGGAAGTAAAAATTTAGCAAATTAAAAAATACCGGCTGCTTGGCCGGTATTTTTATTTTTACTATTTATTCCCTGCCGCGCGCGGAGTGCGTAGATACTTGTCCGCCACAATAAGAGTGCAACGAGCTTTGGGCGGAGAAGATTAACTTTCGTTGCTGTGGAGAGTTTGTGGAACGCAAAATTAATTATTACTTTTAGGTACCGGCAATCCTAATTTTTGCAACGGCAAATAATGGAAATAATAATGACAGCCGACAGATATCACATAATCCAGCGTATCTTTATACCCCGGCTTTTTAAACCAGTCGTTAAGAATATAAATGATTTAAAAACTTTTAATTTTGATCTGTTATCACAACCACTTTTTTATTTTGATAGTCTGTCGAAAAAACCGGACTCACAACTGGAATATTATCAGCCATGATAACCTCGAGGTCATCGCCGCGCTCGCGGGAAATTTTATTCAGTTTGGCAATAAAATTTTTTAGTTTCATAACATTAAACCCATAGTTTTTTATACACTCCCTTCTTAACAAATTCTATTAAACCGATGTCGCGTAAATATTGCAACTGCTGGCGTATTTTATCATTTATATGTTTATTATTTGGATATAATTTTTGCAGGTGTTCATTAAAACTATAAATATCATGGGCAGTAAAAACGTCATTTTTAATTAACAACAAACATTCAAAAACATCTTTTTTCCATGAAGTTAGGTTGGCTCTAATGCTTTCAACGCCGCCGTTAAACATATCGAACGGATTCTCATCCCCTATAATTTTAGCAAATAATTTTTGATCGCTCACTTTAATTTTGAATCGTTTTTCTTTAGGGACAGATGCGATTATTTCCTCAGCCTTATTAATAATATCAATGGTAATTGCTGGATAAACTTTGTTGTTAAAAATATTCAAATAGTCATTTTTAATTTTTTGCAGTATAGCGCCTTGCGCCATTACTCCGTATTCTAAATTATGTCTTAACCCTCCTGCAGTTAAATTACCGGAAGTAATAACCGCTTTGTTATCAAAAATAAAAAACTTGGCATGTAAATTAGGTACATTCTTTTGCTTAACTTGGTGTGCCTCAAAAACTTTTAAAGCCGCTAAATCTGAAGCGCCCTGATAAAAATTAGACAGCTTAAAACAATTCATATACCTAAAATCTAAATTGCGGTTGCAATTTTTTATGATAAGTTCCGCCGTTTGTTTTTTTATAAAAGGGCTAGCTAGATAAACATTTTGTTTAGCTCCCTGCAAAAGACTAACGAAAATATCTTCCCATGGAGATTTTATTATCTGTAGCATATAGTAATTTTGATATTTAAACCTAGCAATTTGCTTGATAGAGAGAGAATCCTGATTTACTGTAATAAGGTTTTTGCATGGGGGTTAATCGTCTGTCTTTAATTTACCTCAATTTATATAAAAAATCAAACAAAAAAGAAGCCCTCTGCCTCCTTTATATGAAAATGTCTCGGTCTTTAAACGCGATTAACTCTCCATGTGCCGCCGCTTTAAATGTCGCCAAACGTACAAACCAACCGCGATGGCAATTAATACTGCAATCGCCAAATCAAACTCTTCCAAT
>Ga0209541_10003746_pt1 | contig 27605 bp, 25 predicted proteins | sample RifCSPlowO2_01_FD_184027 | JGI IMG/M metagenome (GOLD analysis project Ga0209541, IMG submission 184027) | Groundwater microbial communities from Rifle, Colorado - Rifle CSP2_plank lowO2_0.1 (SPAdes) (version 2) | ecosystem: Environmental > Aquatic > Deep subsurface > Groundwater | place... | reverse complement strand
ACAAGAGCTGGAAATCGCGTGTTTACCGCAAGATATACCTCCCAAAATCGAAGTCGAAGTAACCTCTTTAACGGAAGTTGGTAGCAGCCTCCATGTTAAGGATATAAAGTTAGACAAACAAAAAATTGAGGTTAAAAATAACCCCGAAGAAGTCGTTGTTAGTGTTCAGACTGTGGAGATGAAAGAAGAAGTGGAGGAAGCGGTAACAACCCCTGCCGAGGTAGAAGTCATCGAAGAAAAGAAAGAAGAGGTTAAAGAAGTCGAAGCTGAAACCGAAAAAACAGAGGAGTCGCCAAAGCAACCTTCTGAATGAACCCTTCCTAGGGTCTATTTTTAATTTGGATTATTTTGCCTATTCAGACCATTATTTATTAGTTCTTGTAGTTGTTTAGTAGGTTCGTAATTTGGATCTAACTCTGATGTTTTAGTAATCGCTACTTTTGCCTTTTGGAGATCATTAAGCTGGTAATAAATAGAAGAGAGTTTTAACCAAGCGTCCCGCCAATTAGATTCCTTTTCGGTTTCTTTCTCCCAAAAAACCACCTCTTCTTTTAATTTTTTGGGAGTTTCAAGAACTAGAGGCATCTTATCAACCTCCATTTTAATTTTTCCATTCCTTCGGGAAACTTCTTCTGAAAAACTGATAAAAAGTAAGAAGCTAAGAGTAATCAATACAAGATAACTCTTTTTGGTAAATTTGAAGAAATTTTTAAATTTTAATATCGGGGCCATTTAGTGAGCATTATTGGGACGCTATTGCCTTTAAGCCGTTGCCAAAGTTCTTCAGTAATAAAAGGCATAAAGGGATGCAAAATAATTAAACAAGTTTCCAAAACCTGCTCTAAGGTGGTTTGAGCGTGGGAACGGCGTTTCTTTGCCTTTTCAATATAAATATCAGCAAATTTGTGCCAAACGAAGTCGTAAAGAGAGTGAGCGGCTTGACCAAAACGGTAATTTTCTAAATCTTGGGTTACTACTTTTGTGATTAGGTTCAGGTCCTTTAAGATCAACTTATCATCATTATTTTCTTTACCTTTAACCTTAGTTCTTTCAGAGAGTACAAAACGGCTGATATTCCAAAGCTTGTTAGCGAAATTTCTGGCCGCAATAATCGCATCTTCACTAAATTTAATATCTTGCGTACCGGTATTTATGTACATTAACCCAAACCTGGTTGCATCAGTCCCGTACTTTTCGATTAAATCAATTGGGTCTATCCCAGTTCCAAGGGACTTACTCATTCTTTTGCCCTCAATATTAAAAATAGTCGGGTGGACGTAAACTTTACTAAAAGGTTCTTTATCCATAAACTCTAAACCAGAAAAAACCATCCGACTTACCCACAAATTAATAATATCCCTAGCCGTGGAGAGAACTGTAGTTGGGTAAAAATAGTTAAGAGCCGCGGTTTTTTTAGGCCAACCAAAAACCGCAAATGGCCAAAGAGCTGACGAGAACCAAGTATCTAAAACGTCCTCTTCCCCAGGCAAAGGAATTTTATGTCCCCACCAAATTTGTCTTGAGATATTCCAATCTTTGACATTTTTTAGCCAATTTAAATAAACCTTAGACCACTTTTTGGGAATAAAGGTCACTAAACCTTTTTTGACTGCGTTAGCGGCGAGAGGCGCTAATTTATCCATTTTCAAAAACCACTGCTTGGAAACTAAAGGCTCAACTACGCTGTTACAGCGGTAACAGGTAGGCATAGAAATTTGATAATCTTCTTCCTTTTCTAAGAAAGCCCCTTTTTTTAGATCTTCTAGAATCTTTTCTCTCGCTTTTACCTTGTCTAAATTAGCATAAGGCCCACCTTCTTTGGTGATTTTCCCTTCCTCATTAATTACCCTTATTAAGGGTAATTGATGGTGGCTAGCAATTTCAAAATCAATTGGGTCGTGGGCCGGCGTAACTTTGACAGCCCCGCTACCAAAGTCTTTATCGACTAGAGAATCAGTTACAATTGGTATTTCTCGACTAAGTAGCGGTAAAATAGCCAATTTGCCCGCCAAAGAGGCATAGCGGCTGTCCTTGTTGTGGACAGCGACCGCGGTGTCACCGAGCATAGTTTCCGGTCGGCTGGTGGCCACAGTTACAAAACCACCGTCCTTAATAGGGTATTTAATAAAATAAAGTTTGCCTTTGGTTTCAACATGGATAACTTCTAAATCGGAAAGGGAAGTAGCGCAGCGAGAACACCAATTAATAATTCGCTCACCTTTGTAAATCCATCCCTTCTTATAATAATGGAGAAAAGCGGTTTCGACTGCCTTGGCGTAAGCGGGATCCATTGTATAGGTAAGACGACTCCAATCAGCACTAATCCCCAGTTTCTTAAACTGATCGAGAATCTTAAATCCGTATTTTTCCCGCCACTCCTTTACTTTTTCAATAAACTGCTCTTTCCCTAAGTCAAAACGCGTTTTACCCCTCTTTCCTAATTCTTTTTCCACTACCACTTGAGTAGCAATTCCAGCGTGATCAGTTCCGGGGACCCAAAGGGTAACCCCCCCTCGCATTCTTTTGTAGCGGATTAAAACATCCTGAATTGTTAAATTCAGGGCATGGCCCATATGCAAAGAACCAGTAATATTTGGCGGCGGCATAAGAATGACAAAGGGTCTTTTGTTCTTAACTATTTTTACTGAAAATAAGCCCTTTTTTACCCAACCCGAGTAAATTCTTTCCTCAACATCTTTAGGATCGTAAACTTTCTCCATTTAGCCAATTATATACGTATTGGTTATTTTAGGCAATTACTTTGAGGATAATTTAAAAATGAAGGCCGGGGTCGGCTTTTATTTTTTGCCAGGTAACTGGTTTGTAGTTAAAATAAGCCGCCGCCGCAATCATCGCCGCGTTATCAACGGATAAGCTAGGGGTTGCGGCTAGTACTTTACCGGTAAAAGAGCTTTGCATTTTTTTGCGCAACCGCTGGTTTGCCGCAACCCCGCCAGCTAAAACAACCTCGGTGACCTTGAATTTGTTGGCTGCTTTTACGGTTTTTGTAACTAAAACACTAACTATGGCTTCCTGAATACTTGCCGCCGCATCAGGAATGACTAGAGATTCTTTACTTATCGTTTTAATACTATTGGTAACGGCGGTTTTTAAGCCGGAAAAAGAAAAATCAAAATCGCCAGAATCGATCATCGGTCGAGGAAAACTAAACGCTTTCGGGGCACCGCTCTTAGCAGACTTTTCAATCTCTGGACCCCCGGGATAGGGAAGTCCTAGAAGCCTGGCAGTTTTATCAAAGGCTTCACCGGCCGCGTCGTCTCGGGTACCGCCAAGCCAAACGTAATTACCGTGGTTTTTTACTAAAAGCAGGTCAGTGTGAGCTCCACTAACCACTAGCGCGATAAAAGGGAATTTTGGAGGTTCTTGTTCTAGGAAACAGCCGTAAATATGACCAATTAAGTGATTTATAGGTACGATCGGCTTTTTCCAAACAAAACTCAATGTTTTGGCGGCTTCAACACCAACTAATAAGGAACCAATTAAACCAGGACCGACGGTTACCGCAACGGCATCAATATCGTTGTTGGAAAGTCTTGAGAGACGAAATGTTTCTTCTAAAACCGGGATTATTGCTTTAACTTGTTCTCGGGCCGCAGTTTCGGGAATTATACCGCCAGTTTTGGAATGCAACTGGGCAGAAGAAGACACAACATTGGCCAAAATTTTTGTTCCATCGAGAACTACCGCCGCCGCAGTTTCATCACAACTAGTCTCAATGCCTAGTATTTTCATATTTCCTCGGCCTATTTTAACACAAATAATCTCTAGAATGAGTGTGGTAAGAACTTTAGCTAGGCAGAAGTTGCCTAGCGTAGGGCTCGATAATACTTGACCCCGCTAAGCGGGGGAAAGTATGTAGAGCCCTATAGCACTTGACAATGCTTGACTGCTTTGCTATAATCCCTATAGTTTTCAAAAGGCTGAAACGGTTGAGCCGGGAAATTCCGCCTGGATAGGGGTTTTTGACCCGAAGAACTTCTAAAGGAGGCCCGTTGCGAGTAATCCCAGGGCTTCCGGCGGGGGTCGTAATAGATCCAGAGCGCCCAGCAAAACCGTGTAAGCGTATCGGAGAGGATCTGGCCGGGTGGCCACGCAGTCTGCGCAAAAATAATAATAGCGCAGAAAGGAGTAGGGCAACATATGACTGTGCGCAGGTTCCGGTGGTATTCTATAAATTTCGCCACGTCGACGTCCTGATCGGCGCCGGCATCGCCCTCACCTGAAGCGGTGCCATAGAGGCCAGGTAACCTGATGGCGTAAAGCCCTTAGGATCCTGGTCAGCCCGCTGGGAGGAAAATCGTCACTTGATGAGAAGTCGAGGACGGATTCCCTTCTCCCAGCGGGCCTCTTTCTTTCGGAGACACTTTTAAACAGGCTGCTTGGGCGGCATTAAAAATTTCTTAGATTCTAAATCTAAATCAACAAAACTATCCGCCTCACTAATTAATTTAGCACTGGTACTTTTCCCAAAACCAATCACTTCAACCCGGTGTCCCTGGTTTCGTAAATACTCTAGTGCCGGTACGTAATCTCCGTCTCCAGAAACTAAAACCATAACGTCTAGTTTTGGTCCTAGCCGAATCATATCGATCACAATGCCTACATCCCAGTCACCTTTTTTGACACCACCTGGAAAAATTTGAATATCCTTAGTCTTAACTTCAAAACCGCTTTTTTCTAAAGCCTCAAAAAAAGTCTGCTCTTCTGGTATGTCGGCCTTAATTACATAAGCGAGCGCCCTTATTAACTGACGAGAATTAACCCCGGTTTCTAAAATTTTTGAAAAATTAACTCTGGCGCCGTAAATATTGCGGGCACTATAATATAAATTTTGAACATCAACAAAAACACCGATCCGCTGATTTATATTTCTCAAATACCTTCACCTCCTGTCCCAATTAAATAAATTGCTCGCCAAGGTTGATAATGAGTAACAAAATCTTCTTTTGAAACTAAGTTACCATCCTTATAAATTTTTCTTGAAAAAATAGTGTCGGCTCCCCAGGCCTCAAAATCAACTTGCTTTTTTGTACCGGCCGGTAAACTTACATCTTCTTGGAAAGAAGGTAGTGGAGGCGCTACTAGATTTTTAACAATTGGTTTACTAATATCAACCCTGCGACCATCAGAAGTACCGTATATCTCAAAAGCTAGAAACGATCGGGCTAAATCAATTCTTCTCTGAATCAATAAATAATTCGGAGTGTCATTTTTAAATTTTAAATCCGAAGTCGGAAAATAAACCGAAGCGTCAACTCCTGGAGGGGAATCCAGTTCATAATAACCAACTCGGTAGGCATGGGGGTGGCGTTCAACAACGGGCAAACCACTATTTAAAATAGCTCTAAAAAGGGTGGTTGAAACCTGACAAATTCCGCCACCGATCCCAATTTGCGTCCGGCCGTTTATTATAATATAAGCTTCTCTAAAACCAGTGGTGGCTTCAACGTCACCAATAGCTTTATGCATCGAAAAAGTTTCCCCCGGCGCAATTAAAACGCCGTTTAATCTTTCTGATCCAAGTTTTATGTTATGAACCCTTCCTTCACCACTACCGCCAAATTTTGATTCTCCCTTGCCAATAAGTTCTTTTATACCCAAGTTATTGACGTTTTCAATAGTCACAGCTGGGCTGGTAATTTTGACCGGTAAATCAAGCGCTTTCTCCTCACCGACAAGAGAGTTACTGATTAAGGCAACTAATAAATCGGCATCAACCTCTCTACCTTCTTGATGGGGTACAAAATTGGCGACTCTTCCTCCCTGAAATTCAAAACGGGCGTTAATCGCTGGTTGATCGATTTCTTGGGTAATTCTGGCCACATAATCTTTTACCGCGGCCGTATTTATCTGGACAAGTGGGTTTGATTTTGGGGAGGTTAGCGAATAAATTTTCTGTACTTCGATCGTGTAATTGGCAGTTTTTATTTTGAAAGCAGAGGAAGAATCTCCAGAATCTAAACTAATAAACTGCTCTAATTGCTTTTTATCCAATTTCCAAATTTTATTTCCCAATCGCAACGTTAATTTAGTGTTAAAAATCTTTTTGATGTCTTCTTGGGCAGCGATAACATCGGTTTCAGAGACAGTTGGTTCAACGATTCGAAGCTGACCAACCACTAAGGAAGAAAAATTTTTACTGGATTTTAATAAGGCGCTTTTTAAACCGATTTTATCCAATTTTACGCCATTTTCCCCACCTTTAACGAGAAAATCTTTTCCATTGAAGCTAAAAGTAGCGGCTAGAGGAACAACTTCAAACTGGGAACTTAAATTATCTAAAAACTCGTTAATTTTTGGCTCGTTAATATCCAAAGAAACTTCAATCTGTTTTTTACCAAAAAAAACCTCTAAAAATTGCCTAGCCGCCAGAAAAATATTTGAATCACGACCAATCCTAAAGGCCTCTTTAACGCTATTCTTGGTATTAAAATCTATTCCGGCGTCTTCGGGTTTAAAATTTTCTTGGTAATTGTCTATTTTTAAAATAAACCCTTCTTTTTCAAAACTAGTTACTTTTTGAACTACCCTTTCTTCAGCTTGCTCTAAATTTTGAGACCCCAGATTTATATTAGCGACAAAAATATTTGGATAAACCCTTTCCCTAAAGATATAAAAGAGGAGAAAAGTGAGGCACAAGAGGGCAAATAGAACAACGTAAAAAGATGTTAGAAACTGACCCTGTAGGTAAAAACCGATAGATAAGTTTTTACTAATGGGTATCTGTTTTCTAGTTTTCTCAGCCATTTTTAAGTTGAAACAACTCCTATCTTATGATACCATTTATAGGTTAATGAACCAAAAAATTCGTAAAGCAATAATCCCCGCTGCCGGCTATGGAACTCGGTTCTTGCCAGTTACCAAAGCAATGCCAAAAGAAATGCTTCCAGTGGTGGATAAACCAATTATCCAATACGTTGTTGAGGAAGCAGTCGAGAGCGGAATCGAAGATATAATTATTGTTACCGGAGCAAACAAAAGGGCAATTGAGGATCATTTTGACCGGGCAAGTGAGTTAGAGGATTGGTTAAAGGAAAATCATAAGGAAAAAGAACTAGAAGAAATTAAACGGATCGCTTCTTTAGCGAACTTTATTTATATTAGGCAAAAAGGAAACTATTACGGTAATGCCCTGCCAGTTCTTAACGCCGAACACTTAGTGGAAAATGAGTCGTTTGCCGTTCTTTGGGGAGACGAATTTATTTATTCCCAGCCTCCCCGTCTAAAACAAATGCTTCCAGTTTTTGAAAAGTATCAGACACCAATTATAAGTGCTGTTCGTATTAAAAACAAAAATGACCTAGCCCGTTACGGTATTGCTAAGGTAAAACAGGTAGAGGGGAATGTTTTTCAAATCGAAAAAATTGTTGAAAAGCCAAAACCGCAAGAGGCACCATCTAACTTGGCCACTCACGGTGCTTATATTTTGACTCCGGATGTTTTCCCAATACTTAGGAATTTAAAACCTGGTAAAAATAACGAACTTTGGTTACCAGATGCCATTAGCGAACTTATTAAAAAAAGGCCCGTTTATGCAGTTGAGATTGAAAACGCCCGCTATTACGATACGGGTAATAAGTTGGAATATTTAAAAGCAAATATTGATTTCGCTGTAAGAAACGCAGAGTTTAATGGAGAGCTTATAAAATTTCTAAAAAATATTGTAAAGTAACGGTAGTTTTGCTACACTTAGATTAGGTTTAAGATTAGGATCCTTATCTTTTATGGCTGCCCTTAGGTTTGTTTTCATCTTTATCATCGCTTCAGCACTTTTATTAGGCGGATTTCTTTTTATTTCAACAAAAACCAATTTATTAAAACCAAGCGCAAAAGAAGTCACTTTAAAATACTGGGGTTTTTATGAACCGGCAACTGTCAAACTGATTATTGAAGATTACCAAAAAACTCATCCTAAAGTAAAAATTAGTTACGAAAAATTTCCCCCTCAAAATTACCGCGAAACTTTGCAAACAAGAATAAAGGATAATCGCGGACCGGATATTTTTAGATTTCATGCCAGTTGGGTCCCGACCTTAAAAGCGGAACTCTCTCCTCTTCCTAAAGAAATTATGGACGATAAGAACTTTACGGAAGCGTTTTATCAAATTGCGGCTGAGAACTTAAAGAGCGAAGGCAATTTTGTAGGCATTCCCTTAGAATACGATTCTTTAGCTTTAATCTATAATAGCGATTTATTAAAAGCAGCTGTATTAGAAAAACCACCCGTTACTTGGAATGAACTTAGGTTTAATTATGCCCCAAAGTTAGCCCAAAGAGATGAGACTGGCCGACTCACAGTGGCAGCGGTTGGTTTGGGTAGTAATATAAATGTTGATTATTCTTCGGATATCCTAGGTTTAATGATGCTCCAAAACGGTGTTAGTTTTTTCGATAACGGCAAGGTTTTATTTGATAAAAGTTTATCCTCCGATACTCCACCACGTAATCTAGGAGCTGATGCACTGACCTTCTTCACTCTTTTCATAAATCAGGATCGAGTTTGGGATGAAACTTTGCCAAATTCAATTCAAGCCTTTGCAAATGGGAAAGTGGCGATGATTTTTGCACCAAGTGCAAAAATTTTTGAGATTATCAAAACTTTTCAATCAAGCGGAAAACAAATAAATTTTGGGGTAGCTCCGGTACCACAATTAATCTCTGATTCTAATAAAAGAGTTAGTTGGGCTTCTTATTGGGCAGAAGGGGTTTCAACTAAAAGCAAATTTAAAAAAGAAGCTTGGGAATTTCTAAAATTCCTTTCCGAAAAAGAAACTTTAAGAGCTCTTCATCTAGAAATAAGAAAAGAACAAACATTTAGTCCAATTCCTTCTAGAAAAGATTTAAGTAAGGAACTTTTAACCGATAGCTTTTTAGCGCCTTATGTAAGCGAAGCCCCTTACGCAAAAAATTGGTATATGAACTCTTTTACGTTTGATAACGGATTAAATGATAAGATTATCGAAGAATTCTCTATTGCAATCCAAGAAGCTTTAAAAGGTTCAGACGCTAAAGGAGCTTTAGTAACGGCGGGTAAGAATGTTGAGAAAATCTTGACAGAGGTTAATTTAATCCAACCTCAACCTACCAAAAAACCCTAACCTCTCTTTATAGGACTTGACAAAGACGTGATTATTTATATAATCATTTATTAGCAGAGAAACATTAAGATTGATAGTTGTTGCTTCAACATATGGAAAAAAATAAATCTGTTAAACTAAATAACGTTAAGCCACTAGCTGGTTATGCTTTGATTGAACCTCAAGAAGCCGAAGAAGTAACGGCAGCCGGAATTGTTTTACCCGATAGCGCCCAAGAAAAACCAGCTCAAGGTAAGGTTTTGGCAGTAGGAGGACCATCCTTAATTGATGGTAGGCAAGTAAAGCCAGAATTTAAAGTCGGTGATTTTGTTTTGTACAAAAAATGGGGTGGAGACGAGATTAAACTTTACGGTAGGGAATTTAAGCTTGTTAAATTTGAAGATGTCATGGCAATTTTAAAGTAAATAAAGGAGGAAAAAGTTGGCTAAACAATTAATTTATGCCGAAGAAGCAAGAAGAAAATTACTCTCTGGTGTTAATAAACTTACCGATGCGGTAAGTACAACCCTTGGTCCCAAGGGTAGAAATGTGGCTCTTGACAAAAAATGGGGAGCCCCAAATGTAGTCCACGATGGGGTAACGGTTGCTAAAGAAATTGATCTAGAAGATCCGTTTGAAAATATGGGTGCCCAGTTGATAAAGGAAGCGGCTTCCAAGACTAACGACGTTGCTGGTGATGGAACCACAACCGCAACAATTTTAGCTGCAGCAATAATTAATGAAGGTTTAAAAAACATTACTGCTGGTGTTAACCCGATGATTTTAAAGAAAGGTTTAGAATCTGGTGTGGAAGCAGTGGTTGCCGAATTAAAAAAAATGGCAAAGAAAGTTTCGACTAAAGAAGAAATTGCCCAGGTAGCCACAATAAGTGCGGCTGATACGACAATTGGTAATTTAATAGCGGCTGCTTTAGATAAAGTTGGAAAAGACGGCGTTGTTACCGTTGAAGAATCAAAGGGTTTAGAAACAAACGTTGAGTATAAAGAAGGAATGGAATTTGACCGCGGTTACGTCTCGCCCTATTTTGTCACCAGTCCAGAAAAAATGGAAGCCTCCATTGAAAATCCCCACATTTTAATCACTGATAAAAAAGTTACCGCAATTGCCGATTTACTACCGCTACTGGAAAAATTAGTGCAAGTAACAAAAGATTTGGTGATTATCGCCGATGATATCGAAGGCGAAGCCCTGGCCACGTTAGTGGTTAATAAAATTAGAGGTACAATGAATATTTTGGCGATAAAAGCTCCTGGGTTTGGCGATAGAAGAAAAGAAATGTTAGAAGATATTGCTATTTTAACTGGCGGTACTTTTCTTAGCGAAGATACGGGGATAAAATTTGAAAACGTCCAACCAAATGATTTAGGTAGAGCCGATAAAGTGACGGGCGATAAGGACAATACTATTATTGTTGGTGGTAAGGGTCAAAAGAGTGCTATTGAAGCAAGAATCAAACAGATAAAAATCCAAATCGAGAAAACAACCAGCGATTTTGATAAAGAAAAGTTGCAAGAGCGTTTGGCGAAACTTTCTGGCGGAGTTGCCGTTGTGAACGTTGGCGCGGCTACTGAAATTGAACTAAAAGAGAAGAAAGAACGAGTGAACGATGCTGTCCAGGCAACTAAGGCAGCGATTGAAGAGGGGTTCGTTGTTGGTGGTGAAGTAGCCTTTTTGCGTAGTATTGGCTCTTTAGAGGGAGTAAAAGCAGAGGGGGATGAGTTGGTAGGAATAAAAATTTTAAGAGAAGCCTTGAAAAAACCTTTGAGACTTTTAGCCGAAAATGCTGGGGCTGATAGTGGTTGGGTGGTAAAAGAGGTTGAAAAAACAACCGGAAACTATGGTTTTAACGCACTCACTGGAAAATTTGAAGATTTAGTTGCGGCGGGTGTAATTGATCCAGTAAAAGTTACCCGATCCGCTTTGCAAAACGCCGCTAGTGTGGCAATGATGGTATTGACCACAGAAGCGCTAATAACTGATATTCCTGAAGAAAAGAATCCGCCAGCCGGCGGAGCGGGTATGCCTCCTGGTGGAATGGGCGAATACTAAATTAATTTAAAAGGCAAAAGTCAAAATTGGGAAAGAGCCGAAAGGCTCTTTCTTTTTACCCGATTTATGACTAAGATGTTTCTGCGATGAGTAAATTTATAACTTTAACACCACAGGAAGCTAGGAGTTTAGAAGCCAAAGCAATTAAAAAGTACTCTCATGGGGAAAGTGAGCATCCTCACATTGAACCCCAAAAAGATTCTAATGTCTTGGTACGTTTTAAATCTGTGTTTCCTTTCGAAATTTTTCCTGACGAACTTGTAATTGAGGAAAAAAGAATAATCTGGATTCACCGTTTTGGGCCAGGGATGTGTGAGGTGCTCACCCTTTTGCCAATCGACATCAACCGAGTGGAGGCATCGAGCGGTCCCTTATTTGGGCATCTCCATATTTCTACCCTACGCCATGACGTTGAGATTTTAATGGAACGACTAACGCGCAAGAACACCTTTAAAGCAAGAGATTTAATTGAAGGCTTAGTGGTAGTTGCCAAACAAAATTTGGGAATAGAAGGCAATAACGCCGAGGAAAAAATTGATTTCCTAACAAAGCTGACCCATGTTGGGATTTGATCTAAAGAACCAATTTACGGTAAGATATTTAAAGGATTAAGTGGAGTTTCGTTTGAATAGATTTCAAGATGGAGGTGAGAGCCGATTGACCAACCACTATTGCCAACTTCACCTAAGATAGTTTCGGCCTCTATTTGGTCTCCTTCCTTGACATTAATTTTTGATAGATGAGCATAGCGGGATTTAAAACTTCCTTGATGGGTCACAATAACTGTTTTTCCAAAACCGGTTTCAAAACCAGTTTTTTCAATTGATCCGTTAGCCACACTTTTTATTTCTGTTCCGTAAGGGTTGGGAATATCAATTCCTTTATGATAAGAACTAAACTTTTGCGAAACCGCACCTTTAAGTGGCCAAGAAAAAATAGGAGCTTGGGCTGCTTTAATCTCCGCAAAAGTTGTAGAAGCTGCATTATTCGATTCTTTTGGTAAATTAGCTAGGACACTAGTTTCAAGGGAAGCACTATTAGTTATTAAAAAAAGAATTACTAAGCTTAAAGTTAAGGCCCTGCTCTTAGTTCTAACTTTTCGAGGGAAAAATTTATTTAGAAACCTTAATTTAGAAAGGCTAGTTAGAAGGTTTTTCCAATAGATTAGATAACCCCGGGTATTAAAGGGTTGAAAATTTTGATAAGAACGACTAAAAGGTGAAAATCTTTTAGTAGTATTTGTTTCATCTCGCCGTGGCAGAGAGCGCCCCGCCTTCTGGCGGAGTGTTCTCTTTTTTAGCATAATCCCCCGCCAGCAACTGCAGAAGCTTGCGGCGGGGAGGGAACAAAAAAGCCTCCCAATTTGGGAGACGAGAAACAATGATAGCAGGTTAAATAAACCCTGTCAAGTTTTTGGCTAATTTGGAGGCGTGACCCGGGATCGAACCGGGGTGAACGGTTTTGCAGACCGTTGTCTAACCACTCGACCACCACGCCAAATCTAGTGCGGGGTTGCAGACCTCTACCTAACCACTCGGTCATAACGCCGCGTCAAACGCGGCTGAGAAGTTTAACCTTACACCACTATTTAGCTTAAAACTATACCACAAGTAGCGGCGAATTTCTAGTTTTAACAACAAATAAAACCCGTAAAAACCCTAGCTAGGCAGAAGTTGCCTAGCGCAGGATTTGAGAGTACCTAAATACTTGAGCAGCTGCGAGTGGATTTAGTTACGAAGAATCCTATAATACTTGACATTTACTCTTACTTCTGGTATAATGGTTGACATTAACAAATAGATAAGTTACGGGCAGTTAAAAGGCGCTTTGTAACTGGTATTAAATGTATTTAACTGTCATTACTGAAAAGTCCTGAAGCGTACATCTTAAAGCCAGTTACCAGGTGCCTTTTTAGGTACTACGAGCAATAGGTAGCCATTCTCCTAAGTGAATCTTCCTTCGATAAACTCAGGACAAGCAGGAGGTTTTCTTAGTAGGAGGAACGACCCGTCCATCCTTCGCATAAAGCTATGGAGGATTGGAAAAAGAGTCGTTTTTCTTTTGGGAAGTTTGCTATCATAGATATAATGGCCTGGAATATTATTGTTTTTGAATCCGCTAGAGGTGAAAAACCGGTTGAGGAATTTATTAAATTCTTAGACGAACCCACTATTGCTAAGACCACTCATATTATCGATCTTTTAGAAAAACATGGACCTTATTTATCCATGCCTCATTCAAGGAGATTAACCGACAATTTATATGAATTAAGAATTAGAGGAAGACAGGAGATTCGCATAACCTACGCCTTCATTAAAAGAGATATTTACCTATTACATGCTTTTAAAAAACAGAAGCAGAAAACCCCCTCAAAAGAGATCGACGTAGCCTTAAAAAGATTAAATACTTTAACGTAGTTTCTTTACCCTTTACAAAACTTTACAAGCTATCACATATATGTTATATTGGCTTTGTTATGAAAAACTGGAAAACCCTAAAAAAGGAGTTACTAGAAAATAAAAAAGTAGCCGGGGAATATAAAAAACTTGCACCAGTCTATCAACTGATTTCACAGCTGATTGAAGCACGCATCAAAAAAGGTTTAACGCAAGAACAACTTGCTGATAAAATCGGGACAAAGCAATCAGCAATAGCAAGGCTTGAATCGGGAAATTCTAACCCCTCAATTGCTTTTTTGGAAAAAATTACCAAAGCGGTAGATTCAGAGTTAGTTATTCAAGTAAAATAACTCGTAGATTTAGAGTTTTTTGGCGTATTGGGAGGAAATCCAGCCTTCACTATCTTGGAATTTGATTTTAAACCAACCCTCATTTTCTTCCAAAAGCTCGTATTGCTCACCTGGAGCTACGCTTCCTAGGATATTAGCCGATAAACTTGGGCTTTCTCTAACGTTCAAAGTCCCAGTGGGTGTTTTCCCAATTTCAATTTTATTTTTAGTTTGAATATTAATTAAGGATTGCCAGATTGCTAAGGCCTCGTCGCTGACTGGGTTTCCGTTTTCGCCAAGATAACCAATTTTTAATTCATCTTTGCTTATTTTTCTCTCATCCCAGCTTGTTTTAGTAGCGCTACTAGTAGCTCCCTTCCAATCTAAAAGTAAATCAAGGTCTTCTTTCTGGTTCTTTTGTTGTAAAAACCAGATACTTTCTGCCCAAGAAGTGGTATCAGAAATTAGTTTAGGCTCACTTGTACTTAGATCCAAGAGTTTAAATTTACCACTAGCTTCAATTTCCGCAACGGAACTGAAAGGATCCAACATCAGACTCGCATCAACATTTAATTTAAAGTTAGCTGGGACATTAACAACAATTTCTTTGGGGATAAACCCATCCTTACTAATTTTTAATTTATGTTCGCCGATACTAATTTGAGAATTATACGGAGTTAAAGACACAAGAGTACTATCTAAAGAGACTTCTGCCTGGGGAGGACTACTAGTAACCGATACTCCACTACCTTTTTCTAAATAAAGAATAATAGAGCTGCTAAAAGCTTCGTTAGGAGCAAATTGGTAATTCACTACTGTTTGGGTACCAGCAGTTAATTTTATTTTTCTACTCCAACTTGATTTGTAAATCTTTTTATCTTCTTTAGCCGAGTCAGAAGCAATTTTTATTGCTGAAGTTAGTTTTAAATCCACCTCTCCTTCTCTTAAACTTTCGTTAAGGTAAGGAGTTGTACCGACTATTTTTTCGTTGATAGTAACTATTGCCGCTGTTTCGCTACTATTAACCAATAAAGCCGTTGCTGGTTTAGAAAAAAACCACAGGAAATAAAAGATACCCCATCCTAAAATTAGCAAAACAAAAATGGTAGAAAAAAGAAAAATTCTTCTCACAAGTTTTGAAGTTTGGGTTTTAATTATAACATAAAGAAATTTACTTTAACAACCTTGCGCTGGGTATTTCATAATGTTAGGATAAACTAAAAGTAGATGTTTAAGCTTTCTTGGCTAAAAATTATTGACGAAGCGGTTTTGCCGGTTTGTTTAGTGGTTGCTTCTAAAATAGCGGGAGTTTTACTGGCAGCTTATTTTTTCAACTTAAAGTACGATTCAAATCAGACAGTTATTTTTCTAAAGTTTTCTGAGGCAGCAGCCACAAAAACAGCCAATTCATTCGCACTTATTTTAATGATAATTGTAATTCTAGTCGGTTTTGGATTTGTACTTTTAAAAGCCTATTACTTTCATGAATCCCATATCCATCCTAAAAGCAGCGCAAGATTAGCTAAATTAAAGTTGGCAAATTTAATTGAAGGGAATTTTGAAATTTATCACCAAGCAATTATTTGGCTCGGCTTGTTTTGGTTTGTATTTTTCTTAGGCCTTGTTCAATTTATAAATGGCGAAATTTATTGGTGGCTCACGGCGGTTGCTTTATTTTTGGCGGTTACTTTAACCAGCATTCTTTATTTAGATATAAAAAAAGAAAAACTATTTACCCAAGACGTAAACTACTAAAAAAACAGATGTTATCCAAAGCATTACCGTAAGAAATAATGGAAAATCATTTAGTAAAACTTTTTCCGGTGATTCTCCTTCCCTTTTTTCATAAATAAGATATAAATAACGAAATATTCCGTAAACAACTAGCGGTATGGTACTCATTAACCATTTTGGTGAAGCTAGGGTTGTTGGTAAGAACTTCAAGACCACTTTGCGAGAAATAAATTCCGCCTCATTAAAAGTAAAGAGGCTATAAGTTATCAAAGTAGCCACAGCACTCATAAAGGTGAAGCCATCTAAGAGGAAGCTTGGGTAAAAATTTAGTACCTTTCGGTGTTTTACTGCTTGCGTATGTCCTAATAAAGTAACCTCTAATCTTCTTTTTCCAATTGCTAAAAATAACGCGAGCATCATTGTCGTTAAAATTAACCAAGAAGATAGAGAAATTAAAACAACTATTGAACCAACAAAAATCCTAATCATAAAAGCTGAGGCAATTGTTATAAAGTCAAGAATAATAATGTTCTTTAAAAATAAGCTATAAGAAAGTTCAACGACCAGAAAAATAAGTAAAACCGAGAACAAACTTAGTGAAATTTGATAACCCCACGCGAGACCAATAACCGCTAGTATAATTGAAGCTAAAAGCGCCTGTTTTTTGGACAGCTTTCCTGAAGGAATAGGGCGGTTTTTTTTAAAAGGGTGAAATTTATCTTGTTTCTCATCTAGAATGTCGTTAATAAGATAAACACTAGAGGTTAAAAAACAGAGTATCAAAAAAGAATAGAAAACAGGATAAAATTTATTAGCATTGAAAAAATCACCACTAAAGATAATTGCCGCAAAGGCACTTAGGTTCTTGATCCACTGTCTGGGTCGGGCAGATTTTAGCACCGATAGAAAGAATTCAACTTGTTTTTGCATTAATTTTTACCTTTCTCAGTATAAAGGCAGTCGTTATAAGGACAGCGAATGTAATTACGCCAATTGTCGCAATTGCAAAAAACTTTCCTCGGCTGTCTAGTTGAAGAGCAATTAAACCAAAAAGGACGCAAATTGTCCAGTAAAAAAACGCAATCCTTCTTTTGCTCCAGCCAAGATCAATTAAACGGTGATGCAAATGAAATTTATCTCCCAAAAATGGAGATTTAAAAGCAACTACTCTTCTCACCATCGCCCAAATTGAATCTATTAAAGGGATAGCTAAAATTAAAATAGCAGTGGCTAGTTTACCACCAGCTAATATAGAGATCGTTGCCAGAAGAAAACCAGCTAAGGTTGCACCCCCGTAGCCGGGCATTATTTTTTGGGGGTAAAAACTCCATGGCAAAAAACCAAAATAAGCACCGGCAGTTACGAAAGATAAAATTGCAACGGGAGTTTGAGTAGAATCAACACGGAGATATTTTAAAGCAACGATCCCCAAAAACGCTGCTCCTATCGCCGCAACGCCAGAAAGTTGGCCGTCAACCCCACTAGACCAATTAAGAGAGTTCATAATCCAAACGATCCAAATAAGAGCCAGTATGTCTGCAAATACAATAATTGAATGAACCCCGCCCAACTGGGGTATAAATCCTTGGTTGGGGACTACAAAGCTTATAATGAATTGATCGAATCTAATCTGCCCATCAAAAGGATTTGTGATCCAGGTAATTCCCACACCTGCACCAACAACAATCGCAGCGCAAATTAGATTACCACCAAAACGAATGTACGGATTTAAATCAAATTTATCATCCAATAAACCAATAAGAACAACCAGGCAAGAGGCAAACAAAATCGCCATAATATGCTTATCTATTGGGGCAAAAAGGAAGTAAGAAACAAGAAGTGATATTAGAATTGGTAACCCGCCGGATCTTGGGGTAGGTTTTGAATGTAGAATAGCGGGATGAGATCTGGTTGGGTAATCAAGAATTTTCCATCGTTTCGCAAGGTAGATAACGGCCGGTGTAGAAAAAAACGAAATCACAAACGCAAACGTAGCTGCTAAATAAAGATTCATGGGGAAAAAATTAATAAAATTCTCATTAAACTAAGGAAATTACTAAAAGTGAAAAACAAAGTTGACCATGTTAAAATATTGGCTAGGACACCACCCCCTTCCTTGGTGGTGGCGCTAGAAAATTTTTTAGCTAAAAATAAATTTAAGATAATTATCAAAAAAGATGAAGCTGGTAATAACCACAACAAAAAATTAGGAGCCAATCTTTCTGGTCCCCATTCTTTTGAATACCAAAGAGGAATCTTAGCCGGTAAGTTTCCTTTCAGAAACAAAAATAAAATTGAGATAGCTATAAAGGTAGTGTTTAAAGCTAATATGAATTTATACCCCTTTATTATTTGCAAGTTGGTAGATCCAAACATTTTCAATTACCCCCGAGAAAGTATAGTTTTTTTCTAAAAGATTGTCGAGTTCTCTAAAGTTATTTTCCGAGGGTACTTCCACAAAAATAAATTTAGGCCTTTTTTCAACAAGGGAAGTTACGACCTCTTTCTTAGCCCCTTGGTAACTATAAATATGGTAAGCTACTGTAAATCTTGTAGGTGGTATACGAGCGGAGAGGAAATAAACCTGCGGGTCATTTGACCAAAGAAAGATATAATCTTCTTTTTTAGTATTCCGTTCGATAAAAGAAGCTAGTGAGTAATTACGGTTTACTTTGCTATCAAAACTTGCGTTATAAGCAATTTGATTTTTAGTTGTTAAATAACTAAAGAAATTTTTATAGTAACTTAGTTTAATTTCTTCGATCCGAAAACCCACCATAAAAATTCCTCCAATTAATAAAGCTAAAACCGCCAAAGAAGCTAGGCGAAGTTTCTTCTCAAATAAAGAAGCCGCCACAATGGAGAGTGGTGGTAGAGTCTGGATCAAATAATGAGCGTAGTTTCGGCCCCCAAAAGAAGATCCGTAAATAGCAAAAGCCAACCAAATTAGTAATAAATCAAAATTTGTTAATTTCCTACCCCTTATTTTTTTAAATAAAAGATATAAAGAAGTAATGATCGGGAGAACCCCCTTTATTATTAAAAGGCCGTTTGGAATAAGGAAGTAATTGCCATAATTAGTATAACCAATGTTACTTGAGAAAATAGCAAAGTAGAAATCAGCAAAATTACCCCTCAAGAAGAAATAAAAAGCGGTTAAAAAAAGCGGTGTGAGAAAGCCCAAGAATAAAAAAGACAAAATTTTAACATTAGAAAGTAGGTACTTAGCTCCTAGAAATAAAAAAATACTAAAGGCTAAAAAATCAAATAAAGAGGGAATTTTAAAAAGGAGAGCAAAAGCAAAAAACGAACCGCCTAGAAAATAACGATTATTTAATACCAATAATGCGGCAATAACTGTAGGAAGAATCATAAAAATCTCACCATTAGCAATATTGCCTTCTAAGAACGGAATAGTGGTAAGGAAGGCAAAAACCAAAACCGCCACCACCGCAATTTTTTGGTTAAATAGTTTTTTGGTTAATAGAAAAAGAGCAATTTCGGTTGCTAAGACCCAAAAAGATAGAACGATCCTAAGAGACCAAATGCTATGCCCTAAAACCTTAATCGCTACTAGAGAAAGTAAGTAAATCCCTGGCGTTTTGTTGTCAAAAATTCCTTTATATAAATCTAACCCTCTACTTAAACCTTCAGCAACTGTCATATAAACCCCCTCGTCTCCGTACCAAAAAGGTTCAAAAAGAGAAGGAATCCTAGCTACAAAGGTTAAAAAAAGAACAACAATCAAAAAAACAATATTCCTGTCGTTTTTAAAAAATATACGGCTAATTTTCATCAGTGGTAATAAAATTTTTCAGGTCGCAAAGTTACAGCACCTTAAGATTTTATTATTTTTTCTGTAACTTTATAATCAAGTCTTTTGCCTAATATTAACCGAGTGTGGGCATCCATCCCGGGCAAAGAATTAAATAAAAAAGCAGTTATCGGCATTAAGAGATATTGCAGAATATTCAACGGCCAAAAAGTTTTCTTAATAGAGGCTGGTCTAGGCGGTTTTAACAACCAATCTACAACGATAACGGAAATAATAAAAACACTAGAAAGGGTAAGAATTATTCCCGAAACTCTGGGTAGGTTGTGTCCTAGGGCAGTAAACTTAAAAGCGGGGTTAACTAATGGTGGTAGAACTGCGCCAAGAGTTAAGATCCACCAATTGACCGGCCAAAGAATATGTTGCTCAAGAGCCTTGACAAATCGGAAAATAAAGTTCCCTAACGAAACTTCCCGGCGGTGGCGGACGAATTCCTTAATTGCATAGGCGATATCCGTTACTCCCCAAGCCCACCGTCTTGATTGATTGTACTGGGAAATAAGGGATTTTAGATAAGTTTGTCCCTCTACAGCATCGGCATATAAAGGGAGAAAAATAGGCTCAATTTCAACCTCTCCTTTATTAGTAAAAAAGCATTTGAAAAATAAATGCCAATCTTCAGAAACTACATCTACATCCCAAAAATCTGCCCCCTCCACTAAAAGCCAACTTGCCGAATAAGTTGAATAATTAAAAATAGATTTTGGTCTCATTAAATCAGCTACTTGGGCTATCGAATAAAGGGTATGAACAACTCTCACTGGCATCGGTACCCGCCAGATATTATTGTAAAATACTAGGGCTGCCTGCCAAAAACGTAAATAGCGTTTTTCATTTTTTAAAAACTGGTAAGTAAAGTGAGAAAAATATTTTGGATGAAAAGCAACATCAGCATCACAAGAAGTGATGGTGAGAAAATTTTTGTCAAAAAGGGCAGTTTCAATCTTTTCTTTGACGATCTTAGCAGCGTAAGCCATATTTGAAGACTTACCCACGACCTCTCCTTTTTTCAATTCATGACTTGTAATCCAGAAATTACCAAAAGTAGCCTCGAACTCTTTTTTTAATTGACTTGCTTTAATTTCCGATTCCCTTTCCCTACCTTCGGTCGCTAAACAAACATCAATTTGTTTAGTGGGAAATTCTTGTTCAGATAAAAATGTAAGGGTTCGTCTTAAAATTAGCAAGGGTTCTTTGTAAGTGGGGATAAATACAAGGTGACGGACTTTCGAATAATCTAATTTACTTGAATTTAATTTGGCTACCCACGATTGCCTAGATACGTTTTGAATTCGTAGGTACGATCTTATTGAGTTTATACCAATATGAGTAGCTCGATAAAAAAAATAAATGTCGAAGATTATGATGAAATAAGCAACCGCTTCCGGTACAAAAAAACTAGCCCATACTGGGGCGGTTAGTAAAGTCCAAGAGGTTATTCCCGGTAGAATTTCCAAAACCCGAGTTATTTGAGACTCATATTTTTCTAGAAACCTTACCATTTTGTTCTCATTCTACCACAGAAGTTTATTGCCTTGGGAATATTGGTCGGATGCTTTTGATTTTTGGAGAGGAGAATTGCTTTTTAATTTTTTGGCTAGTTTCGGGCATAAAAGGTTCCAAGTAAGTGGCGATCAAAAGCAATTTTTCGATATAAGTTTCTAACACTTTTTTTAACTCTCTGCCCTTTAAATTCCAGGGTTTGTCCTTATCTATATCGGAATTTAAGGAAGCTAAAAGATTAAAAGGAATTTTTAAAGCTTTTTCAAAACTTAAACTTTCAATAAACCCCACAAATTTTGGATCGAAGTTATTTTTACCAGACTTTGGCAAAATTAAAGTAGTGGTGCTAGCAAGCTTAGTAATTCTTGAGACCGTATTACCTAAACCATTAGCCAACTCTTTATTGTACTTTTCTTTGAAAAGCTTCAAGGAAATATTACCATCTCCTCCAAAAGGAAAAATCGATAAAAGTAAAAATCTACCACCATCAGCTCCAAATCGGGCGATCAGGTCTTTTGGAGAAATAACATTATCTAAACTTTTCGACATTTTTTCTCCTTCGATGGTAAAAAACCCGTGGGCAAAAATTTTTTTAGGTAGTTCGTATCCAGCCGCCAAAAGTAAAGCTGGCCAAATAACGGCGTGAAACCACAAAATATCCTTACCAATTAGATGTAAATCGGCAGGCCACACTTTTTGTTCCTTTCCGTAGGTTAAATAATTTATGAGCGCATCTACCCAGACATAAGTGGTTTGGCTTTTATCAAAAGGTAGCGGTATTCCCCAATGCAAAGCTTCCCTTGAGATTGAAATATCCTCTAAACCCTGTTTTAATTTTCCCAAAACTTCATTTTTACGTTTTGGGGGCGTAATTTCAATTTCACCACTAGAAATTTTCTTGGTTAGCTCTTTTTGGAAGGATGAGAGCTTAAAGAAATAGTTAAGCTCGCGGTAGGGTACCGGTTTGGTATGATGTTCAGGGCATTTTCCAGCAACAATTTCATCCCCGCTTAAAAATTTTTCGTGACCAACACAATACAAACCTTCGTAGATTCCTTTATAGATAACCCCATTTTTGTAAAGAATATTTAAAAAATCCCCAACCTCATTTTTATGGTTCGTATCAGTTGTACGAATGAAATAATCGTTAGAAATGTTTAAAACCCGCCAATTATCTTTGTAACTATCCGCAACAGTATCTGCAAATTTTTTAGTTGAAACACCCTTCCTTTTGGCAGCCAGTTCAATTTTTACTCCGTGTTCATCAGTACCGGTTAAAAAATAAACTTTATGACCTAAATTTCGATAAAAACGAGCTAAAACATCAGCGGCTACGGTTGTATAAGCATGGCCGATATGGGGAAGGTCGTTTACGTAATAAATCGGCGTAGTGATAAAAAATCTTTTCATTTTATCTATAAAAGAGATGAAGATCTCATTTTTGACTCCAATAAATTTCTAAAATAAAAGCCACTGAAGCTAGCAGAACAATATTTAACCAAGTAGCTAATTTTAACAGGAGAAGTAATAAAATTAAAGTTAGACTAGTAGAAAAAATTACACCCCTTCTAATACTCAAACGAACCTGACGACTAGAAGCCATCAATTTTTTATCTTTAAAAATAAACGAAAAAAAATATAAAAGTAGGCTAGCACCAGAGCTTAAAAGAAGCCAAAAGCTTCCAAAAAAATAAAATAAATTTTGTAAGACAAAGCGATCTTCAATCTTTGGTGGTAGGAAAAAAATTGTTAAAGTTAAAATTGAGCCGGATATTAAAATGATGGAACCTAAAATAAAAACCACTAGTTTAATTTTAATATTCTTTAATTTTTAAAACAATTTTTGCTTTCCTTTTGCACTCCTTTTTGTTAAGATCCCTCTGTGGATCAAAATACTCTTTTAATTATAATCGTGGCTATTATTTTGGTTGGTTTTTTTATTTTCTTTCGGCAAATCCAAGATTTGCGCGCCGGACGTGATAAGGATAAATCCCAAGAAATACTGCTTAAATGGCTAGAGGAGATGCGTTCTAGTGTCGATAAAAATACAGAAACCTTGCAAAAAAGATTGGAAGCTACCAATAAAGCGATTAATGAGCGGCTAGACAATGCTGCCAAGGTAATCGGTATGGTTGGCAAAGAAGTTGGCCAAATGAGTGAAATTGGTCGAAGTATGAAAGAGCTGCAGGATTTTCTACGTAGTCCCAAGCTACGCGGTAATATCGGTGAGCAAGTTTTACGAGAACTTTTGGGGCAATTTTTACCTAAAGAGAGCTTTCACCTCCAATACCGGTTTCGTAGTGGTGAGATAGTAGACGCGGCGATAAAAACCGATTCCGGTATTATTCCAATTGATTCAAAATTTCCAATGGAAAATTTTAAAGGGATTATGAAAGCAGAGAATGAAGAAGAGAAAAAACTTTACGAAAAAGAATTTAGCCGCGATGTTAGAAAACACATCGATGATATTGCCAAGAAGTACATTTTACCGGAAGAAGGAACGATTGATTACGCTTTGATGTACGTACCTTCGGAGCCAGTTTACTATGAGATTATGAGCAATATTCCTGAACTTTCTGATTACTCCCATAAAAAAAGGGTGTTGCCAGTTTCCCCGTCCACTTTTTACGCGTATATGCGGGCGATTTTGATGAGTTTTGAAGGAAAAAAGATTGAAGAGCGCGCCCGGTCGATTTTGACAGCGCTTCGGGGGATTAAAGGAGACAGTGAAAAATTTGGTGATGCTCTTCGGGTTCTTACCAAACACGTCACCGATACCAAAAACACTGCCGATCTTGTTAATGCCCGCTACATTTCGCTACACTCAAAGATAGACACCGCTGGCGGTTTAAAAGGTACAACTAGCAAGACCCTTGAGGAACCCGAAACCTTATCACTCGAAGAAGAGGAAGCCACTTCAGACGTGGCGGAAGAGGTAACCAAAGAAAGGTAGAAAGAGACGGTAACTCATTGCCGGCTTGCAACCACAGGTCGGCGTTTTCTTTTTAGTGTTTAGCCCACGAAGTGGTCGCAGCATTTGTTAGTACCTAAATTACCTTCGCGATTAGCGAATGAATTTAGTTACGGGGAATGCTAAAATGATTTCGCAATGAGTGAGGTTTTGGTTGGGTTGAATAGGCAGCAGAAAGAAGCAGTGACTACCACAAAAGGACCGCTTTTAATAATTGCTGGCGCCGGTACTGGCAAAACCACTGTTATTACGCGGCGAATCGCCTATCTCATTGGGCAAAATCTGGCTAAACCTTCAGAAATCTTAGCCCTTACCTTTACGGAAAAGGCGGCTGGAGAGATGGAAGAAAGAGTTGATGTTCTTGTTCCTTACGGCTATATTGATACCTGGATTAGTACCTTCCACGCCTTTGGGGAACGAATCTTGCGCGAAAACGCACTTGAGCTGGGTCTAATACCGGATTTTAAAGTTCTGACAAGAAGCGCCCAGATTTTATTTTTTCAACAAAATTTATTTTTATTTGATTTAAATTTTTACCGGCCGCTTTCTAATCCCACTAAATTTATTGAAGCTATCTTAAATTTTATCAGCCGGCTTAAAGATGAAGATATTACACCTCAACAGTACCTTCGGTACGTTGAAAAACTCAAAAAGCAAAAAGCAAAAGGCAAAATTAATAATGAAGGCAAAAAAGAAATTGAAAACGAAATTAAAAGGCAGGAAGAACTGGCGAAAGTTTACGAGCAATACGAACAGTTAAAATTACAAGCCGGTTATTTGGATTTTGGGGATTTGGTGGTGCGGACACTGCGTTTTTTAAGAAAAAGTCAAAAACAATTAAAAAAATATCAAGAAAAATTTAAATATATTTTAGTGGATGAGTTTCAAGACACAAATTGGGCCCAAAACGAATTAGTCAAACTTTTAGCTGGGAAAAAAGCAAACTTAGCAGTGGTTGCTGATGATGATCAAAGTATTTATCGTTTTCGCGGAGCCTCAATTAGTAATGTTTTAGATTTTAAAAAAACCTATACAACCGCTAAAATCGTTACTTTGTTTGAAAATTACCGCTCAAACGAAGCTATTTTAGATAGTGCTTACACTCTTATCCAAAATAATAACCCCGATCGTCTCGAAGTAAGAGAAAATATAAATAAAAAACTTATTTCTAAAATTGGTAAGGGAAAAGCCCCCAAAGAGATTTTTAGCCCGAACTTAACTGAGGAGGCAGATTTGGTAGCAGCGGAAATCAAAAAACTAATAATTAATAGAAAAATGCAATATAAAGAGGCGGCCATTTTAGTTAGAGCCAATAATCAAGCCGACTCCTTTATCCGCGCTTTAAATATAAAAGGTATCCCCAGTAAGTTGATAGCCTCTTTTGGTTTGTACAATTCAAGTGAAATTAAACTTTTAATTTCCGCTTTAAACGCAATATCTAATTTTGATAATTCCGCTGCTCTCTTTAATTTAGCGACTGCCGAGATTTATAAACTACCGATGGAAGACGCTATCAAACTTAATAGTTTTGCTAGAAGAAAAGGCCGTAATTTGTACCTCATTTTTCAAAAGGCAGAGAGCTTAAAGGAAACTTTGGAGTTAAGTGACGAGGGTTTAGGAAAAGTTAAAAGGATTTTACAAGATTTACAAATTTTGCTTGAATTATCCCGCAAGGAAAACGTCGGCAAAGTTTTATTTGAATTTTTAAGATTAAGTGGTTATTTGAAGGAATTAGAATCGGAAAATAGTTCCGAAGCAGAAATTAAGATCCAAAATATCGCTAAATTTTTCACCAAAATTAAGGAGTTTATCGATACAGCTACCGATGAATCAGTATCTACCTTTGTTGATTACTTGGAAACTTTAAAAGGGTTTGGCGAGGATCCCGGTTCTGCGACATACGATCCCGATTTAAATGCGGTTAACGTAATGACGATCCACGCTGCTAAAGGATTAGAATTTAGAGCGGTTTTTTTAGTAAATCTTGTTTCTGATCGGTTTCCCACCAGAGAGCGACCAGACAAAATAGAAGTTCCGCCAGAGTTGATAAAAGAAACTCTACCAAGCGGAGATTATCATTTGGAGGAGGAAAGGCGATTATTTTACGTTGGTATGACGCGGGCAAAAGAGCTTCTTTATCTTTCCTGGTCACGTGATAGCGGTGGTAAAAGAGTCAAAAAAATCTCACCTTTTTTGATTGAAGCTTTGGGAAAATCAAAAGCAGTTCCGGCGGCTATCTCTGATCTTGAAAAAATTGAAAAGTTTGCCGCTCCTACAGCCGTAAAACCAATAAAGGAAGAAATTAAAATTTTGAAACTAACTCAAGGATCGATTGATGATTATAGGACCTGTGCTTACAAATACCGCTACGCCCATGTTTTAAAAGTGCCGATATTGCGTCATCATCCGGTGGTATATGGAGCCGCCCTACACCAAGCCGTGGCCGCTTTTTGGCAAACGAAATTAGCTGAAAAGACTCCAAAACTGGAAGCTATTTTGGAAGTGTTCGAACGCTATTTCGAATCGGAAGGATTTCTGTCAAAAGAACACGAGGAAAAAAGATTTTTAGTCGGGAAAAAAGTTTTAGGCTCTTTTTGGAAAAGGGAAAAAGATACTAAAAACTTACCAACCTTTATTGAAAAAGAATTCCGGTTCAGTCTTGGCGATATTTTAATTAACGGTCGTTTCGATCGAGTTGATGTCAAAGACGGGAAAGTAGGAATTATTGATTATAAATCTAGTGAAGGTAAAAATACCCAAGAGTTAGAAAAAGAAGCGAAAAGTAGTGTTCAATTGAAAATTTACGCTCTTGGATATTATAAAAATTACAATGTTGTTCCTAACAGCCTGGGAATTTACGCCTTAGAATCTGGGTTAGTTGGGGAATATAGACCTTCTTCAGAAATTTTGGAAGAAACTGAAAGTTTAATTAAAGAAGTGGCCGGCGACGTGCGCAAAAATCTAAAAGAGGATTATTTTCCGGCTAACCCGATTTATTTTGGTGAAAAAATCGCCTGTTATTATTGCGCCTACGAATCCATTTGCCCTTTTAGCAAAACCAACTAATACCAATTACGTAACCTCTAGTAGTTGACAAAAGGATATAAATATGGTATATTAAATACATTAAATACCCCGCCTGGGGAATGGATTCATATTTCGTTTCGGACAGGAGGTTCAAAGTGTCTGGTCGGCAATTCGCGTCCGACGTGTACGGAAACAACCGATCCAAGAAGCAGCGGCCGTTCGAGGGCACAGCACCACTACGCACCCGCGACGCTCGCAAGAGCCGGATGGCCAAGCCCAAGGGTGACGAGCGTCCCTTCCGGGCGAAGGCCACCTGGTAGGACCCGTCAACACCGCCGAAGAAATTCAAGGGGGTCTCCTAATGACCTGGCCCTGAACGTAAATCGGCGGCAAGAATCCATTAGGAGGGGTAGACGAAGCTCAATGCAACGCCTACCCCTCCCTCTTTACTTTTACAACACAGCTGGTATAATCCGTCTCGGAATTGTTAGTTAAAGGAGGGGATCCTTGACAACTCAATACAGCGGAGTTGTCTCCGAGCTTGGTATAGACCAGGCTACGGAGGTAATCGGCGTCACAAGCACTTTCCGTAGGATTCGGGAGGAGCGGGAGAAATGTCGAGCATCATCTAAAGCTCGAGCG
>Ga0209541_10003744_pt1 | contig 27617 bp, 23 predicted proteins | sample RifCSPlowO2_01_FD_184027 | JGI IMG/M metagenome (GOLD analysis project Ga0209541, IMG submission 184027) | Groundwater microbial communities from Rifle, Colorado - Rifle CSP2_plank lowO2_0.1 (SPAdes) (version 2) | ecosystem: Environmental > Aquatic > Deep subsurface > Groundwater | place... | reverse complement strand
TAATACATTAATTTGCAATAAAAATCAAGGGTTGGTATAGTTTGAAAAGCATGAAAAATCCATCAAAAATAAGGGTTGGAATCATCGGTATTGGCATGGTAGGCGAGCCGATACGGAAATGGTTTGAGGAACTAAACGGCTATAAGCGGGGCAAAGACCTTTTTTGCTACGATGTTGATCCAAAGAAAGGATATTCCGACGATGTAAACAAAGCCGATGTTGTTTTTGTTGCCGTGTCTACTCCACCCAATCCTGACGGCAGCTGCGATGTTTCAATAGTTGAGAATGCGGTTTCAACCATCAAAGACGGAAAAATTGTGGTTGTAAAATCGACAGTATCACCCGGGACGGTCCAGAATTTGCAAAATAAATATTCCAAGAAAAGATTTATTTTTAATCCAGAATTTTTAACCGAATCCCAGGCCTGGGAGGATTTTTTGTCTCCTGACCGGCAAATAGTAGCTACTACTTCTAAGTCGGCAACGGATGCCGTTGAAGTGTTAAATCTTTTGCCCAAAAAGAATTTTATCCGTCCGTGGACAGCCGATTACTCAAAAAAATCGGTAAATTCTACCGAAGCCGAGATGGGCAAGTATGCCAGCAATGTCTTCGGGTTCCTTAAAGTTGTTTACGGGAACATTCTTGCGGACCTATCCCACGCAATGACTCTTCAATATAAAACTGAAGTTAATTACGACAACATCAAAGAACTTATCGGAGCCGATCTGCGCATCGGGCCGTCGTGGCTGAATGTCAGCCATGGAAATTATTGCGGCGCCGGAGGGTATTGTTTTCCCAAAGACATGAATGCGTTTATTTCCTTTGCGAACTCGCTCGCAAAAGATTTCGAAAAGAAGAAAACAGACAAAGATTTTGTTAAAATTTTAAAAAGGGGAATTTCTGTTTTAGAATCGGCAAGGGATTATAATGTTGAATTGCTCAAATGGCAGGGACTTACGGTAGAGGATGTTTCCAAACACAACAAAGAAATAATTGTCCAGAAAAGAAAAGAGATTAGAAAATAATTGGCCGACTGGCTGAAAAATGCTAATATCTAAAAATGGTATTTGTCAGAAGATTTGCGAAACATCTCATTCTTACAGGCGCATTACTGGTGTCTTTTTTTGTTTTTGCGCCTAACGCGTCGGCCGACGCTATCGGCCAGACCCAAATTTTTAACGTTAATTCCAAGTACGACCAACTTTCAAGAACGAGTTTGAGCGCCACGTTGAGATATATATCGGAGCACGCCTACTTCTATGTGGAAGACAGATATTGGGATAATTTAAACCTGAACCAAAGAACCATTCTGAATAATAATATTTCTGCTTTGGCCCAGGAGTTCGACAATAATATTTATCCTATGGAAATCCAATTCTGGGGTTCGGAACCGAATCCCGGAATAGATAACGATTCCAAAATTACCATTGTTTTGGAAGATCTTGTTTCTGGAAATGGCGGTTATTTTGCTAATTCCAATGGGTATCCAAAACAGATTGCTAACGACTCAAACGAGCGGGAGATTATCTTTATAAGCGTGTCGGCCGGTAATTTTGCAAAAATATTTTTAGGACATGAATTTCAGCATCTTATCTCCCATAACCAAAAAGAACTTATAAGAAAAGTTCAGGAAGATATTTGGCTCAACGAATTAAGGTCGGAGTATTCGGTTTCTCTCCTTGGTTATAATAATAATTTTTATAACTCGAGCTTAGAAAAGCGGGTAAGCGCGTTTTTAGAAAATCCCTCCGACAGTTTGACTGAATGGCCCAATGTTTCGGCAGATTACGTCCAAGTGGTTCTCTTCGGGCAATATTTATTGGAACAATTCGGCCAGTCAATATTTAAAGAAACTCTTCAAAGTTTAGCAGTAGGCATTAGTTCCATTAACAAATTTCTGCAGGATCACAATTATGCGGAGAGGTTTTCAAATGTTTTTGAAAATTGGACCATTGCCAATTACTTAAACAACGTTTCTTTGGATATGCGCTACGGTTACCAAAGAAACGAGTTAAAAAATATTCATGTAACTCCCGAGCAATCATTCTTATCCTACCCCTCTATGTATGTATTTAATTACAGTCTAAAGTCTTGGCAGCCGGCTTGGTATAAATACAACTTCTCTTCTCTGCCTTCAGATCAGGCAATAAAAATAAATTATAATCCTGACTACGCATTCAGGGTTTTATATGTCGATAATCTGGGCCGTGTCGGTGTTTTGAATAATCCTGGATATATCATAAATCCTGGAGGGTTGAGTTCTATCGTGCTGATGCCTATCAATGAAATTCAAATCACTGATTTTAGTAGCGAAGAAATACCGAGAACAATTTCTTTGAGCATAAATTATGTGGATAATGCGGCGGCTCAACCTGTTACCAATGGCGCGTTGATCAAAAGGCCCGGAGAACCGGAGATATATGTCGTTGAGGGAAAATACAAGAGGTATTTGCGGCCTAAAATAATTGAACTATACGGCCACTTGGACCCGTCAAAAGCGATTGAACTTGATGATAAGGTATTTAATTCGTATACTTCAGCTAACTACGTTAAGTATGTTAATGACAAGAAGGTCTACGCCGTCTGGCCGGACGGGACAAAGCATTGGCTGAATATGACCGGGGATTATTTCACTCAATCAGGCAGGGATTGGGGCGCGATATTTGTCATTAACGAGTCGGAATTTAATTCATATAAATTAGGAGCAGATATTACACGATAAATCCCGTTAGAAGTGAACCCTATCGGGAATAAAAAATATAAAGTATTAAATATTAAATAAAGTGTCTACAACTTGCCACCTCTCCAATGCGGTGGATGGTTGGCAGCACTTCTAACGGGATGCGTATAAACATTTCTACAAAAAATATAACCTTGGACGAGCCGTTGAGGATTTTCATTGAGGAAAAAATAGGCGGACTGGACCATTTGATAGGGAATAGCGATGGGCAGGCGAAAGTGGAGATAGGAATGCCTTCCAAACACCATCGTTCGGGCATGGTTTTTTCCGCCGAGGTTAACCTGTCTCTCGGAGGCAAATTATTAAGAGCGACATGCACTCACGAAGATCTCCGAAATGCAATCGTTGATGTTAAAGACGAACTCCAAGCCCAGATAAAAAAGTTTAAAGGTAAAAGAACCGATCTCTCAAGACAACCTCACAAAGAATAGTCGTTCCAGTCCTTACCCAATTTTCTCACGGCTTCCTCTTGGACTATTTCTAACATCTCCTCCTAATTTCTCTGACCGCCCGAAACCACTCCTGTCGGGCCATGCGGCTGGCTAAAGCCACCCGTTCCCGACATCCTCGAGTCGGTTCCCAGAGAAATAGCGTTGGAGAAATTGAAATAGAGCCAATCGTGCAGATGTGAGAAAATCAGATAAGGCCTTTCGCTAAACTGTTCTCGAGTTTATCAAAGTGACATAAAAGCAATGGGGCTGCGCTTATTTACAAGCGGAAATTTTTAATATACAATAATTCCAGCTTTTTATACTCAAAAAAGGAAATAATGATTACCTTCAAAGGATATCCTCAAGATGGTGGTCTGTATACTGGATATGACGTAGTCCGTGACGGACAAAAAATCGGCTTCATTGACGTGTGTGGTATATTTCTTAAAGATACGGATGGTGTCGTATTAACAGTAGAGGAGAAGTATATTATTGGGCAGATGTGCAAAAGAGTGTATGAAATGCCAAGTGAATATGGTTGTTTGGGAGTTGGAGAAAGTCCGACGGACTCTCTTGAAGAGCTTATTCATAGAAACCATATCCGCCACGACCTCGATTAAATCGAGGTTTTTTGTTTGTCTAAAATTTACGAGCGTAGCCCGGCACTTTATTTCAGAATAATTTGACCCTCTATTGCCAATTGTAATTATTTACAAAAGCAACCGGCGGAGGGAGCATGCTTTTATGAAATCAGCAGAATTTCAGAAAAGTATGCTCCGCAGCACGCATGGAGGTTGTGTCATCTGTTCAGGGCTGGGAGCGAAACCTTTATTTTTGCCTAAATCCGTGCTAAAATAGCTGGACAATGGCGTTTTTATCTACGATATTCGGGGATGCCAATGCCCGTTATATTAAATCATTACAACCCATAGTTGACCGTATAAACTCACTCGAGAAGGACTACGAGAAACTTTCGGATTTTGAATTAAAAGAAAAAACCGCTGAATTTAAGCAACGGCTCAACGGTTCACCGGGTGAGCCGTTGGACGACTTATTACCCGAAGCATTTGCCGCTGTCCGGGAGGCGTCAAAGCGCACATTGGGCCAGCGCCATTTTGATGTTCAGCTGATGGGCGGAATAATACTTCATCGGGGAAATATCTCCGAAATGAAAACCGGAGAGGGCAAAACCTTGGTTGCCACTTTAGCCGCGTACTTGAATGCTTTAACTGAGAATGGCGTCCACGTTGTCACTGTAAATGATTATCTATCAAGGCGTGATGCGGTTTGGATGGGCCAAATCTATAATGCCCTCGGTTTGACTACGGGTTGTATCAATCACGAAGCCAGCTATCTGTATGATTCTTCCTATACCGACAAAAAAGAAGATAAAGAACGCGATATTGAAGGCGGTTTTAAAATTATTCATGAATTTTTAAGATCAGTCGGGAGGAGGGAGGCATATTTGGCCGATATTACTTACGGCACGAATAATGAATACGGCTTTGACTATCTGCGGGACAATATGGCTTATTCGGAAGCCGATATGGCCCAAGCTAAAGGCCATAACTTCGCAATTGTGGACGAGGTGGATTCTATTTTGATAGACGAAGCCAGAACACCTTTGATTATTTCCGCTCCCGATGAAGATTCGGGAAAATTATATGAGACATTTTCCAAAATTGTCCCGCGTCTTGCCGAAAACGAGGATTATAACGTAGATGAAAAATTAAAAGCTGTCTCAATAACCGAAAGCGGAATAGAAAAAGTTGAAAAGGCCTTAGGACTTACAAATATATATGATGAAGGTGGCACCCGGCATGTTCACCACATGGAACAGGCCTTGAAAGCCCAGATATTATTTAAACGTGACCGTGATTATGTCGTGAAAAACGGTGAAGTGATAATCGTTGATGAATTCACCGGACGGTTGATGCCCGGCCGGAGATGGTCGGAGGGTTTGCATCAGGCAGTTGAAGCCAAAGAAGGGGTAAAAATAGAAAAAGAATCTAAAACATTAGCGACGATTACTTTTCAGAATTATTTCCGTTTGTATAAAAAACTTTCCGGTATGACCGGAACCGCCCAGTCATCCGCCGAAGAGTTTCATAAGGTTTATAAACTGGACTCTATTGTTATCCCGACCAACAAGCCGATGGTGAGAAAAGATATGCCGGACAGGATTTATAAAACCGAAGCCGGAAAATTAAGGGCAATCGTCAGAGAGATAAAAGAAATGCGTGAAAAAAACCAACCGGTCCTTGTCGGTACGGTTTCAATTGAAAAAAATGAGATGCTTTCCCTGATGCTTGAAAGAGAAGGAATTGCCCACAATGTCTTAAACGCCAAGAACCATGAAAAAGAAGCCGAAATCATCGCCCAAGCCGGAAGGTCTGGTGGCGTGACTGTGGCGACCAACATGGCTGGTAGAGGCGTGGATATAATATTAGGCGGCAATCCAATTGAGGTCAGACCTCAATTGGAAGCCATAAAAGTTGGCGGCCTGCATGTTATCGGCACCGAACGCCATGAAGCAAGGCGTATAGATGACCAGTTGCGAGGCCGCGCCGGAAGACAGGGCGACCCGGGCTCTTCGAGATTTTTTGTTTCCGTGGAAGATGAACTTGTCCGCATCTTCGGAGGAGATAAGTTAAAAAATTTAATGGATCGCCTCGGAGTAGGCGAAGACGATGTAATTGAAAACAGATTTGTCTCAAGCGCTATTGCCCAAGCCCAATCAAGAATTGAAGGCCATAATTTTGATATTAGAAAATATGTCCTGGAATACGATGATGTAATGAACAAGCACCGCGAAGCGATATATCGACTACGCCGAGAAGTTTTAATTTCTAAACAAAGCACCAAGGATATAGTTCTTAATTATTTAAAAACCCAAATACAAAATTTAGTAAATTTTCACACCCAGGGACAGGACTATAAATGGAATATAAATGAAATAGGGGAATCACTGAAAGCATTGTTGTCTGTTGGCGGCGAAATTAACACGCAATTAGTTGAAATTGCCAAAGCGGGAAATAAAGACGAGTTAACTGAATTTGTTATTAAAAAAGCCGAGGAATTATACGAAATAAGAGAAAAAGAAATGGGCGCGGAAAACATGCGACGTTTGGAGAAGCTAATCTTGCTCCGCACGATTGATGAATTGTGGATTGACCACATAGAGGCAATGGAATATTTACGCGATTCGGTTCGCTTGCGAGCTTATGGCCAGAGAGATCCCTTGGTTGAATACAAAATAGAAGGACAAAACATGTATAACCAACTGGTAATATCAATTGGGGCTCAAGTGGCAAATTTTATATTTAAAGTTAATTTTGTAGACAAACCGAAAATCGCTAAAACAGAAGAGAAGAGGCCCAATATTATTGGTGATTCAGGCAACCATGTTCATCAGCCGGTAATCAATGAACCCGCCCACCGCGATAGTGAAATGAAGATCGGCAGAAACGACCCCTGTCCCTGTGGTTCTGGTAAAAAATTCAAGAAGTGCCATGGGAAGTAGGGAATAGAAAAAGCCACCCACAAGCGGGGCGGCATAAACGAGAGTTAATTAGTGACGGCCAATGTTGGCAATTTCGGGATAAATGGCGCCTTCGTTGCCGAGATCGGTTTCCGAAGCGTATTCTCTAAAACAGATTTAGAACCACAGGTGTGTTCTGGCTCCGATCGCATTTGATCAGCAAATTGCTTAGCTTTCTCGGGATTAGTGAAAGATCGATGACCCGGCACACACATTTGGCCACCATCAGCATGGAATTCAACGACATGATACATTTTGGTTACCTTACGTGTGGTTGGTACTGTAACTAAGATAAATGATGCGACTAAAAAAGTCAAAACATAGTAATATGATGATACAATATTTATACTTTGATATTTCCATATATCAATGTATAATGTAAAAATTAAGAAATTATAGTAAAAAGCGATAATGAAGCATAAATTAAATCATGAAAGTCAAACCTAGAAAAGTACAAAAAGAAGACAAGATCAAATATCTTGACGCGCTTTATACCTCCGTATCTTTGATCAAGGGCAGGGAGGAAGTTAAGAATTTTTTGCGGGACTTACTCACTGAAAGCGAAAGAATTATGCTGGGCAGGAGAATTATTATTGCCCAGAAACTTTTAAAAGAAGAATCATACGAACAAATTGCCGGGGATCTGCGCGTCGGAACCGATACTATAAACAGAGTTCATCGCTGGTTGGCTGACGAAACTAACGGATATGAGCAAGTAGTGAAAAAACTAGAAAAAGAATTGAATACACGGCAAGCCAAAGCCGAAAGTAAATATATAGACCCCTTTTCGTTCAAAGGTTTGCGCAAACGTTACCCTCTTCACTTTTTCCTACTCAACCTGTTTGATAAAAATAAGTAATCACAAAATTAATTCTACTTTGATATATGGAAATATCAAAGCGGGATAGTCGAATAGCAGACATGAAAGAAAAAAACAAGAAAACAATAGTGGCCGTATCAGGAGGATTTGACCCGATTCATATCGGCCATATTAGGCTTTTAAAAGAAGCCAAAAAATTGGGCGATAAGCTGGTGGTTATTTTGAACAACGATAATTGGCTCAAAAAGAAAAAGAGTCACATTTTCATGCATCAAAGCGAACGCAAGGAAATAATTGGGTCTATCAAAGAAGTTGACGAGGTGGTCATTACCCGCCATCCCCGCAACCCGAAGGACATGAGTGTTTCAAGGGAGATCCTTAAAATAAAACCCGACATTTTTGCCAACGGTGGAGACAGAAAAGCTGAAAAGGATATTCTCGAAACCGAGGCCTGCCGCAAGGTGAAGTGTAAACTTGTTTTCAACGTCGGCCAGGGCGGTAAGGTTCAGTCAAGCTCGTGGCTTTTGACCAAATATGTGAATAAAGTAAAACCCGTGAGGAAGTTAAAAGTGGGGAAGATACTGAAGGAACTGAAAGTTGTTTTCCGGGGGTCAAAAATAAAGTTTCCTGAAAAGTTACGGCTCAAGACGTCAAAAATAATTCTTCAGCTGATGAACCGCAAAAGAGGTTTCGGCCTTTTTGTAATCCTCGGCTGGAAAAGTAGATGGAATAAATATACCGACATGCCCGACATGCAGCAGGATATTTACAAGAAACACCATCAGAATTTATTCAAACATTATCATAGTCACAAACATGATATTGAAACAACTGTTAATTTTGACGGCGCCATATTAATAGACGCTAAAGGCAATATCGTCCATTCGGGAATAATCATCGAGGGGTTAAGGCCGGGAGTTGTTGCCGACAGAATAAACCCCGGAAAGTTCAAAGACCTTTCCGAGCAATTTGGATTTAAGGGCAAAGTCCATTCGCGCCACTTGTCAGCCATTACCGCTTCGTATATTTTCCAAGGGACAACCGTGTTTACGGTTTCCGAAGAGAATGACTCATTTCACGTGTTTGAAAACGGAAAAATAATCTACTCTTTTTAATTTGACTTGTTATAAAATTTATGTTTTCTAATGATTAGCAACTTACCAATTGAGACAGGAGCCGTGAATGAGAAAAATCTCCGTCTTTGTCTTTTTATGTGGTTTATTTTCCGCCTGCGACAGCAGCAAGGGTCCGAGTTTCAACCTTGCTACTCCTTCTTCCATCGCAAGTATTGAAGTAGAACCTGGTCAGACCCGACAGACAAATCAGGCGGAGGCCGAAGCAAGCCCCTTAGGATTAAGCGGCGGTTGCGGCAATCCGAACGATTGGGAACCCGATGATGCCGCTCTCCAGTCATGTTTAGACATGGGGGGCAGCATCAATCTGGTACCCGGCAACCCGGGATATATCGTGAATGGCCTGAACGGCGATGTCACGAAGGGGCTTATTCTTTCAAGGTCCGGAACGGCGCTCCGTTCTTCCCAACCGGGAATATCGGCGCGCATAACTGTCGGAAAAGATCTCTTCGCTTTTATTCTGCAGACGTCTGGTTCCGGAGTCGACAATTTTGTCATTGATTACATCACCTTTGACGGAAAAGTCGATGAAATGGCCGCCGGCGGTCCGTATCGCCGCAGGCGCGACGATTGCGGCTCGGTCAGCGCTCCGGGAAATGTGTTTTTTGTCGGAAGCGGATTCAAGGTTCAGAACAGCGAATCCGTTAGTGCCATGTGCGGCACGGGAATGGGTTTGCTCGGCAGCAATTATTATGTGGTCAACAATTACGTCGCTTTCAACGGCCGGGACAAGAATTCCGGCGCTCCTGGGATTCCCTGGGCCGACGGCATGACCGTTCTCTCTTGCGAAGGCGGATATATTGCGCGCAACGTTTTTGTCGACAACACGGATATTGATCTTGTTCTGGGCGGCGGGCGTGGATGTGTGGCTGAATTGAATACCATCGGCCACTACGGCAAGTATGCCTTTTCCGGCCTGAATATCGGAAACTTCAACAACGGCGGGAATCACGCCGGCTCCGAGTACCGGGGCAACAAGATTTATTCCGAAATTCCGGACCGGCTCGGCATCGGCATCAGTGTCGGGAGTCATATGTGGGACGGCTCCTTCCAGATCCACTATGCCGGCAGGGTTGTTTCCAATACGGTTTACGGAGCCAGTATTAACATGTATGTTGACGGCGTATTTGGCGGAGAAATAACCGGTAACAATATTTATGACCCTCGGGGCGACGATGTTGTTATCGGCGGCTGCCAGGGTCCTCTCAATTACGGAATATTCCCGCCTCATGTCCAGAACACAGTTCTTCAAGACGGCTGGGAGAGATTTCCGGGCGACAAAGAGGCCTGCGATGGCGCCGGAACGGCGGGTTTACGGTTCGGAAGGGAGTTTAAGTAAGCGATAACCATCAACGTTATCGCTTTTATTTTTTGACAATTTAACCTTTTTATTGTAGATTCTCCGCAAGAACTTTGACATATGGGAAATAGGACATGGACTCCCCAACTGTTTATGTGGAACGCGAACCTTTCTTAAATATGCTTATAGCATCAGTCGATACTTTTAAGAGAGAATGTTTCGGTTATTTTTTTGGCTTAAAACCGACCAGGAAGAAGAATGCGTTTTTCATCCAAAACGCTTTCGCTGTTCAAAGCACGATTAAACGGGCTAACACGGAAGTCAGGGTTAGTAAGGGCTGCTTGCAACGCTTGGATCGTATATTTTCCAAGTATCCTGGACTCTACCCTTCTTTGGGGTATTTTCACTCTCATCCGGAATGGGGTTCCGTGCCCGGAAGTCACGAGATGAGTGATATTGATATTACAGAAATGGCTAATAGCGACTCTGAGATTGCTGTTGTGTTAAAAATTGCTTCAAGAAAAAGAGAGCGGTTAAATTGGGTTTCCAAGGCAGATGGCGGAATGAGAGGATCATATGGCGATTTCGTGATTGATTTTAATGTCTATCGACTATTGACAGAAGATGATCAAAGAACAACAGAAAGTCTTCAAGTTAACGCTTTTTCAGTTCTTAAAGATTTAAATAAGGCTAACCAAAAATAGTCCCGCGTAAGCGGGCCTTTTAATTTTCATAATTTAAGTTTAGGATTAAGTATCGCCATGCCTCGTGTTTCCAACACTCTAAAAATTTCCAGAAGCGGGTTGAAATTATTCCTCGATTGTCCGAGATGTTTTTGGCTGGACCTGCATCACAAAGTCAAAAGGCCTCCCGGATATCCGTTTACACTTTCAATAGCCGTCGACTATCTTGTTAAAAAAGAATTTGATACTTACCGAGAAAAGGGAACACTGCCGCCGGTTTTAAAAAATTATGGAATTAAAGATGCCAAACTTTTTAACGGCGCGGATTTTTCCGAATGGAGGAATAATTTTAAGGGCATTTCTTATTTTGACGAGGACTTGAACGCTTATTTGTATGGCGCTGTTGATGACGTGCTTGAATTTTCGGACGGTTCTTTGGGCATTATTGATTATAAGTCCTCCGGCGCAAAAGAGATAACAATATATGACGATTATCAAAAACAAATGGATGTATATAACTACATATTAAAACAAAAGGGCTATGAAACATATCCTGAAGCGTTTTTTGTTTTTTATAAAGTAATAAAAGAAGGGGAGACTGGTTTTTATAATTCTTTAAAATTTACAGAAGAAGTCAGACCGGTAAAAGTTAATACCGATTGGGTTGGTCCTGCTTTTGAAAATGCAATCGAGACCGCCCGTTCAGAAACTCCGCCGCTGTCTGGCGGATTGAATAGTAAATCAGGCCATTGCGACCACTGCCACTATGTGGAACTCGCCAGTCAGCATAAAATGATACCCGACCTGAATATTTAGCATTTTAGTATTATTCTTCGCTCCGCCCCATCACTTTTCTGTCACGGTTCCTCGTCTCGGAAACAGACTCGGTATGCTTGAATTGATTTAAAACCAAAATAACAGGTAACCCACGCTTGCCTCCTCGCTACGCCAGCCTATTGCCTGACTATCGCAGGCAGGCTGGCGGCTCGGCGCTCGACCTATTATTTTGGAAATCAATAAAATCAATCAACCTCATCTGTTCCCTCGCCTCGTCAAAGTGACATAAAAGCGATGGGGCTTCGCTATTTTTTCCAAAGAAAAAGCCCCTATCTAGGGCTTTGGTCGAAATTGAGATTTTGCTGGGCCGGTTTTTCATCGGCCATTTCTTTGAGAAGCTCTCCAGCAGCGATAACATCACTCAACGAAAGATCCGGGTAGGGAGCTCCGTATTCGCGGGCCACCTTCATGTAATTAGTAAAGTGTTTAGCGGCTTCGGTATTTCCAGCAGCCATATTAATCACGGCTTCCATTACAATGTCGTTCCACTTGCCACTATCCCAAGGGTCCTCTACCGCCCCACAATCAACACAACGCCTTAATTCTCCATGAGACCATCTCATTTCGGTATTTTTATGCTGACAGTTGACTGAATTTACCATATTTCCTCAATTTAAAAAATAACTGTTTATATACTAAACCATTTGAATCAAAAAGCAAATTCGTCCCAAGAGAGTTTGAATCTCTGTGGCCAATTATCATCTACAACATAAGCAACCGGCGGAGGGAGCATGCTTTTATGAAATCAGTAGAATTTCAGAAAAGTATGCTCCGCAGCATGCATGGAGGTTGTGTGAACTTTTAAATTAAGGAATAGGGCAAGCGTAAGTTGTCAGAATAGAATTTTATCTATACTATTTAGTTATGAACGAACCGTTACGAGCCGAACATTTTTATAAATTCTTCCAGTGTCCGCATTGGATATGGTACGACATCTACGGAGATGCCAAACAAAAAAAGCATGTGCCTCCGCTTTTAGACATGATTTATAAGGGCAAGATGATAGAGGCTGGAACAACCCTCAAGAATCACAAAAAATTTGAAGAAATAAAACAGGAACTTTTCAGGGATTTGGATGAAGCATTCATGGCAACTCTTGAATTAATGAAACAGGGCAAGAATATCTATCATGGCGTCCTGATGTCCGAAAATTGGGTTGGCATTCCGGACTTGCTTGAGGCAAGACCCGGCAAGTCAAAATTCGGCGAATGGGAATATGTCGTCTACGATGCCCAGAGTTCTCTTGAATTGCGGGATGAAAATAAGTTCCAACTTATTTTCTATAGTTTAATTTTGGAGCGTTTGCAAGGCAAAAGACCCAAAGAGGCTTATGCGATAGATCCTCAAGGGAATGAGCGCTCTTTTCTGGTTGAGGATTTTGTGGAGCAGTTCCATCTGACCCGGCTTCAGATAGAAAAAATCTTGGACGGCCAGAAACCGCCTCCGTTTTTGAAATCCGGATGCAAAAGAACCCCTTGGTACTCACTTTGCGTGGAAGAAACTAAGGGATGTAATGATGTGTCGTTAATATATAGATTGAGCCAAGCCGATCAGAGACGCCTTTACGATATCGGCATTTCTACTGTTCAGGATATGGCGAATGCTGATGTAAATGATTTGCAGACCAAACTTGAAGATTGGCCGTTTGATAAATTAGTTAGATTTAACAATCAAGCCAAGGTGTTGATTTCCAATTCGCCGATGATAACGAGAAAGCCGGAGTTTCCGGAAGTTAAGCACGAGATTTATTTTGATATTGAAAGCGATCCGACGAGGGATATAGATTATCTTCTCGGGATGGTGGTCAAGGATACCGTCGCCTCTACTAAAGCTCCGGCGAGCCAAGGGGAATACAAATATTTTTTTGCAAAAAGTAAAGAAGAAGAACCGAAGATGTGGAAAGAGTTTCTGGATTTTCTTGTCGGGCTGGAGGACTTTGTTATTTATCATTACGCCTACTACGAAAGGCAGGTTTTTGACCGGCTGGTCCTGCGCTACGGTGCGCCGACTATTTTGGTCAATAAATTCAAAGAAAATACCATAGACCTTCACCTTAAGGTGGTGGAGTCGGTGGTTCTTCCGCTTTATTTCTACAGTTTGAAAGACGTCGCCAAATATTTCGGCTACAACTGGAACGCTCCCGATGCGGGAGGCGCCGAATCGGTTGTTTGGTTCAGTGAGTGGCTGGATAAAAAAGACGATACATTATTGAAAAAGATCTTAAAATACAACGAAGACGATGTCCGCGCCACCCTTCTGATAAAAGAATGGCTTAGCCAACACAAACCCACAAAGAAAAAAGAGAAACTCGATTTGCCGAATGAATCATGAACAGTCACCAGAATAATTTAGTTAGAGATTTGGCGCTGGTTGTCTTCAGTATTCTTATAGCTATTATCCTCGCCAAGACCGGGGCTCTTCAAAATTTAATTACCTCGACCAAAGAGGTGAGATTTATCGGCAGTTTTATTGCCGGGATATTTTTTACTTCTGTTTTTACTACCGCACCGGCAATTGTGGCATTAGGAGAAATTGCTCATGCCAACTCGGTTATCTCAACAGCCCTTTTGGGTGGCATGGGAGCATTGGTGGGGGACTTGATTATTTATAAGCTTGTAAGGGACAAACTGTCTGAACACTTAACTGAATTGATCAAACACCAAGGCGGCGGAAAGAGGCTTGGAGTATTATTTAAAATGAAATATTTCAGGTGGCTGACCTTTCTTGTCGGAGGTTTTATTATTGCCTCTCCTTTGCCGGACGAGTTGGGAATCAGCCTTTTGGGTTTTTCGAGAATGAGGATGCGTTTTTTTGTCGCCCTTTCTTTGGGGTTTAATTTCATCGGTATTCTTTTGATCGGCATAGTTGCCAAAACCTTATGACCAATTCTAAACGCATTGATAAAATACAAGACCATCCATTTTGGGCATTACCGGTTCAAAAAGTTATTGAAATTCTTGATACAAATGTCCGAAACGGTCTTTCAGAAAGCGAGGCGGAAAGAAGAATAAAGGTTTTCGGGCCTAATGTCATTGAAAAGCCCCGGCGGTTTTCTGGTTTTTTTATTTTATTAAATCAGTTCAAAAGCCCGCTGATCTTGATTCTGTTGTTTGCCGGCATTGTTACTTTATTCATTGCTCATTACCGCGACGCGCTTTTTATTTTTGCGGCCGTAATTGCTAATGCCGCTCTGGGTTTCTATCAGGAGTATAAAGCCGAGAGAGCATTAGCTGAACTTAAAACATATCTTAAGCAGCGAGCCAGGATAATTCGTCAAGGCGTTGAGCGTGAAATAGACGCCGCGGAGTTGGTGCCCGGAGATATTGCCCATCTTGCCCAAGGAGACCGTATTCCCGCTGACGGGCGGCTCATTTTTGTTAATGATTTGCAGGTTGATGAGGCGATTCTTACCGGAGAATCTCTGCCGGTATCAAAATCAGTTGACCCGGTGAGTTCAGACGCAGCCCTCGGTGATCAATTTCCCATGGTTTTTGCGGGAACTCTTGTTACTCAAGGTATCGGCACAGCAGTAATATGCCGAACGGATTTTGCGACAGAACTTGGGAAAATTGCAACTTTGGTGGCCGAATCACAGAGAGAAGAAACTCCGCTACAAAACGCAATCGAACGTTTTAGCGTAAAAGCGGGGATAGTTTTAGGTATTTTTACGTTCGTCATTTTCGGTGCAGGTATTGCTTTGGGTTACTCGCGCGTGGACATGTTTCTGACATCCATAGCGATTGCTGTTTCAGCAGTTCCGGAAGGCCTGCCGGTAGCCATGACAGTTATCTTGGCAATAGGAGTTCAGCGCATGGCGCGGCGCAAGGGTGTTATCAGAAAGTTGATTGCAGCGGAAACACTGGGAGATACCAGTATAATTTTAACTGATAAAACCGGAACACTGACTATGGCAAAAATGGCACTAAGTAAGATTATCCCAGTTGTTAGCGGAGAGGAAAATAAACTCTTGGAGTTGGCTCTTATTAACACCAATGTCTTGGTAGAGAACCCCAATGATCCGCCGTCAGAATGGCGAATTAGAGGACGAATATTGGAAACAGCATTGGTACGATCAGCTGGTCTTCGGGATGTTTTTGTGGAAGAGGTCAAAAAAAGAACATCAATCCTAAACACACTTTTATTTAATGCGGTTAATAAATTTTCTGCTTCGCTGATACATGATGGAGAAAAACATTTGCTTATATTTTTTGGCGCGCCGGATGTTTTTATCGGACATTCGATATTAAGCTCTACTGAGCGGGACGTCGCTTTAAAAGAAATTAGTTCTCTTGCCGAATCCGGAGAACTTGTGGTTGGAGTGGCAACAAAAGAAATTGAAAAAAAAGAGGACTTTGCCTTTTCAAAGGACTTAGAATTAAAAGATCTGTTGTTTCAAGGTTTAATTACCCTGCGTGACCCGGTCAGACCGAGTGTTAAAGAAGCTGTTCAAAAGGTAGAGGAATCAGGCATCAGGGTAATAGTTATGACTGGCGATCATCGCGGTACTGCAGAAGCCGTAGCCAAAGAAGTCGGCCTCCATGTCGGCAAGGAAAGCGTTCTTGATTCTTCAAAGTTTAGATTGCTTTCAGACGCGGATCTCAAAAAACTTTTGCCGTCTCTAAGAGTTATTTCCCGAGTGTCTCCTGCTGACAAAATGAAGATTGTGAAAGCTTATCAAGAAACGGGAGAAGTGGTAGCCATGACCGGCGATGGCGTAAATGACGCGCCCAGTATCAAACAAGCGGATATAGGAATTGCTATGGGTTCAGGAACAGAAGTGGCGCGTGATGTCGCAGACCTTGTATTGTTGGATGATAATTTTGAAACTATTGCCGCGGCAGTGGAAGAAGGCCGTCAAATTATGCACAATATCCGTAAAGTTCTCGTATATCTCCTTTCTGATACGGCTGACGAGCTTTTTTTGATCGGCGGAGCCCTTTTAACCGGTTTAGCTCTTCCTTTGAACGCGCTTCAAATTTTGTGGGTTAATTTTTTCTCAGATAGTTTTCCGGCAGTCGCGTTCGCTTTTGAAAAGGATATTGACGGTTTAACTTACCGTCCTCAAAGCGCAAAAGCCGGCCTCTTTGATCCCACGATGAGATTCCTGATTTTATTCATCGGCTTTTCCACAAGCGCGCTTTTATTTGTTTTGTATTGGGTATTGTTGCGAACCGGTTTTCCGGAAGATATTGTGAGGACATTTATTTTTGCTAGTTTCGGAAGTTATACTTTATTTTTAGCATTTTCTTTAAGAAGTTTAGAAAAAAGCATCTTCAAATATCCGGTTTTTTCAAATCATTATCTGGTTGCCGGTGTTGGTATCGGAATTTTTCTTATGGCCATAGCTATTTATGTTCCATTTATGCAGTCCTTGTTTAAGACAGTTTCTTTGCCCCTTCCTTGGCTTTTAGGGGTTGCATTGATTGGTTTATTAAACATTCTCGCGGTTGAATTTGGCAAGTGGATTTTTCGGAAGAATAGGGCGCTCTAGTTTATCTGAACAGTTCACGCAACCTCTATGCATGCTACGTAGAACACTTTTCTAAAATCTGCTAATTTTATAAAAGTGTTCTACCTCCGCCGGTTGCTTTGGATGTGTGTGATATTTGGCAGTAGGGGGTCAAAATATTTTATGGCAAGATTTCACGGAAAACAAAGTGCGTATCTAATAAAAGGTGAGCAAAAAAACTTTCGCAAGGAAGTATTTTTTGTTGTTGCTGTTTTGATAATCGCGGTTATTGATTTTTTAATTGCCTACATGGTTTTTAAACGATCTCTATCAAACATCGCTGCTTTTAGCACCTTTGTCAGTCTTTTAATTGTCACGCTAATTTTTATGAAGAAAGCGAACTTATATGAAAAGTTTTCTGGCTACTTCTATTATGGCATGAAAGGAGAAGGTGCAATCTTTTACGAACTTCTAAAACTTTCTAATTCGTATGTGGTTTTTCAGGATATTTCCATGGAAACGGCAAATATAGATTTTGCCGTGATTGGACCCACTGGAATTTTTACCATTGAAGTTAAAAGTCACGCTGGTGTCATCAGTTTTTATAAATATGGTTGGCTCAAGAAACATCTGTGGCAGGCAAAAGGTCAGGCCCTTTTTCTGCATAACTTTTTTCTTGAAAAGATTAAAAAAGATTATTTTATAAATCCAATGCTCGTATTTTCAAGTTTTCGAGCTCGTCTAAAATTTGGCCTAAAGCCGCAGGATAATGTAATTATTGTCCAGAAAAAGTTTTTGATTAAAGCAATAATGGCTCCATCAGAAGTTTTATCAGAGCGGGAAATAAAAGAATTAGAGGATTTGTTAATAACCTCACCATATAATTCGGTTTAAGCGAAGCCCCGTTGCCGCCCGACAATCTTTCGAATCCGGACTGCATGGTTTGTCAACGACCCTGAATTCTTAATGAAGGGTTCTTGACAAAGTCCGGACCGAGAACGAAGTGAGCATTCCTCGCGGGGGAATGCGAACGGTTGGCGGGAGGCAATGGGGCGGAGCGTCTGGCTTGCGCTCAAAATCTTAATGTGTTTAAATACTTTCTGTGAAAGTTAATTATCTACTCATCGGAATAATTGTCGGGTCGCTGTTACTTTTTGTTTTTGTATATCCGCAGGGAATAAATTCGATATTTCGATATTTCGATATTTCGATATCTTTTCCTAATGTGCCGTTTCGTCTCGGTTTGGATTTGCTTGGCGGGACTCATCTTGTCTATCAGGCCGACTTGTTTAAGTCAGAAAATAAATCTGATGCCATGCAGGGGGTCCGAGATGTAATTGAAAGAAGAGTTAATTATTTCGGCGTTGCCGAGCCGTTGGTCCAGATAAGCGGGCAGGACAGGTTGATTGTGGAACTTGCCGGTATCAGCGATGTCACTCAAGCAATCAAACTAATTGGCGAAACCCCATTTTTAGAATTTAAAGAAACAAAAGCCGATACACAGGCGATATTAGAGGCCCAGCAAAAAGGCCAGCGTTTGAATGAAGACCCGCTGCAATCTACGGGCCTTAACGGCAAGCATTTGAAGCGCGCCGCGGTTGTATTTGACCAGCAGACCTATCAGTCGCAAGTAAGTTTGGAGCTCAACGACGAAGGCGCAAAACTTTTTGCCGAAATTACCAAGAAAAATTTGGGCAAGATAGTCGCGATATATTTAGACGGTGTGCCTATTTCTACGCCGGTAGTTCAGTCGGAAATTAAAGACGGCAACGCGGTTATTACCGGAAAATTCACTCCGGCTGAAGTTAAACTTTTGGCGACAAGATTGAACTCCGGCGCTTTGCCGGTGCCGATATCTTTGGTTTCCCAACAGACAATTGGGGCATCTTTGGGAGCCGAGTCATTGGCAAAAAGTTTGAAGGCCGGTGTCTACGGTTTGATTTTAGTGGCCTTGTTCATGATACTGTTTTACCGGTTGCCGGGGGTGGTTTCGGTAATTGCCTTGGGGGTATATGTTTTGATAGTTTTGTCTGTCTATAAGCTTATTCCGATTACGCTGACCTTAGCCGGTATCGCCGGATTTATTCTGTCCTTAGGCATGGCGGTGGATGCCAACGTTTTGATATTCGCCAGAATGAGAGAAGAACTTCATGCCGGCAAGACGCTTCACGCTTCAATGCACGAAGGATTCTCCCGTGCATGGCTCTCGGTCAGAGATAGCCATGTGACCACTCTTATCGGCGCGTTCGTGCTGTATACATTTACAACCTCAATAGTAAAAGGATTTGCTTTGACTTTGGGTGTCGGGGTTCTGACGAGCTTATTTACGGCCACGGTTATAACGAGAAATATTTTGAATTTAGTAAGCAGTCCGAGATTAGAGAATAAAAAGTGGCTATTTTAATGAGTTTGTAAAGTTTTAAAGTTTATAAAGTTTTTAAAGTACTTTATGAACTTGATGAACTTTCAACTTTAAGAACTAGATGCGAAGCATCTACACAATAATGTTCTGGGTTTCGATACTGCTGGCGACATCGGCTATTGTTATTGTTATGATATTCGGTTTGAGATTGGGAGTTGATTTTAAGGGCGGGAGCGTTCTTGAGCTGGAGTTTACAAATGGGAGACCGGAAATTGAAGCTATTCAAAAATCGCTTTCTGATTTTAAAGATTTATCGTTGACTCCTTCCGGAGCAAACGGCCTGATTATAAGAACCGGAGAATTGTCGGAACAAAACCACCAGTTTGTTTTAAGCAAATTTAAGACAGCTTTTCCATCTTCCGGTTTGGAAGAAAGAAAATTTGATTCAGTGGGGCCTTTGATAGGGAATGAATTAAAGAATAAAAGCATTACCGCAATTATTCTGGTTCTGTTAGGAGTTATTGTTTACATAGCCATTGTGTTTAGAAGATTGTCGGGGATCTTGCCCTTTTGGGCAATGGGTCTCGTCGCCATTGTTGCTCTTATCCACGATGTTGTCATACCGACGGGAGCATTTGCTTTGCTGGGATATTTTTACGGAGTTGAAATAAGCGCCGTATTCGTAGCCGCGGCCCTGACCGTTTTGGGGTATTCTGTTTCTGATACTGTAGTTGTATTTGACAGAATTAGGGAGAATATTGGACGGGATATATCGAAATTTCGACATGTCGACACATCTTTTAGCGCGGTGGTTCACAAAAGCATTATGCAGACCCTGACCAGATCTCTTAATACTACATTTACAACTTTGCTGTCATTGGTAGCCATCTATCTGTTTGGGGGAGAGAGTATTAAGTACTTTTCTTTAGCCATGATTATGGGTATTTTCTTAGGAGCATATTCTTCGATATTTGTTGCGTCGCCGTTATTGGTTTGGATGAATAAGAGAACGCATAGTTGACTGATAACAATAGTAATGATATTGTATGTTTAAAGTTTAATTTAGGGGAATTGAGGGAATCATCCTATTCATATGAGCAAAAACAATTTAAATCAGGTTGGTCAGGGTGCAATCACAAAAACGGTCGCAAATTTGGTCAAAAGCTTATCGGTCAGAAACAAAGACATAATTTCCAGGCGTTTTGGGTTGAGGAACGGCAGGAAAGAAACCCTCGAATCCATCGGTAAAAGCTACAGCATTACCAGAGAGAGAGTAAGGCAGATAGAGGAGTTTTCGCTGGCCCAGTTGTCCAAAACGGTTCCAAATCCTGAAGTGGAAAAATACGCTTCTTTGGCCAAGAATATTTTGAATGAAAACGGCGGAGTTATGAAAGAAAAAGATTTGTTCAGGGCTTTCTCCGGTAGCGACGCCGAATCGGTTCTCAACTCGTCTTTGGTTTTTGTTCTGACCTTGGATAAAGATCTGGCCAAATTCAACGATAATGATGATTTTAATTCTTTCTGGGCGGCTGACAACAATGTTTTAAATAATTTTAAAAATATGGCCTCATCCTGCGTCAGTCTTTTGGATAAATCTGGCAAGGTAAGCATGGAGGGAGAATTCTATGATTTAGCCAAGAAGAGCAACGTTTCGGGACTAAGCGGTGATCTTAATCTCAAGCACCTGTCGACACATCTTTCGATATCAAAGAACATAGGCAAAAATATTTTCAATGAAGTTGGATTAGTGTCATGGCCAGAAGTCAGACCCAAGGGTGTCAGGGATAAGGCCTATTTGGTATTAAAGAAAGAAAAAAATCCTAAGCACTTCGGCGATATCGCCAAACTTATAAATGCCGCCGGATTTCAGGGCAAGAAAGCAAATGTCCAGACCGTCCATAATGAATTAATAAAAGACAGCCGGTTCGTTTTGGTGGGCAGAGGAATGTATGCCTTATCCGAATGGGGCTATAAATCAGGGACCGTTAAAGACGTACTCGTTGATCTTCTAAAGAACTCTTCAAAACCGATGCTCAAAACGGCTCTTCTGACCAAAGTAATGAATGCGAGAATGGTAAAAGAGAACACCATTCTTCTGAATCTCCAGGACTCCAAAACCTTCGTTAAAAACGAAGATGGAAGCTATACCCTACGCAAGGCGTAGGAATTTCTAATTCCTAATTCCTAATTTCTAGATCCAACTTTTTATAGTTGACACAACCTCTATGCGTACGGAGGGAGACGCCTTTTTAAAAATCTGCTAATTTTGTAAAAAGTGTCTCCCTCCGCCGGTTGATTTATTGGTTGGTGTCAACTGGCAATAGAAGTTCAAATTTTCTCTGATACTATAAATCGGCTCAAAAGGTTGGTTTGACATTTGATCAGTTACTTGATAAGATAATCGGAAGTTCTTTGGTGTAGGAGATTATAAATGAGCAAGGGTGAAGTTAATCAACTTTATTTATTTCAAGCAATTTCAAAATCGTGGACGAGAGAAACAAGTGCTGATCCTGAAGGTTGGACCCCTGATAATCCTGCTTGGGGGCAGTGCGCCGTTACAGCTTTGACGGTTCAGGATTTTCTTGGCGGAGAACTTGTCAGACTGGATTTGACTGGACACGGTAACCCCAAAGTTGCGGCTATGAGGTCGCACTATTTTAACAGAATCGGCGAAGCTGAACTGGATATTTCTTCTTCTCAATTTGGAGACGTAAATAGGTTTTATCAGTTTAGGTCTTCTCAAGAAGTTTCTGTCCGAGATCGTTCTTATCTTTTGGGCAACACTGATACTGTCGCTCGATATGTCCGTCTTAGGCATGAAGTTGCCAGATTGCTTAGCGGAGATAATCCGTTGTTTAGAAATTGTGTTTATAAAACTTGTTTGACCGGCGCCATGTTATCTAATTGCCAAAAGGGAAAATTTGGTTGTATAGTCAAACACCGAGGATTAGTAGTTGCAAGCGGTCATAACCAAATTATGGAATGTATGAAAGACTGGGCTGAACCGCAGTGTATTCGGCTAAACATTCAGTCAAGGACAGAATCAATGATAGGTTGTTGTTCTCACGCCGAAGAAGTTGCCCTTGTTCAGGCAAGAGATTTAAACTTAAATTTGAGCGAGTGTGATTTTTATGTCGCCGGTTTCCATTCAAATGGTTTGACGGTAGTTCCATCAGAAAAAAGATTTTCATGTATTCGTTGCGCAACCCAATTCTATCTGCATAAAGTCGGCAGGATATTTGTTCCAATTAAAGACAGGTGGGAATCAATGACGGCTGATGAGGCCGTTCAAACGGCAAAGAAATTTGCTATCGGAGAAAAGAAGGCCTAAACCTATCTGCTTAACCGGACACTCGTCCGGTTTTTTGTTATTTGACCCCTTATCGCCAATTGTCATTTATCTACCCAATCAACCGGCGGAGGGGGTGTGCTTTTTTAAAATTATTAAATTTTTAAAAAGTGCACCCCGCAGCATGCATGGAGGCTGTGTCAGTTATTCTCTTTTAATTTTGGCCTCCTTGGGGTATAATAGTTAGGTAATGGATCCCGAACGAAGTAGCCCTAACGGGTTAAACGAGCGGGGTTTTGAGTAAAATAATAAAGTAGTTTTGCGCATCTAACTTATAAACATAACTGTGCAACAGCTACTTCGTACGGGATGGATCAATTCTCTTTTATTTTAGATACGCTATATAGTGCATTTTTTCTATTTACTGGTTACTGGTGGATATACCTGCCCGTTTTGCTATTTCTCGCCCTTATGGGCGCCTATGAGTTTTATACAAAATTGAAATACATAAAAGAGATAAAATGGGTTCTTTTGGATTTAAAAATTCCTCAAGATCCCGGCAAAAGTCCCAAAGCCACGGAGCAAATATTTGCCGCTCTCCATGGCATCCTTCCCGTACCTATAAAGTGGAAGGATAAATTTTTTAAAGGCAAAATGGTTGACTGGTTTTCTTTTGAAATAGTCGGTATTGGAGGCGAGACCCATTTTTATGTAAGAACCCCAGAGCAATATAAGAAATTAGTTCAATCCCAAATTTATGCGCAGTATCCTGATTCGGAAATTGCTGAAGTTTCAGACGACTATATTAATTTACTGCCCTCATCTTTGCCTAACGAAAAATATGACCTTTGGGGAGCGGAAATGGTTTTAAGCAAAGAGGATTATTATCCCATCAGGACCTATCCTGAATTTGAAGAAAAATCGAGCGGTCCTGACTATGTTAAACGGATTGACCCTTTGGCGTCTTTAGCAGAGGTAATGTCAAGTTTGGAAGCTGGCGAAAGTCTGGGAATCCAACTGCTTATCAGACCCGCCAGAGAAGCGTGGGTAAAAAAGGGTCAGGCAGAGATGGATAAATTACAGGGAAAAAAGCCAAAAGCCGGAGCAAGTGTTATGTCTGATCTTGTTTTTGAGATTGATAAATTAATCCCCGGTCATATAGAAATTGAAAAAACAGAAAAGAAACCAGAACAATCTCAACTCACCTCGGGTAAACAGGAGGCCATAAAAGCAGCCGAAAGAAAAATGTCCAAGCTTGGATATGAATGCGGAATAAGATTTATGTATGTGGGCCCAAAAGAGACGTTTCATCGTGCTCATATATCGGGTGTTGTGGGAGTTTTAAAACAATTTGCTCTACAAACAGTTAATAGTTTTAAAATGAACAAATATACAGTAACTGTAGGCAAATGGCCGTTCAAAAAACAGAAAGAGTATAACAGAAAAGTATTTTTGTTAGATAAATATAAAAACAGGTCTTTGCCGATGACACCTTTTATTTTGAACATAGAAGAATTGGCGACAATATATCACCTTCCGGATATTGGTGTGAAATCGCCGTTATTGCCGAGAGTTGAAGCCAAGAAAGGCGAACCACCGGTTGGATTGCCAATATCGTGAAGTTAATCTATGGAATCACCCGAATTAAAAGAATTAGTTTTTTTGGGAGAAACAAGCTTTAGAAACGACAAGGTCCGTTTTGGCATTAAACAAGACGACCGCAGAAGGCACATGTATGTTGTCGGTTCAACCGGAATGGGCAAGTCCGAGTTTCTCAAGAGCATGGCCATTCAGGATATTGAGGCCGGAAGGGGTATATGTTTTATTGATCCTCACGGTGACACAGCCGATGATTTACTTGATTATATCCCGGAAGACAGGATAAAAGATGTTATTTATTTTGATCCCGATGACCTGCAGTATCCGATGGCATTTAATGTCATGGAAGCAGTAGGAGGGTTTGATTACAGGCATTTGGTGGCATCAGGTCTTTTGGGTGTTTTTAAAAAAATATGGGGGGCGGAGGTGTGGTCAGGAAGAATGGAATATGTTTTGAACAATACTATTTTGGCCCTTTTAGAATATCCTGGTTCAACCCTTCTTGGCATCAACAGGATGATGTCTGGCAAAGAATATCGCAAAAAAGTTGTCGCTAATATTACCGACCCGATTGTTAAGTCCTTCTGGACAGATGAATTTGCCAAATATACGGATAAATTTGCTGTTGAGGCCTCCGCAGCCATTCAAAATAAAGTCGGACAGTTCACCTCAAATAATGTCATCAGAAATATTCTTGGCCAGCCCAAATCCAAGATAAATCTTAGAAAGATTATGGATGAAGGGAAAATTCTTATCGTTAACGTTTCAAAAGGCAAGATTGGAGAAGACGCCTCGCGCTTATTGGGAGCTTTTCTTATTACCAAAATACAATTAGCGGCAATGTCGCGGGTTGATACTCCGGAGTCCGAAAGACGGGATTTTTATCTGTACGTGGATGAGTTTCAAAATTTTGCGACGGAATCATTCGCTAATATTCTTTCGGAAGCCAGAAAGTATCACTTGAGCTTGGTGATGGCTCACCAATACATCAAACAAATGGAAGAGCATGTTATGGATGCGGTTTTTGGAAATGTGGGTACGATTGTTTCTTTCAGAGTTGGCGCCGAAGATGCCGAATTTTTGGAAAAATGGTTCCAGCCCGACTTTATGATGAATGATATTGTAAATCTTGGTAAACGTAACATGTACATTAAGTTAATGATAAACGGCGTCTCGTCAAAAGGGTTTTCAGCCGGAACGTTAGACAGGTTTCCCAAACTGGAAAATTCTAACCGCCAGGCGATAATTGCCGCCTCCCGTGAGGCCTATAGCACTCCAAAAAGTATTGTAGAAAAAGAAATAGCCGAGTGGGCCGGACCGGTTATTGAAGAATTTGACCGGGAAGAAAAAAGATATGACAGACCCTTCAACCCGGTTCAGGGCAGGCCTTTTGATCGTCCTCAAAGCAGACCGTCAATGCCTCGAAGGGACGATAGACCCTTCAATCCGGTGCAGAGCAGGCCGCCTATACCCAGAAGAGACGAAGGTTTCCGAAGAAGGGGGGAAAACCCCAATCCACCGCCTAAACCCCAAAGTAGCCCGCCTATCAAACCACAGGAGGCATCTTTAAGTGCCTTAAGCTCCGCCCCTCCGGTTGACTTCAAGGGCAGGAAAATCCAAGATAGACCTAAAAATAATCAACGTGAAAAGAAGGAAGTAGACACCGGCGAATTGAAGAAATTACTGGAGGAGTCGTTGAAGAAAAAAGAATAGGCACTCGGTCGTTGCCATTTTCTCACGGCTTCCTCTTGGACTATTTCTAGAAACTCCTCCTAATTTCTCTGACCGCCCGGGGGTGTATCCCCCTGCCCAGCATGCGGATCCCTCCGTAAGTAACTCGGGACCGACTGGGCATCCCCCGGACTCGGTTCCCAGAGAAATAGCGTCAGAGTTCCTGAAATAGTACCCAATCGTGCAGAATGTGAGAAAATGGCAACGACCTCGTTTTTATTAATTTATGATAACAATAATTTTTGAATCACATGGCACGACCACAGATAATGAAAAGCATTTAGCTTCAGGTTGGGCTGATGTTGAATTATCTGAACTTGGAATTCAACAATCAAAAGAAATGGGCAAGAGATACATTGACGAGAATTTTGATGTCATATTTTGCTCTAATTTGGAGAGGTCTTACAAAAGTGCAGAAATAGCATTCGGAAATAAATTTCCTATCATTAGAGATACTCGACTCAATGAATGCAATTATGGTGACTTAACCCAATACTCAAGCGAAGAGGTTGATTTGGAAAAGCCTAAAAGGATTAAAAACCCATTTCCTAATGGCGAAAGCTATGAACAAACACTTGAGAGGATAAAAAGTTTTCTGCAAGATTTGCTTAAAAATTACAATGGCAAACGTGTAATGATTGTTGGTCACCGAGCCACTCAATATGGGTTAGAACATTGGATTAAAAAACTACCTCTTGAACAAGTTATTCCTGCTCCATGGAAATGGCAACCCGGATGGGAGTATGATTTAGAATCCATTTAAAGCACAGCCCGACATTTTATTTCAGATCCGCTTCGCAAGAAGCGGTTTTGTTTTATTACCACAACACAAACAAAGGTACCCTTTGTTATTTTAATTATGTGATGTAATATGTTGATATGTTTACAAGAGACTATAAAATTTTTGCTCCCGGTGAATTTTTCCACATTTATAATAGGGGCAATAATAAGCAGGATATTTTTATAGAGGATAGCGACTACGAATTCTTTTTACTTAGACTCCGACAGAATTTATATCCGGATAAATTTGATGAGTTAAACATTCAACCATTACCGCCCAATTCTTTCAGTTTGGTTAGTTATTGTTTGATGCCAAATCACTTTCATTTATTGGTTAGACAGAATTCCGAAATCCCAACAAGTAAATTAATGCTTAAAATTTGCAGCAGTTATTCAAAAGTATTTAATAAAAAATACGAACGAGTTGGCCATCTTTATCAAGATCAATTTAAACAGATTCTAATAGATAGGGATGAATACTTGAGATGGGTCGTAGCCTATATTTGCCAAAATCCGAAAGTAGCTGGCCTGATAAAACATCCAGCTGATTATAAATGGAGTAGTTATCGGGAACACATGATAAATTTAGCGAATCATGATGTGTGTGATGATAAAATTATCAAAGAGTTGTTTGGGGGTCAAAATATCACCGACTTTATTGAATCTTCTTACGACATAATTAAAAATAACAAAATAGGAGAAAAAATAGAAAGAGGCTTTTTGATCGATTGATGATGTGTGGCCAAAATTTTTAAATATTACAACATACTTTTCTCTCTAACAAAGGGCACCTTTGTTAGAGAGGGGGTAGGGCTAATTAATTGATTTTAAAATCATGTGTGGTAGTTTTGTTTCATGAAGAATAAATACTATAAAAAATATATCAGGATACCGCCGTCGGAGAGCATAGATATCAGAAACA
>Ga0209541_10003743_pt1 | contig 27621 bp, 31 predicted proteins | sample RifCSPlowO2_01_FD_184027 | JGI IMG/M metagenome (GOLD analysis project Ga0209541, IMG submission 184027) | Groundwater microbial communities from Rifle, Colorado - Rifle CSP2_plank lowO2_0.1 (SPAdes) (version 2) | ecosystem: Environmental > Aquatic > Deep subsurface > Groundwater | place... | reverse complement strand
TCCAAAAGAAGGCTGGGTCGGAGTCGATTTGGAAAACGGAGTTTATACTTTGAGAGAAGGAACAAAAGTTGAACCTGTTACTACAGAAGAAATGAATAGTACTTTAAGGGGAAAAGAGCGTTAATTCTCAAACTATTTTAGAGACAAATCATTCTCCTTAAATGATTCACTATGATGATTCGAATTATCATAGTGTCGTGGAACATCTCTCCTTGTAATCTAAATTTTCACTTATTCCAAAATATATTCCCACCCCGCTTGCCATTTCTTTTTCTTCCTCCAATCCTCAGCAAAGACTTGCTGCCAAGTTTTGCCATTTAATAAAACGTCCAAGGCGAGTTGCGGTGCTTTATGGGCAACGATTGCTATGCGTTTCCCGTCATAGTTTTCTTTGAGAAAATTCAAAAAATCCTGAATTCTTTTCTTTACATCTTCGTAGCTCTCACCCCTAGGAAATCTTTTTGTAATATTTTCTTCTTGCAATGGATCTACAATTTCCGAAGACTTACCATTAATATCTCCGTAGTTACACTCCCGCCATCTTTCGTCTTGGATTATTTCTACACGATTTCCAAAAACTATCTTTGCTGATTCAACTGCTCTTTTTAAATCAGAACAAAATACAATGTCAAAATATTGATCTTTTACTATCTCTGCCAACTCTCTCGACTGCTTTCTACCCAATTTTGAAAGTTCAACATCTGACCAACCGGAAGAAATATCTTTTTCGTTATCGGTTGTTGTTCCGTGAACGAAATATGTAATTTTTACAGACATTCTTTTAGTATTCTACCCTAAAGCTAATTTGAGAACACTCTTTCTTTTTAGACTCTTTCAACTTTAATCGTGCACTCGGTTACGAGCGCCGCAATTGCACCAACTGCCGCAAGGGGTGGAGCCAGAAGCGCTCCTACTACTCCTACTGTCAAAGGTATTACAATAATTTCTTTTCCTTTTTTATTGAGTATAGTAATCCTTCTGATATTACCCTCTTTGATTAACTCCTTAATTTTCTTAAGCAGCTCCTCACCCCGAATTTCAAAGGATTCCTGTTTTTTACTTGATTGTTTACTTTTTACCGGCATAATAACACCCCCTTTCTAAAATAATTTTACTACAACTTATATAGGTTATGGATTTTTCTTAACGAATATAAATCCTGCAACAACAGCTTCTACAAATCCGCTGATTGTCCATGCTAATACCATCAAAAGGGAAACTTGAAAACTAGAGTAAGTAATTAACATTCCCGGAATTCCCGCGATAACCCAATATGCACCGCCGAATTTGCATGCCCTTTCGAATTCGCTTTTTGCCTCAAATAACTTTTTGGTTTTATCCCAAACCCAAGCTAAAACAAAACCCAACACAAACGGATACAGGAAAAATAAGCTCATCAAGGGATCACTCCATGGTCTAAAAAGAGCGGGATTTATATATTCCAAAGCTATTGAAGGAAAAAGTACCCCCCAAAGCCAATTTAAAACAATTCCGACAATAAGCATTGCCAAACCAGCTAAGATTCCTGTGGTGACAACTTTTTTATCCATATTCATCACCTCCTCCAGTTAAGTGGCTCTTTCAGAGCACTTAATGGAACCACGTTAGATGTCTGCAGCCTATCTAACCGTGGACCTCTAACTAATTGTACTCTTTATTTTTCCGACAATTTAGTGACCGTCTTCACAATATTTTCCAAGTCTTCATTAGGGTAATTTCTTTATTAGTTAATATATAATTCACTTATGGCAGAAGATTCTGTTTCCCAAGAGACTCCCAACTCAACTTTCACTGTGGCTAAACAGGAGGCATTGAGAATAATGTCGCAGGAACTTGACCCTTTCCACGATGTGGGTCATGTAATCGAGGTTGCTGATACAGCTAAAGTAATATATGACTCTTTAGGATTTGAACAAAGACAAAGTACTGATCTCGAAGTAATCGAATTAGCTGCTTTGTACCACGATACGTCTCGAAGGCAAATAAAAGCTAATTTATTGTTAGTTCCCTTCGTAGATGAAAAAATAAGTGGCGACATTGCTTATGAGGAATTAATCAAGGTTGGATATCCTGACGAATTTGCCGAGAGAGTAAGAGGAACAATAAGAGGGCATGCTAGAATCTCAGGTTTAGGAAGAGCAGATGATACTAATTCAATGATTGTTTCAGACGCCGATAAAATACAGGTATTTAATCCGGATAGGTTTGAGAGGGGTTTGAGAAGATTTGAGGAAGGTAAGTTTCCAAGAGGACTTCTCAATCTTCATATAATTGCGCTGTCACCTTTACGACAAAAGATCGTAAATTCCTTACATTTTGATAAATCCAGAGAGCTTCAGGCTGATTATTACCAAAAGCTTAGAGGTTACTTTTATACCAATCGCACGCGATTGGGGAATTTACTATATAAACCAGTTCTCAACCATTTGTACAATACTTTAGGAAAAGATCTTTAATTACAATTTTCTTTAAAAGAATATTATTTGGCAATATTTCAAAACCTTGACATCATTTCTTGTTTCCGCCAAAGAATATTTCCCTTTTTTAAAAGTTTAATCATGCTTGCATTTCGATTATACTACCTGTAAAGGACACGGATGACAAAAACATCTCACGATAGCGAAACTCCTGCCCACGGTCAACAGGTTATTACCGCATGCGCTTTTATCCACCAAAATTTTGGTGGAATCAAAAAAATATTTTTGCCAAGACGTGCCGCAACTAAAAAATTCCTTCCAGGAGTCTATGAACTTCCAGGAGGGCACATAGATTTCGGGGAGGATATTATCGTAGGGCTTAAAAGAGAAATTCTAGAAGAATTCCAAGTGAAAGTGAAAATAGGAGATCCTTTTTATGTATTTACTTATAAAAATGATGTAAAAGGTAGTCACTCTGTTGAAATCATATTTTTTGCAACTTTCGAGGATCCGATAGAAAATATCAAACTAAATCCCGAGGATCACTCAGAATGTGGCTGGTTTTCAGGAAATGAATTAGGTAGCGTAGTCAGTAGTATAAAAAACGAGTACGATCCTGAAATTGTTGCGATTAAGAAAGGATTCTCCCTTCTTAAAGGAATTCATCCCGATTTTGCAGATAGATAGTTACCTGCCTTGGTGTATTTTCTTTGCAAATTCCCAACCGACCGCGGCCCGTTTGAAATTAGTTCATTACCATAAAATAATATATCTTCTTTAGTTTCTTCTCTTCATGCTAAACTGGAATTGGATTACTGTTCAATTCCATCCTGAGCGAAGTCGAAGGATCTTACAAAATTATGCAGACCGTGTTTAATCAAAGCATTTGGGGAGATGAAGGTTTCTCGGCAATCCTGTCTATGAAATCGGTTCCTGAAATACTGGAAATAATCGCACGCGATACTTCCCCACCACTCTGGAATATTTTCGAACACTATGCTTTTCAATTTTTTGGCACTGGAGAAGTAGTAATAAGAAGTCTTTCTGCAACGTTTTTTTTACTAACAATTCTTTTTACCTATAAAATCGGCGCTTTACTTTTCAGTAAAAAAACCGGGCTTATTGCCGCACTACTAACATTTTTAAATCCGTTTTTCTTTACATACGCATTCGAAGGGCGTATGTACTCGATCATGGCTTTGGGGGTTGCTGCTTCTATGTACTTTTACCTCAGATTTTTCCTTGAGGAAGAGGTTTCATTAACAACCAAGTTAGGATATGTGTTTTTTAGTCTCTGGGCACTGTATTCGCACCACTTCTCCTTTTTTGCTTTTGCCATCCAAGGGGTATGGTTTTTATATGAACTCGCCTTCGGCAGAAGAAAAAGGGCAAAGAAAATATTTAAGCTATTTTTATTAGTAGGAGTCGGATATATTCCTTGGCTAATACCTTTATACAATCAAACAAAAATGGTTGGAGGAGGGTTTTGGTTGGGTACTCCGACACCAACAGATCTCAGGAAATTGATTTACGATTATCTGGCTGAAGGAATTAAGCAGTTAAATTTCATTTTGCCGATAATTAATTTAAAAATTTACGAATTGGCGCTTTACGCGGTATTGACTACTTTAATCCTAAGAAACTGGTTTAAAAACTTTAAACGAAGCCTGTTTTTAGTATTATGGTTTCTCGGGCCAATTGTACTAACTTGGTTAGTTTCTCAAAAATTCCAGTCGATTTTTTTCAATCGATACATTCTTTATACCATTCCAGCGGCAATGCTTATTGTGGCCTCCGGAAGGAGGAAGTTATCAATTATTTTTATTACTATCCTAATTCTTATTTTTTCGTATATTGATTATTATTACTTCGTACATCCTACTAAACTCCCTTTCAGACAAATGTCCGAGTTTGTCAAAAACGAAACGCAGGAAGGTGACTACCTTATTAATTGGTATAGCAACGGCACACACCACATCTGGGAAACAAAATATTACGGGATCCCCGCCCCAATTTATGATCCAGGCGAGGGCGAACTTCCCTTTTTCGTCGGGACTGCTCTTATGGAAGAGGGCGACATCATCCGCGAAATTCCCAAAGGAGTAGAGCGAGTCGGAGTAGTTACCAGCGGCACGGTTGAGGAAGTAAATATTCCTGGGTATACTGAAAGTGAAGTTAAATCCTTCAATTCTTTAAAATTCATCTGGTATTCAAAATCTTCGCCAGATGAGCCTTGACTTCGGGATTTGTTAGGGTTACGCTGGGTATATGACCCGTTCAATCATAGGTAGCGCCAAAATAGCTGTCTTTAGAAATAAAAAGATACGGAGGACAACTTACAAAAACGAGTGGTGGTTTTCGGTAATTAATGTAATTGAAGCCCTAACGGGGACGGAAAGACCGAGGAAGTATTGGAACGACCTAAAGACAAAATTGACCAAAGAAGGTTATTCTGAGTTGTCCGAAAAAATCGGACAACTGAAATTATTATCTCCTGACGGTAAAAAGTACCTCACAGATTGTGCAAATACTGAAACTCTTTTCCGTATAATTCAAACAATACCTTCCCCAAAAGCTGAACCCTTTAAACGCTGGTTGGCAAGAGTTGGTTACGAACGAGTGCAAGAAATTGAGGATCCAGAACTGGCCACCAAAAGAACAAGAGCTCTTTACAAGGCTAAAGGCTATTCAGATGATTGGATCGAGAAAAGGATGCGAGGTATTGCTATTCGAGAGGAGTTGACTGGCGAGTGGCAAAAAAGAGAAGTCGGAGGCAGCAAAGAATATTCGATTCTAACGGCTGAAATTTCCAAAGCCACATTTGGAATGACACCGTCGCAGTATAAAAATTCAAAGGTTTGTCGAGAGAAAATCTGCGCGACCACATGGACGACCTTGAACTTATCTTCGGTATGCTCGGTGAAGCTTCAACCACACGAATTACAAGATCTAAAAATGCCAAAGGTTTTCCTGAAAACAAAAGGGCCGCTCACGAGGGAGGAGAAATCGCCGGAAACGCAAGAGTGGCCCTCGAGAGAAAATCCGGCCAAAATGTATCCACACCTCGTAATTACCTTAAAATCACGCAAAAAACTAAACTGGGGAGGTGAGAGTGGAAGATAAGCAAGATACAGTATCTCAACAAGAAACTACGCAGGCCTTACTTGAACCAATTGGTGTAAGGGTTATTGGTGAAGTAGACCCAAGAACTTTAACGGAGGAACAATTTAGAAATTCTCCAAACCTGTTATTCCATGGCGCGAAGGAGGATTTTGTCTTCTCAAGGGATTTCGACTATGAGAACTTCCAAAATCCTGGAGGTTTTACAATTGGTGCAGGTTTTTATACAACGGACAACGAAGAAGAAGCGAGACATTTCTCTAGAGCAAGACAAGATAATTCAAGCGAAACAAGAGTTGTTTTACCAATTTTGCCGTACCAAGCAAGAATATTCGACTTAAGGGCAAGGAACAATCAAAGTGTTAATGCTCCGGTTCCTAATGAAATTTTCCAAGGATATCTTAATTTTATAGAAAGTAAATTTGGACCAAAATACGAAGGGTACAATCCTCAGGAAGATAAAGATTTTATTAATGGCCATAGTCCAACGGATGAAACTTCACGAAACGAAAGAATCAAAAGATCGAATAGATTATTAAACTTCATGTCTTCCAAAAATTATTTAGAAAGCTTGCGGAGGCTTAAAAGGCGGGGAACCCCAATCAACCTAAGAAGTATGTTAAGCGAGATGGGAGACAAGCATAGAGGGTATGCTTCTTTTCTTTTTCCTGAATTTATGCAAAAGGAGGGCTACGATGGGATAATTTACATTGAGGGTGGTGATATTCCAGAGCAAAAAAATCCAACAACTTATGTGTTTTATGGTCTCGAAAAAGTTGGAACTTTTGAAAGTTGGCGAGAAACTAAGCAATAATCAACCTTAAGATTTTAAGGAAATATATTATGACAATAACTTCATATTAATAGAAATAATCTAACCCCATATCCTAATGTCTTTTTCACAACTTCATATTAGCACTTATTTAAATAAATTATTTATTATGTCGAAATGATTAGAATACTTTTTTTACGGAAGCTGTAAGTTGAGAAAGAATCAAAGAATTCAATGGATTGAAGTTTATTTGGCTTACCCCCTCTTTTGAAGATAACTAGCCAATTATTTATTCTCGGTACTCCAAGAACGTCAATATTTCTTTATGCCGTTTCAGTCTTTAAGACGCTGTGTTTTTAAACTGCTGGTCAACCATTTTATACAATTCCACCATAAAATCGGTGTCCATTTTTCTCCTCTCCCGCACATACCTTTTAGCTAATTCTGTACTAAGAGTTCTCGCAATTTCATAAATTCTTGTACCCTTATAAGAGTCATCGCTATCTTTCTGAGTAACATCGCTTTCATTATTCTCCGAACCATAACCTTCCGGCAACCCCCCAAGCACTTTTTCCCAATTCTGCCCAAGATCTGTGTAAGGTCCCGGACTTTTCCTTCTGTTTCTCCACTCCTCAACATCTTCTCTAATAACCGCCTCCAAGACTTGACCTGTTTTTTCTTTATCAACCTCTATAGAAATGGGTGATTTATCGTCTAAATCTGTAACTTGCTCTTGCTCCTCCTCAATTCTTTCTTTACCAAAAGTTTCTAGGTAGGTTGTAACAAGCTCGTTTGTTACTTCAACATGACTACCTTTTACTCCTTGTAACTTCTCTAAGACTTGTGCCACTTCAGGTCGTTGTTCAGAAGTTTTAATTAAATCCCGGAAATCTTCTTTTTGAAAATTGCGGTGCTGAATCTCATGTAACAAACTTACCACCGCTCTATCTGATGCATCTTCATACAGTTTCTCAACATCTTCTGCGGAATCGGTTGGTAAAATACTTGGATTTGAAACCCAATATAAAATATCAGCCGTCTCTTCAGGTAATCTTCCGGACTCAACAAAATTATTTATTGGTTCCCCTTTTTGGCTACCTTCTCTTGGGTAGTATTGAAGACTAACTACTACTTCCTCTGGGATCGATTCTCCATACAAAACTGATAAATCTGTTAAATGTCTGTTTATTGTTTCTGCTTTTTCTTGTACATTGCTGTCAAGTCTATTCTTCCATTGCTTTAGAGTTTCTTGGGACATTTCCCAAGCTCTCTCCTTCACCTCTTCGAATGAAATGTCTTTTTCTTTTATGATTCCTGTATCCATATTTTGCTGTACAATTTCTGGAGGTGTGTCACCAACTTCGTCCATAGTTACATTCTATACAAATTAGAATCAGTTCTCGTGTCCATCTTAAGCAACCTATCTATACCCCTGCGCTTGGATGTTAAATAATTCAGCGTACAAACCTTCTTCTTTCATTAATTTTTTGTGATCTCCTTCTTCAATTATTCTTCCCCCCTCAAGAACTAAAATTCTATCCGCATTTCTGACTGTTGAGAAACGGTGGGAAATAATTACAACGGTTTTATCTTTCTGTAAACTTTGCACTTTTTGGAAAATTTCGTATTCAGCTTTAGCATCTATTGCACTTGTCGGCTCATCAAGAATTAAAACCGGCGCGTTTCGATAAAAAGCTCTGGCTAATGCCAATTTCTGCCACTGTCCACCCGATAAATCAATTCCTCTTTCAAACATTTTGCCTAATATTTGATTCCTACCCTCCGGTAAAGTATCTATATATTTATCAGCACCGGATTGAGCAATTGCCTGTTTTAAAAATTTGACTTTCTTTGGTCGGGATAAATCTCCAAAATAAACATTCTCTTTAAAAGTAAATTGATATTTTATAAAATCCTGGAACAATGCTCCGATTCCTTTATGCCAATAATTTAAGTTAATATCTTTTAAATTTATACCGTTAATCAAAATTTCTCCGTCCGTAACATCATAAAACCTAAGCAGAAGTTTGATAATGGTTGTCTTTCCGGCACCGTTCTCACCCACCAATGCAACTTTCTCACCGCTACTTATAGTTAGATTAAAATCTCTCAAGATGTATCTATCCGTATTGGGATATTTAAACGATATATTTTTAAATTCTATTAATGGTGGGGTTGGACTCTTGGGAACTATAATCGGTTTCGAAGGTGATTTAATAGCTCTTTCAGTTGCCAAAAAATCAAAATATTTGTCAATAAATTTATTACGGGCTGAGATGCTTGAATATTGATTTAGAATTTCCTCAGAACTAAACGTGAGATTTAAAGTTTGCTGAAAAACCAAAGTAAATTGCCCAATGCCTAATAGCCCACCCAGAACTCTCGTAAGATTAAGATATTGTGTGTACAAAAAAGCACCAAGTTGCAGCACCCGTGCAAGAAGCAGATATCCTATCCAAGGGTCGTTTGCTCTGGCAAAATTCTTATAATAAATATTTTGTTCCTTTTTAATTTTGTTAAGAATAACGGGTCCAGTTTGAAATATGGTTGCTTCTTTTGATGTCGAATCAGAAGACAAAAGGTTTTTGATATATTGGGTAACCCTGGTTAGTCGGGACTTTTTTTCAAGATAATATGGCCAGGTTTTTAAGCGAATTCTTTGCCAAGTAATATATGACGGTATTGTTGCGAACATTATAAATGGTGCAAACAACGGAAATGTTGCAGAAACCACAATAGTCGCAGTTACAAACTTAAAGATGGCGTCAACAAATCCGGTAAATCTATTTAACTGCATTTGCATACTCCCTTTTACACCCTCTAGCTGTGCAATCAAGTTTTGAAACTCCGGATTTTCAAATCTTGCAGGATCAAGTTCGGATAATTTTTTACATATTTGAATATCTATATAACTCTCGAACTTGTTTAAAAGGTAATTCTCTTTAACATCTAAAAAGCTTTTCAAAAACTGCTTTAATAATGTTGCTGCCAAATAAACGAGAATAATCCAAGATAGATCAATAAAGGTAAGTGTTTTTTGTCCCTGAAATAAATCGAGAAGTCTTGCTAGAAGTAAAACTTGCATGAGAGGATAAAGAGTACTATCGTATAGTTTACTAAGTAATGAAAGCAGTGCATAAAATCCGTTTGCCTGCCAAGCGATTGAAAACACTCTAACCCCATAACTTAAAGTCTTTTTCACAATTTAATATTAACACTTAGCGAGTACGCAGGAAATTCTGAAGCATTCAAAGAAGCTTATAGCCCATTTGCGTAAAGTGGGTATCGAAGGTAAATGCCGTATTTATTTTTAACTCCTTCATTACCACATAACTTGTACAATCCGTAAAAGACCACTCTTTATCTTTGTTAAAACGCTTAAAGATTTCTTTTGCCTTAAGAAAAACTTCTTGACTAATCCATTCGATCTTGATGTTTGACTCGGGTCGAAAAATCCACTCCAATAAATGCACTGCGAAACGGTATCCTCCTTTTTGTCGTGTTAGCAATGTTGTTGTAGCTTCGTCGATAATATAGTCAGTTGTCAGAAGAATAATTTTCTCTTCCTGAACCTTACTTAATAATTCTTGGGCTTCTTTGTAGCGTTGATCGTTCGGGTTGTTTATTGAATATAAAGGACTAGCATCTATTAATATCGTCTCCATTATTTCTTTTTAGGTGCGCCGTATAAGTAGTGATCAATATTAGAAGACACATCTTTCGGACCTGAAATTTTATATTTTTTAGCCAACTTTTCAGCACTTTCCGCCATCTTTAGAAGAGTCTCGACGCCCGACATTTTTTTTACTTTCTTCCTTCTCGCTCTCTTTTTTTCGGCTTTAACTTTATCCGCCAAATAAGTCCTTACCAGTTTTGAAATAGACTGATTTTTCACTTCTGAGAGATATTCCAAATCCCTTTTAGTTTCCTCGTCCAGAAGTATTTGGGTTCTTTGCAACATACACAATAATATTACACAACTTAGGTGGTTTGTCAACAGTTCATTCAGAAAAAAATAGCCCTGTAGGTTTCAATTAATCTCGTATCACTTGTAAAGTGACAAAAAAATAATTAAAAAATACAGGGCATTAGCACCTCACACAAAAAGTTTATTTGGGTTATACGTGGCTAATATTAATTCCCAAGTTAAAATCACGCTCTTTTTCTATAATCCACCTGGGATTAATGTAAATTATCCCGCTTTGGTTATCACCGCCAACTACTATCCTTTCACTTTTTTCAACACCTCTGCACCAAGTAAACCAGCCCTTCATCAAACGATCTTTTCTGGCCCTACTGTATAGCAAAAGCATGTAAATTACTTCGCAGGCTCGAGGAACTTCATATTCCCTCGCATATTTGGCAATGTATTCCAACTGCTTTTCGAATGGTTCATACAAAGACGTTCCCCAAGGCGATTTGCTGATCAAATACCACCTAGCAAAAACTTTATCTGAAGCAAACAATTTGGAATAAATATCTTCACGAAGGGAAGATTCTCCCCCCAATAAGTTTTGTAGGTCAACTATGCTGAAAGGGTATCCAGGGAAAAGCAGACAACTGTCTTTAGTTTCTCTCAAAGTCTGTTCGGAATAGGGAATCTCTGCAAGTATTCGAGTTTGATGTGGACTGAAAATTAAGCCAAAATATCCTTGGACTTCTCCAATTCCGATAAAATTATTTCCCATTATTTCCCGAGCGCGTCTTTGGCTAGATGTGTCTTCATATCCATTATTAAAGGCTAAATTGACAAGCTTTCGGGCTAAATTATTTTCAGGGCTTTGAATGATTCTCTGGACTGACCAGGGCTTCATGCCTGCTCTCTGCAAAGCCAAAATTAATTCGTGTCCCTGGCTGTATGAAATTTGACCGCTTTCTTGGCTCACGACGAGCTTTGTCATCGCACACCATCATCCTTTCTTTTTGTTAAAGGTTAAAAGTTAATTGTTGCAAGTTAATTTGGTAAGGTGCTTTGCGGCAATAGTAAACTCAATAGAAAGATAAGTCAATTTTTGTGCTAAACTGAAATTAAGCTAATATGAAAACGAAGAGACTCCCATTGCTAGACTTCGTCAATCACAAATTCCATACTCCAACCTGGCTATTTTTTGTTTTATCAATAGTTTTCATACTCCGTATTCCTTCATTCTTTGAGCCTTATTCATACGGGGATGAGATGATCTATTTAACTTTGGGTGAAGCAATCAGGCGCGGTATTCCCCTATATAGCGGAATTCACGACAACAAACCTCCCCTCCTTTATATAATTGCGGCAATTTCAGGAAGTTTATTTTGGTTTAAGGCAATGCTGGCCATTTGGAATATCCTAACAATTTTTCTTTTTTGGAAACTTGTCCAAGCTCTTTTCCCCAAAAGGATCAGGTTGCATAAAGTCGTCACATCAATCTTTGCAATCCTAACCACCATTCCTCTTCTTGAAGGAAATATTGTCAATGCTGAGCTTTTTATGATCGGAACGACGATTGCGGCGTTTCTCGTTCTTTTAACTCGTAAGCTTAATTTTAAGAATTTATTTTTCGCAGGCATGCTCTTTTCATTTTCAGCACTATTTAAAATACCGGCAGCTTTTGATCTTCCCGTAATAATTTTCGCTTGGTTAATTTTTATGAAAAAGACAGCCCGAAAAGATATTCTAAAAATAGGAGTCAGCTCTTTATTCCTAATCGCCGGATTTTTAACGCCCATTCTAATTACTTTTGTCTGGTACTATCTAAGGGGTGCTTTCAATCAATATCTGGTAGCGGCATTCTTACAAAATGTTGGCTATTTATCGAGCTGGCGCCCATCTGATGTTGAAAAATCTTTTTTGGTTAGAAATGCTCCGCTTTTACAAAGAATTCTGGTTGTTTTACTGGGAATGGTAATCCTATACTGGAAAAGGGGGAAACTTTCACAGCAATTTATATTTACTACCCTTTGGCTACTTTTCAGCCTTTTCGCGGTTACTTTATCTGAGCGGCCTTATCCGCATTACCTACTTCAAAGTGTGGGGCCTATTTCAATCCTACTGGGATTACTTTTTTCCAATAAAAACTACGAGCAAGTTCTTGTAATAATCCCTCTAACGCTCGCTTTTTTTGTACCCGTATATTATAAGTTTTGGTATTATCCGACCACGACATACTACGCTCGTTTTGTTAAGCTCTCAATAGGAAAAATTACCAAAGAAGAATACCTTTCGACGTTTGGGAATCAAGTACCAAGAAATTATAAAATTGCCAACTACATAATTTCTTCATCAAGGCCCGATGATAAAATCTTTGTATGGGGGGACAGTTCTCCGATTTATGCCCTTGCAAGAAGACTCCCTCCCGGAAAATATGTCGCCGACTATCATATTAAAGACTTCTCAAGTCCTGCAGAAACCGCCGCTATTTTAACTTTGGAAATGCCCAGCTTTATAGTGATATTACCCGCCTCTCAAGAATTTCCGGAGATTAAAAATCTACTTTTTAAAAACTATGGCAAAGTAGAAGAAGTTGAGGGCGCACAAATTTGGAAACTGTTAAAACCTACTCTTCGGGGACTTAACAACTTCAATTTCTCAGTCAAATAGGTTGTTTTTGTACGCTGGTCTTTGCGCTATAAATTAGGGCAAATTAGGTATAAAATTGCTAGTGAGTTCTCTTCTTATGACAAAAAATAAAGTTTCTACGCATAGTACTTTGGTAAAAGAAAGCCTTAGTTTTCAAAGGACTCCTTTAGTGAAACTTTTACGTCTATCGTTTATTTTATCTTTGGTAAATATCGTTGTGGTTTTATTGATTAAAAATTTTCTACCTCCCCAGATACCTCTATACTATGGCTTGGCAGAAGGGCAGGAACAGCTGTCAGGCACGCTAGGCCTAGTCGTTCCGGGAATTCTTTCGTTGTCTTTGACTTCCGTAAACACTATTATTATGTTTTTTGTTAAGGATAATTTTATTAAGCAGACTCTAATTATTTCATCGCTTGTTGTAACAATTTTTGCAACAATAACAACCTTAAAGATAATCCTTTTGGTCGGTAGTTTTTAACTGAAGGCGGACTTATGTATGAGTATTGGAAATTATTATTTTTACCCCTAACTACTGCTTTTATAGTAGTTTATTTATCGACTCCGTACGTTATAAGATTTGCAAACAAATTCGGCCTTATCGACGACCCCAAAAAAAATAAGCACCCGAAAGTAATTCATACTTACCCCGTCCCCAGAGCCGGAGGGTTGGCGCTATTTGCAGGAATCCTTATTGCGTCTTTTATTTTTCTTCCAAAAGATAAGCACTTGCTGGGGATTATTTTGGGTTCATTTTCTTTAGTTACCATGGGAGTAGTTGATGATAAATATAACTTAAATCCATATTTAAGACTCGCAATACAATTTGCAACAGCTGCGATCCCGATTGCTGCAGGAATCGGGATCGCCTATATTACAAATCCGTTGGGAGGAATCATCGATCTGTCACACCCCCAAATAAGTTTTAGCCTTTTGGGCGATCCAAAAAGTATTTGGATCCTATCAGATCTTTTCGCACTTTTTTGGATCGTAACCTTAATGAACTTTGTAAATATGGGGGCAAGCGGACTCGACGGACAGCTTTCGGGAACAGCAGCAGTCGCTGCATTGACAATTGCCGCCCTTTCTTTAAAATTCAGTGCCGATGTAACCCAATGGCCGGTAATAATACTAGCATCGATTACTGCCGGAGCTTACTTAGGATTTCTCCCCTTTCATATATTTCCACAAAAAATTATGCCGGGGTTTGGCGGCTCGACTCTCGCCGGATATCTCTTGGGAGTTCTGTCAATTCTATCGACCACAAAAGTCGGGACACTCATGGTCGTACTAGCCATTCCCTTGATCGACACAGGTTTCACAATTATTCGAAGAGTTTTATCGGGAAAATCACCTTTTTGGGGTGATAAAGGGCACTTACACCATAAATTACTCGATATCGGATTAAGCAAAAGACAGGTGGCGTTTTTTTACTGGGGAATAACAGCCTTTTTGGGAATACTTTCTCTTAATTTGAATGCATCATATAAGTTCTATACAATTATTGGAATAACGGCACTCTTGGGAGGAATAACCCTATGGTTAACCCACAGATCGAAAACATAAAAGGTTCTCCGTTTAACTGGGAAGTGATGGTTCAAGCGGTTAAAATCGCCAGACCTGTTCATTGGGTTAAAAACCTATCGCTTTTTGCGGCTTTAATATTCAGCGGCAACCTTTTAGTCAGGTCACAAATGATTACAGTTCTTTTTGCTTTTTTTTCATTCAGTCTGGCAACGTCCGCAACTTATATATTAAACGATATCCTCGACGCCGAATCAGACAAACTTCATCCGATCAAAAAAAATCGTCCCATTGCCGCGGGAAAACTGCCTATATATTTAGCTTTAGTAGAAATTGCAGGTTTGGTATTGACTTCAATATTTATTGCTTCACAACTAAACAGCCTATTTCTTCTCACAATTGTTGGTTACTTATCTCTTCAAGCTGCGTATAGCTTGGGATTAAAAAATATTCATATTATTGATATCCTGATTATCGCCGCCGGATTTGTGATAAGAGTTTATGCGGGAGCTTTTGTAATAAATGTTCACCTTTCTGTCTGGTTTCTTCTCTGTGTGATTTCGACTGCACTTTTTCTTGCTTCAGGCAAAAGAAGGGCTGAATTAAATATATTAGAGACTAGTGGCGTCACCAGAAAAACCTTACTTAAATATCAGCGCGAGCTATTAAATTCGTTTGTTACAATGTTTGGTAATGCAGCCTGGATGAGTTGGGCACTATTTACTTTTTTTGAATCTCCTAGAGCATCTCTCCCCGTCTGGATTGTGCTTGCCGAGATCTCAAGAACTACAACAATAAATAAACTTCTGATGATAACAATACCCGTGGTTATTTTTGGGATAATGAGATATCAAAGTTTAATTTTTGAAAGTAAATCAGAAGCGCCGGAGCGACTTTTATTAACCGACAAAACACTGATCTCCTCAGTTGTTTTATGGACCGTCCTTGTTGTTTGGATTATCTATGGAGGTTTATCTATATAAAAAACTTAATTTAGAGGTGTGGGTGTAACAATCTTTGCCGGTGTTGGGGAAGGCTTTTTAACTGACGGCGTTGGAGTGGTACTTAATGTTCCCGCCGATACTTTTTTTGCATACTGATTGGTTATCCAACCTTCCTTGCCCTCTTCATACTCAATTTTGTACCAACCGCTTTTTTCGTCCTCGCCGAGTAAATTGTACTTTTCTCCGGGTTCAACCTTACCAACCTCATCAGCCAGAGTTGAGGGTTCCTTTCTCACTCTCAGGTATCCTGTGGGTGTAGATAAAATTTCTATTTGAATCTTCGTTTCTTCAGTACCCGTCGGAGGGGGAGTTGGTGTGGTGAGAGAAGAAGGTTCGGCTTTCGCCAGCTGAACTATTGCAGTTAATTTATAACCCAAATGGGTTTTAACTTCCACGTTTTTTTCCAAGTATCCATCCATTGTGAGAGTTAGCTTATGTTCTCCGGGAGAAATAAAATTTGTCTTATGAGGAGTAAAGGCTCGGTCCTTGCCGTCGATTACAACCTGAGCTGAATCTGGAATTGATATTATCACAAGAGAGGTTTGGCTTCTGTCTATTTTTTCAAACGAAATTATTTCGCCACTCGAGGTATCCTGAAGTTGTCCAAAATCTCTTTTAATTACAGTTTCGACACCTTGTACTAGGGTAATTTTCGTGTCATACGGAGCCAACGGATTTTCAAACGACTCGGGGATTAGCCTTAAAACAATCTCGCCGGGGGTTCTCTTATTTCTGTAAGGAGTTCTACCTACCTGTTCCCCGTCAATATAAATATTTGAAGAAGGATTAGAATCTATATAAACACCTGCAATTTTCGGTTTAAAAAAACCTATAATAAACAGGATCATCCCAACAGATATGCCTACGCCTACCAAAATTAAACCTACCAGCTTTAGTTTTCTCACGAGAGCCAAGTGTAGCAAAAACAATTAGGCTTGACAACATAAATTTATATCATTAAAATTTAATTAGCACTCTATAAGTGCAAGTGCCAAAATCTTCTTTCGAAAAAGAAAAACAGGTTAAGGCTTGACGCCATTGATTAAATTAGATTTTAGTCCCATCGAGCACAACCCGGTGGAACTTTGTTTTTGAGGCTAGTTTAATATACAATAAGGCTCAACGGCCGGATGGTGAAGTAGAAACACGGGTGTCTGCAAAACATCTATGCGCGGGTGCGATTCCCGCTCCGGCCTCCAAACTTGACTTTTAGGGTTTTTGCGGTGTAAAATTGCCAATATCTCGCAATGTTGCGGGATTTTTTTGTTTTATCCATCAGATAAGTAAATCATTAATGAGGATAATCGTTTCCCCAAACGAGATTTGGGGATTATGATACGTTTTTCCTTTCATCTGTCCCCCAAGTACCGCTTGGATTTAAAACTCACCAAAAAGCGTAAAGACTTGGATGAAGTGCCCTTTCTGCCGCCCTTAGGGAAAATTCTTCGTGTAAGAAAAGGTAATCGAATATCCCGCTTTTTCAAACACATTTTTGAACATTCCAAAGCTAAAAGGTTTTTGGGGGTTAATCTCGCCGCCTTACTTTTTGCGAGTACTCTCGTGCCGTCGACCAACTTTTCTTTTGCGATAGCAGAAACAAACACCACTCAGGTTCCCCTCGTACTGACAACCCAAAGCGGAATTCAATACCCTGTCAAAAACATTAAAATAACACAGGAGTTTAGATTTTATCATCCCGGAATCGACATCGACGGAATAACAGGCGATGCAATTTACCCGATTATGGCCGGAAAAATGGAGTCAACTGAGTATTCAAGGTTCGGTTACGGAAATAATATAATAGTAAACCACGGCAACGGCATTACGTCTTTGTATGCTCATCTTTCCAAAATCGAAGTTTCTAAGGATCAGGAAGTGTCAAAGGAAACAGTTTTAGGTAAAATGGGCGCAACCGGCTGGGCTCGGGGGGATCACCTGCATCTCGAAATCCGCGAAAACGGAAAAGCTCTCAATCCCCTAACAATTTTACCTCGTTAAGGGTTTTCGAGCGTCTTCCAAATGTACCACGAAGCTACTGTTCTCCACGGTTTCCAACGCTCTGCAAACTTAGACATCTCATTTGGGTTAAGATCTTTTTGTATAACCTTTTTAAACGCATTCCTTAAGCCCAAGTCCCCAACCGGAAATATATCAGGACGTGCCAGCGTAAACATAAGAAACATATGAGCCGTCCACTCTCCTATTCCTTTTACGGCAACAAGCTCTTTCATAACTTCCTCGTCGGGTAGCTTATCTAAACTTTCGACTTTAACCTCTTGCCTTTTAACTTTTTCTGCCAAATTTTTTACATAAACTACTTTTGCATTCGATAATCCGCACTCCCTTAATTCTTTATCGGACAGTGCCAATATCTTTTCCGGACTAACTTCAACTTCCAAAGTCTTACCCACTCTCCATTTGTGTTTGTTTGGGTTTTTTGAATCTTTTTTATCCGCAACCTTCTCTTTAATTCTATTAAATATAGAGGTTGCAGCTTTCATTGAAAGCTGTTGTTGAACAATCGAATCCACCAAGTCTTCAAAATAATATCTTTTCGGGCGTGGTTTTATTTTGCAGGAGCCGTATTTTTTAACCAATGGACCTATATATTTATCTTTTTCCAGAAACTCTTCCGCTTCTTTCCACATGAGGAAATTATACCGAAGAAATTTAGAGTTACGCAAACTCTTCTTTCACCTTCTCATCAAGATACATTTTAACCAAAGATTGATATGGAACATCCTTTTTATTGGCAATCATCTTTAGTGAATCCAAAAGAGACTCTGTAACCCTAATCGTAATAGTCTTTGTCGACATCTTAAGATTTGGAAAGCTTGGGTTGATAATTGCCTTATTAACATCAAAATAGTCAGTAGTATCATGAGTATCCCAAAAGTTTGCTTCTTCCTCTTCGCTTTTAAATTTTGGTATTTTTTTAAGTTTTTTCATTTGCTTCCACCTCCTTTTTCCAGATATTCCTTGCGTTCTTTTTTATTCTGATCTCTTGCAGAAATTACTCGAATTCTATTTTTCCTGATCATAAAAATAACACACATAAGTCTATTCTTATCTGCCCTTCCATATGCTCGGAATCTTTTCTCAAACTCAGAATGTTTTTCATCGTCATTTATAAGTAAAGGTTTATTAGAAAAAACATGCTCACATTCTCTATAATCCACACCGTGCTTTTTAATATGCTCCAGATTTCCTTTATCCCATTCAAAACCTTCTAACTTCTTAAAATCCATCATTCTAAATTAAATTGTATTTAATCATACAATACACAAGTTTAATTGTCAATAAATTATTTCTTCCCACAAAAAACCCGAAAGAGAATTGGTAAAGACATTTTTCAGCATAGTGCTGAAGAACCAATCCCTTCCGGGCGTAAGACAAGAAACAATTTTAGCGGGGGTCACCTCTCCCAGCCTTCCAAAGCTGGGACAGGAGCTTGTAAATCTCCTCCTGTTCCATTAAATCTCGGCGGTCGACTGGCTCGACCTTTTCCCCTTTTCCATCCAAAATAATTTGGATGGATTTTCTAATCTCTCTAATGGGAATATTCATCTCCCACCAGAGGGGAAACCCCCACCGGTTTGGGGAATTCGATTGAATCCCCAAAGCGAACGTCTCCCCCCTTTCGGACGTCCGGGAGCCAATAACTAAGGCTCCCTTAATCAGGCCGAGCTCTTCCTCGGCCTTGGCCAGCCAAGCTGGCCGAAAAAACCTTATACCATACACTAAACACCTCCTGTGCCTAAATACTACCTTACGGTAGCTGTAATCAGCTGGTCATCCATACCAGCGAGATGAATAGAAGGTATTTTTATTCAACTCGCTAACATGGATTTTATAAAATATCTCTTTATACATTTACACTTAGATTTTTTTAATACTGCGGAACAATAAATAATACACAAATATTTATGAAAAAATATTCCGGAAGGGGTTGATAAAGACAATGAATCAGCGAGTTGCTGAAAAACCAACCACCCTCCGGTGTAAGACAAGAATAATTGCGTAAAAATATTTGGTATCCACCTTCTGAGTTTTCGCTTTTAAAAAGCGTGGCCTTCCGATCGTACTCGGGATACCGTGATATTCTCAATCGAATATCAGAGGCATCGGAATAGCCTTAAGAAATTAATCACAAATATGATTTATTCTAATTCTCCCCAATTTTTTGTTGTAAAACCGATCGCACCCACAAAGCGCGGGTTCCATCCTTTCGTATTCACGAAATTCCCACCAATTTTTTGAAGATATTTCTCCTTTGGCAATTCCCTCCCGCACGTAAAGATCAAAAGTGCGAGCGGGGGAGAACAACTCTAAACTTACAATGTTCACCTTGTGGTGGACTCTTTGAATGTCCTGAGCGGTATGTGGATCCCACCCAAGACATTCAATAACTTCTAAAATATACCATGGCTCATTGAAACGAAATTGTTTTTTAAAACAGTTGTAGGCCAGCCATCTTTGTCGATGGCGGCGCCCACATTCAATACATTTCTCCTTCACGATTCACCACCTTTCTTATACAAAATTTAATGTGCGATAAGAGTGCACTTCAAGTGCTCTCCTACCTAATCAACCATTGATTAGGTAGCAAAGTACTCGCTCATTTAAAAATATTCCGGAAGGGGTTGGTAAAGACAAGAAGTCAGCTGAGCTGACAAAGCAAGCTGAGCTTGCAAACCAATCCCTTCCGGGCGTAAGACAAGAATAATTTACCGCTGGGAGTATTCTTGGCCTCTCCCAACTTTCCACAACAGGGACAGGAGCTTGTAAATCTCCTCAAGGTGGTCCCTCACCCGTGCCCGGCCGCTTGCCGAAGCTCAACAATATAGACCTCAACCATTTCGCCCAATTCCGAATGGAAACAGGAAAATGGCTCTTGGATAATCCCATCCCAACCCGGGGAATAAAAACGAACGCATGGTGGAATGGGAAGGGTGACTTCAACAACCGACTCGGGAAGCTCGATACGAACAGGAGCCAGTCCTGAAGCCTCGAGCAAAAGCTGGGCCGGATCGGGACTCGGTCCCTTAAACCAGCCTTCGTTGTAGGATAACTTTGGTTCGAAAACTAACAAACTTCCTTCGAACCTAATTTCCCACTTAATTGACAAGGGCAAGCTCAGAATTTTGAAATCGTCCTCATCCTTTCCCCTCGAGATTACTTGACGGAAAACTTTCCCGTCAAAGCTTCTCGTCTGCTGATACTCGAGACCTGCTTTAATCACCAGATCTCGAATTTCTTCCTCCGACCATTGGACTTCCTCTGGTCGGTTCTGACTTATAAAATTGGCAAGTTTTTCAGAGTACATCAAAACGTCCTCCTTCCTTTTTAAAGGAATGGCAATTTCCTCGGATTAATACTTCGAGGTGTAATAAAATTTAGAATTTTCAATTGTTAACGAGCCATGGAGAAGTAGTATTCTCCTTCTGATCAACAAAATTTATTAACCATCAAGGAAAATATTAAAAAAAATTCCGGAAGGGGTTGGTAAAGACATTTTCAGCATAGTGCTGAAGAACCAATCCCTTCCGGGCGTAAGACAAGAATAATTGCGTTTGCAACTCTTTAGCTGTGGTACACCCGGCAAAAAATAATGTGCCTTCTAGTGTACAACGTCGAGGCTCAGTACTCCGGTGGTTGCGCACCGCTTCGCCTCCAAGACAGCCGCTCACTGGGCCAGCCCTAGTGTTTGCCTAGTCAGGTAAACACATCCGCAAGACTTTTTTGTCGTCAGTCTTGTTTTAGCCACATCTTGTCCCTTTTTAGAAAATTGCCTTAGCAGTGCTAAGGAGGGTGGTGTATGGCAACCTGGAATGTAAAATGTAAATAGTTACAAACTTTTACCTTCACTTATCTTAAAAAGGTACTTAAACATCTGATTGTGTTCTTTTTCAATCCCGCACTTTAATACGCCATCAATCTCTGCTCGAAGTTCATAGACAACTTTACCCTCTAAGACGACGCTCTCATAACTTACAGGAACAAAATCTTCCGGCTGCGGATCTGTAAAGTTCGCGAACTCATGAGCATATTGGAGGGCGTCCTCCATATTTCGAGCAGAACCAAATGATCCATTTGATCCCCAACTCACACCTGGTTCCCAACCAAAAAAGCTGATATTGAAAATAATTTTTGCCTTCATCACTTTCATCTTCTCCTATATATTTTTGGCCACATTGTATAATGCGGCATGGACAAGATCGAACTCGTGGCCCATTGCAGGACCGTTGTGGCTAAACTGCCAACATCCTCCTCCGCTGAACCAGCGCGAAGCGAATCCACAGGAACAAGTAATGTCCTCGCCTGTGGCTCCGCAATTTTCCCACCAGTTTTCAATTTTCATCTGGTGGTTCAAAAATTTAATAATCCCCTGCAAATGGCCCACGCGATCCATAAAATGGATCGGGGCCAAAACTAGGCCAGAAACATCGGCCTTGCGGCTAATGATCTTGGCCATTCTCAAAACCAGATTTTCTTTCACTTTTGCCTCCTTCCGCCATAGGCGGAGTAAAAAAGAATAGGATTTGCCTTCAGAGAAGGCTGTCCAGATACGAAGGAGCGCTTCATACCCAGAATACCTTCTCCGAAGGAAGAAACTTATAAATTTAATGTGCTAACAAAATCCACTTTTTAAAGCGGAAGTGAACTCCCAAACCCTCAACTTTAGAAATAATTTATATAATATAAATAGTGTAGCCAGGTGTTTGTGAGTTCGCTTCCACCCCAGATACTAAATGATCTGATGTGGCAGTCCTTCGACTCCGTTTACACTAGAGTGCAACCGAAGTGCTCAGGATTCTTGTCTTTTTGGAATTTACTTTTTTTCTATTCGTCGCTAACTAACGCTTTTGGCAAGTCAAACTTGCCTTTTGTCGGTAGGATTCATAAAAAAATGTAAATTCTTGGCGCTCAGTCCGCCTTAGGCGGAGAGCTCTTTTTATTAATATCTTTGTTAATGTTCGTTGACAAACTTAATTGTCAAGTGTGTATACTATAGCATACTTTTTATTATTTGTCAAGTATTTTTGACAATATAGTACAAACTGTTACCTTAATGAATGTGCTATAATATGCGCATACTATAACATAGAATTGTTTTAATGTCAAGTATTTATGACATATCTCATTTAATGTTTATCTAGTGATCTTATTATATAAATAGTATGTCATTAGCTATTGACAATTGAATTTTGACCGTTATACTTATTTCTATATGATTAATGAAGTATTAATAAATTTAGGACTTTCCGAAGAAGAGGTAGATGTTTATACGTCCCTACTTAATAGTGGCGGCCAGTCTGCGAGTCAATTATCCAAAACCACAAAAGTAAAAAGAACGCATATTTACAATATTGCGAGTTCTCTCGTTAAGCGGGGCTTGGTTTCGCAGAATAAGACTAACGGTACAACCATCTTCGTACCGCTGTCGCCCGATAAACTACTCTCTCTTGCGCATGATAAAAAAGACGAAGCCGAGCGAATTGAGTCTACTTTGGAAGCAGTACTTCCAAATCTAAAATCAAAATACAACCTTGCCGAAAATAAGCCTGTTATTTCTTTTTATGAAGGTAAAGAAGGTGTTAAAAAAGTATACTTGGACACAATATCCGAAGCTAAACCAATATTAGCCTTAGTCGAAACTACAAAAGTGGACTTGGAGATGTATAAATGGGTTACAACTGAATATGTGAAAATGCGTGTGAAAAACGACATTCCTGTCAAGGCAATAGTGGCCAGCGGTTTAAAAACTAAGACATACATCGGGCTGGATAAGACCGAGCTTCGAGAAACGAAAGAAGTGCCGAGCGACAAGTTTCCATTTGAAAATGAAATAAACATATACGGCAACAAGGTTTCAATTATTAATCATAAAAAGGGTTCGAAATTGCTTGGAATTATTATTGATAACCCAATTGTCGCAAACACATTCAGAAGCTGGTTTCATCTTACCTGGTCGAGGCTCTGACTTCAAGCTCCTGCATCGAAATTTTTCTTTCTTTTATATCAATAAGAAGCTTGTCAACTTCAGCTTTTCTCATTCCTCGGGCAATAGTAGCAATAATATGGTCATGTTTACTCATACCTCTTGATTCAGGGTTGATTTGAGATCCGTCAAACTCTATTAATATATCAGGAGCCTTACCTTCTTTATTAAGATACCTCATATACTCATTACCGAGTCCAAAATTGTGAACATAAATAAGCGCTTGGCCTAAAGTCATACCCCAAGCATCTATATACATATTAAAATCCGCTCCCGGGTCAAGAAGTCCTAAACCTTTTAAGTTTTCGTTAAGTTCTTCAGGAGTTATAGATTGGGGATTCCATTCTTTATTCATCTCAAAAGTGTAGTAAGTGTTTTTTATTTCTCCTTTACCCCCAATTAATTTGCTTCTCTCTTCGACTAATTCAAATCCCAAAAGAAATGCGAGCGATTTAATCTGATCGGGTCTTAATACTTGTCTATTAAATTTGTCGGTATCGTTTGGACCGTCGAAAATAATACCGCTTTGCAGCGTGTGTACTCCCTTTTTTTCAAGATTTTCCCTGAAATTATTTATTCTCTCCAGATATATTCCCCAATTAACATCTGGCTCGTCAAATAAAAATCTACCATTATCAGTCATTACTAGTTGCACTTCATCAAACAAATGAAACATATCAGATGGTGTTCTATTGTGCGATATTGATCTACCCAAACTATAAGCAAAATCAATTTTTGTATCTCCTTTAGGCGGAGTTCCAATCAAGCTACTTAACTCTTTCCAATCGCCTTTAATAATCTTCAGGTTGGGTTTTTTCGACCTTATAAATTCAACGTGTTTTTGCTCATATTCTAAAGCTGTGATATCCTCATAACCTTCATCGTATAGTTTTGTACAATGACGTCCTGTACCTGCACCTATATCCAGTAATTTCATTCGCTTTTTATCGTTTCCATTTCTGACTTTTTCCAATCCGCTTATTGCGTTATCGATAATCCCCGCTTCCATGGTAGTCAATTCCGATTCGTTAAGTTTATAGTTACTGAAGTCTACCTTCTCATATATGTCAGAAAGCTCTTTGGCTATTTCTTTTGCCTCATTCCCCTGAAGAGCGCCGTATAGATTTTTCAGCTGCTCTCTAAATACTTCAGTTTGGTTTTCATCGTTATGATATCCTGCAATAAGGTCAATTGTTTTTATATAACCGAATTGATTAATAAACTCTACCGCTATAGTCAACCTCTGTTCATCACTTAGACCCTCTAAAAATAGTATTTTTTCGGCCTCGGTTTCATCTCCGATATTATCGAGTCCTTCAAATACTGATTTAATTTCATCAATTTTTCCATTTTGGGTTGCATTTTTAACAACATCAATAAAAATAGGAAGAAGGAGTTGTTTTTTTCTTTCAAAACCTCTCACAAATTCCGGATTTTCTTCCCCACTGATCGAACTTTTCGACAGCACCATCCAGCGCCAACTTAACCACAAATCGTACTTCAGAAAATCAAGCAGCTCTTTTTTGCTTTCAAAATCTTTACTGGTAATCCATGTATGGATTAGTTTGAGACCGCCTTCATCTAGAAGTGACGATTCTTCCTTACTTAAATTTTCTACACTTTCCAGTTTGCGTGTACCTATACCCAACCACAACAGCGAATCCAAGACTTTGTAATAATCCATGGATTTTTTATCCCAAAAGTCCTCTTCCTCGCTGTCAGGATTAGTCCATCTAAGGTGACCAAACTCGCCGAAAGCGTACTTCCACCCCTTAAGCAAGTGTGCAACTTGTTGGGATTCTTCCGATAATTTTTGTGTTATATCCTCAATTTCTTCGCGCTTAATGTCTTTATCAAATAAATTAGGAGGTCTATGATTATATGTTAATTTTCTTATATTTAATAATGCTTCATCGGCTATTATTACAATCGGGCTATTTGCGGCATCTAATGGAGCTTCAACAACATTTCCTGCTAAAGTAATTTTAGGCAATACATCGACGTCTTCCATAAGTATATTTTACACAATATGAATTATTCTTGTTTTATAACAGCATTCAAGAAACCCCCGCCATTTATGGCGGGGATGAATTGAACACTGATGTGTCGTCCTCTTTTAGAGAAAACCCCGCTCCTTTGGATTGGAGAGGGCGACATAGAAGACTTTTAAGAAAAATATATTTTGAAGCTTTAGTAATCCATTCCCCCACCCATGCCACCGGGCATACCGCCACCCATTGGAGGAGTCTTTTCTTCCGGTAAGTCGGTAATAATGCACTCGGTTGTTAAAACAGTAGCCCCCACACTTGCGGCATTTTGGACTGCTGCTCTTACTACCTTAACGGGGTCAATTATACCTTCGGTAATCATATTGACCGGGGTTTGAGTGTCTTTTGTAACGTCAATCCCCATTCCATGAGCTTTTGAGTCGACAACCTTCTGCGCCATTGCCTCACCGTTAAATCCCGCATTTTCCATAAGCTTCAGAAACGGTTTTTCGATTGCCAGCTTCAAGATCTTAAGCCCAGTAAGCTCGTCGTCGCCCGCTTTGGCATTTTCAAGATTTTTGGCGTTAATATCGTCTGCAATATCAAATAGGGCAATTCCTCCGCCGGGAACTATTCCCTCCTCAACCGCCGCTTTTGTCGCTCCAACCGCATCTTTTACTCTTTCTTTTTTCTCATTGAGTTCAACTTCTGTTGCTGCACCAACGTTTATTTGGGCAACTCCCCCTGAGAGTTTTGCAAGTCTCTCTTCAAGTTTTTCTCTGTCAAAATCCGAGTCTGATTCTTCGATTTGTCTCTTGAGAAGCCCTATTCTAGCCTTAATTTTTGCGGGGTCTCCCTTACCGCCAATAATTCTTGCGTTATCCTTATCTGCCCATACTTTATCTGCCTGGCCTAAATCCGTGATTTCAATTGATTCGTATGTTCTTCCTGTATCCTCGCTAATCACTACCCCACCTGTTAGAGTTGCTATATCCTCCAAACTTTCTTTCCGTCTGTCGCCAAAACCCGGAGCTTTAATTGCCAAAACGTTAAAGGTGCCTTTGAGCCTATTTACTACCAAAGTTGCTAAAGCCTCACCTTCAACTTCGTCTGCAATAATTACTAGATTTTTTGAAACTTTGACAAACTTTTCTAAAAACGGCAACAAATCCTGTATCGAGGAAATCTTTTTGTCCGTAAGAAGAATGTATGTATCTTCCACTTCCGATTCCATTCTCTCGGGATTTGTTACGAAATATGCCGAGGCATAACCACGGTCAAATTCCATTCCTTCCTTATATTCGATATCTATGGTTAAGCCTTTGCCTTCTTCAACCGTAACTACACCATCTTTGCCTACCTTCTCCAAAGCTTCGGCAATTTTATCTCCAATTTCATTATCTCCGGCGGAAATTGAGGCAACCTTTGCAATATCACCTTTCTTCAAATCCTTTTTCATCGATTTAAGCTCCTTAACTACAATATCGACTCCCTTTTCTATTCCACGTCTCAAAAGCATCGGGTCGGCCCCGGCTGTAATGTTTTTTATGCCTTCGGAAATAATTGCTTCGGCAATAACCGTAGCGGTTGTGGTTCCGTCTCCGACAACGTCGTTTGTTTTTGAAGCGGCTTCTTTAACCATTTGAGCTCCCATATTCTCAAATGAATCTTTAAGCTCGATTTCCTTGGCAACCGTTACGCCATCGTGGATTATGTTTGGAGCACCCCATTTTTTATCTAAAGCCACATTTCTGCCCTTCGGTCCTAGTGTGGTTGCTACAGCTTTTGCAAGCTTTTGAACCCCCTCAAGAATTTTCTGTCTGGCTTCTGTAGAATAAAGTATGTTTTTTGCCATTTTATTTAGCGATAACGGCTAGTATATCATCAAACTTTGCAAACAAATATTCACGGTTGTCTATCTTGACTTCGCTTCCGCCCCACTTTTTGTAAATAATTAAATCTCCAATTTTTACAGGGCTTTTTCGTTTTAAACCTGAATCGGTAATTTCGTCGTCACCTACTGCTAATACTTTACCTTTTTGTGGTTTTTCACCAGCTGAATCTGGAAGATAAATTCCTGATGGGGTTTTTCCCTCCTTTTCAAGGGGCTCTATCAATAGGTAACCAGCGGTCGGCTTAAGGTTTAGATTTTTTGTAGCCATACTAAATAATAATACTGTTAGCAAATACTAACAGCGAGTGCTATTTTAATAGAGTCTATTTATCATTGTCAAGAGG
>Ga0209541_10003742_pt1 | contig 27621 bp, 23 predicted proteins | sample RifCSPlowO2_01_FD_184027 | JGI IMG/M metagenome (GOLD analysis project Ga0209541, IMG submission 184027) | Groundwater microbial communities from Rifle, Colorado - Rifle CSP2_plank lowO2_0.1 (SPAdes) (version 2) | ecosystem: Environmental > Aquatic > Deep subsurface > Groundwater | place... | reverse complement strand
TTTTGTCAGCATGTTTTTCGTAGGGCCGATCTTTGAACATCTCTATGCAATCGGCGAGCTGTTTTCAGGAACGATTCCTTCTGAAGAAAATATTGCTGCATCGCTGAGCAACTTCTCTAAAGAAGCATTTGCTCTGCATTATACTGCAGTCATCAAATATGTTATGCTGTTGCTGCTTGCGGCCTTTGTTTTATGGATCATTTTTCAAGGGTTTGTCTGGAAGAAGAGTTATGCTCTCGTTGGCAAATCAAAATTGTCTCTTGGTGAATTTTACAAACGATTTACTTTTCTTCATATCGTCTGGGCTGTGATCTTCTTGGTGCTCTTTAGTTTGTCAGTCAAATTCTCGCTGAAGAATTTGTTTGGCGGCCTGGCATTGTTGACCGAACCGCAGGTGCTGGTGGTTATTCTTATTTTACATCTTCTCTTCTGTTATTTTTACATGGTTTCTCTGTTGCTTGTCGAGCACCACAGGGGAATACGTTTGCTGAAGATGATTTTTGTTGAAGGAATTCAGAAATTGAAGTATTTGTTTGTTGCGTATGTCGGTGTGTTGTTTGATCTCGTGGTCCTTATTTTTGCGGGATATCAACTCAGTAGAGCATTTCTGGGGTCATGGATGGCATCAGCCTTTATGCTCCTAGCGTTGCTTCTTGTAATGCTGTATTTGAGTTATGTGAGAATATTTTTAGTTGTGCTTGGTAATAAAGTATCCTTGTGAGGTGCGTTATGTTTGCTGTTATCGGAACTGATACCTATCTTAAAGAAATTGAAAAGTTGCCAAAAGAATATCAAGAAATTGCAGAGAAAATTGCAAAAAAACTGACAGAAAACCCCTTTCTTGGCGACCCCTTGGGTTACCCATTTTTACGCGAGAGGCGGATCCGAGAAAAACGTGTTTACTACCTTGTTTATGAAGATCTTCAGAGCATTTTGCTTGTTGCTGTAAGCGGGAAGAAAGATCAGCAGTTCACTATTGATCACATCAAAATCCAACTTGACGAATTTAGACTCATTGCAGAAAAGATTTTCAAGCAAGCCTCTTAAAACGCCCATTTTTAAGATCTTCGAGACTCTGGGCAAACTGTTTCATGAGGTCGTAATCTAACTTTTCTAGGTCTTTAAGGTGAAGATATTCTTCTTTTGAAATGGTGATCGTTTCCATCTCCTTACCCTAGTGAGAAGTCATATAAATATGTTGTTATCTTTTCAACGTGTTTTATTTATCTCTTCGCATTACTCGCATAGTTTCTCTGACTGGTATTCCCAGAGCTAGCCTGGCGAGCTTGATAAGAACCCGAAGAACCTGGACCTCGTTGATAATTTGGCGTGTACGAACGTGCTACATATCCGTGATGATGTCCATGTCCTCCTGCATGTCCGTTGCCGTGGCCTGCAGGTTTACTCTGTCCTTTATGTGCATCTTTACTTTGGGGAGCATGATGTGCATGATCTCCTTCTTCATGTTTCTCATGATGATCATGTCCGCTCCCGTGGCCTCCGCCTTGTCCATGTCCGCCACGCGGTGCATTCTTCCGCGTCCAATGATCTTTTCCTGTACTATAATCGTCATCGTGGTCATGTTTGTCATGGGATTCGTGTCCATGTTCCTCGTGACTTGCATGTCCGTCAGCGTGGCCGTGTCCATCTACATGTCCCTGATTGTCATGTTCCTCATGCTGATGTTTTCCATGATCTTCATGTTTGTCATGTCCGCCTTTGTGATAATGCGCTTTACCCCGCAGTGCTCCTTCTCCCAGACTTGCACGATACTGTGCAGTTTTTGCTAAGCGTTTATACATGCGTGCTCGTTCAAGATACTCATCTTGAAGCCGTGGATGAGGAGCTTTTTCAGACATTTTGTAATACTTGTGTGCCTGATTCATGAAATAACCATGGAGTGTTCGTTCAGTTCCCACTTCAGAAAGAATGCCCATGGCATGGATCATTTCATGTGAAAGAACATACAACGTTGCTTCTTCAGCATTTTTCAATCCGTATCCGTGTTCTATTTTTTTGACTTGTCTGTCAAAATTGCGATGGCCGATAAACACATTCACTGATCTTCCTTGGTAATCTTCGCCTTTCAAAATTGCAGCAACCGTGTCTGAGCCCAGATCATCACTTGCAATCCAATCAAGATGAATATGTCTTCCCATATAGCTTTGCAAACTCTGGCCTTCAGTACTGAGATACGATTGAAGAGAGCGTTCAAGATCAGGAATATTTTTTTTGTCTTCTTCTCCCCCCCATGTTCCATCAGTCTGCACCGTGCCATCTCGTGTGCTTTTAGCAGCCATGGGATGGAGCGTAAACTGTTCTGGAAATGGAAGAATTCTTGCTTCTAAATCAGTTCCTGGATTTCCTGTGTTCTGTCGCATTTGCATCATGGTCTGCCGGGGAATGCTTTTTGAAGATTTAAATCCTTGGGTAAGAAGGGGTATGTGGGTGAGACGAAGAAGTCAGTTAATCGTGATGACCACGTGCTCGTTCTGCTTGGCGCGCTGCGTTTGCAGCTTGTTCTTCTTGTCGACCTTGTCGTCTTTCCATGTGGCGTCCTTCCCGGATCTCTTCCATGATCTGTTCAATTGTCTGGGGATCATAATTGTCTAGGCGAACAGCATCAGGTCTGTTGCGTTCTTCTCCTCGTGCAATAGCAAGTTGCTGAAGTTCAGCGTCAGTTAATTCACCAAAGAGTTCTTTAACAGCTAATTGTGGAACCATGTCTTCTAACGCCAAGAACTTCCAAGGCAGTCCCTGCAATGCCTGTCTGTGTTCGTCAAGGATCCACTTGGTCCAGAGTTCTCTGTTTGCTTCTGCTTCAGTTTCTACAATTTCTTTTAAGTGTTTCATATACAGCGATGCACGCTGTTTCATAGGTTCTGAGCGCTGGTCAAAGTAGCTTCTCATTCCTGCACTGAAATCAGTGCTGTCTTCGATAAGATCAATTAAACCATTACCATAAGCAAGGTGTTGTCCAAGAACGTGTTGTATGGATGCAGGTGCATTGGCTAATGTATCTCTGTTGATATATTTGTTGAATGGATCATACGGTCCGCCGGGCGTTCCATACAATGCTTTATGCACTGCAAGCAATTCCTCTTTTGCTTCTTGAACCCCATTTGCACCAAAGACTTTTCTCAAACTCGGACGTTGTCCATCAGGAGTATGTTTGATCGCAAGTTCCATGGCAGCAACTTTAAACATGGCATCAACACCAAATTCAAATTCAGTAATCAAATCCAGCGCTTCGTTTTTTCTTTCTTCAACAAAGGTTCGTACTCCACCCACATCAGTTGGCGAGGTATACTGTCCTCGTGAAGCACGATAGCTTGCGCTGCTGATAGGTCTTCCATCAGGTCCGAGAAGGTTTGGAACTACCGGATGAACATAGTTGGGATCTTGATGGGTCGAAGTCATAAAGGATCTCAACTCAAGAAATGCTCCTGCTATATAAACCTTTCGTCACTGGAAGGGTACGGATTTATGGTCTTAATGATGGCTACCGCCACCATGGCCTCCGCCGTGTCCTCCCCCATGACCACCGGCGTGGCCGCCATGATCGTCATGGCTTTTGTAGGCCCTATAAGTTCGTTCGAAGTATTTTTTATCCAGATCAGGGAGTTGAAGGGCCCTTCTTTCTTCATCATCAGCAACATGCATGGTCATCAGTCGTTTCAGATCATTGATCATCCTATCTTTACTTAACACCTGAGGATCTATTTTGTATTCTCCAGCAAGATAATCTGTCAGGTGACTATGTTTTCTCGGGTTGATGTCGCCTGTTGCCGCCTGGACATGACGTGCTTTTACGGTTAAAATATTTCTTGATTTTGCAGCCTTATAATGTTTAAAAAATTCTTTTTCCCCTAGATGTTCGTACAAATCAGTTTTATGTCCTGTATAAATATCTTCAAGAATTCTCTTCACCATTGAACTGTCTCCGAGTCCTTCTTTGTTAACAATTTTGTTTAGGGGGGAGAATCGATTGTTCACATCGTAATGCGAATCCACCAATTTTCTTACGTCTTCAACTAACTTCTCGTCATACTCTTTACTGCTTTCATCCAGAAATCGATCGCTGACTTTTCCTTTACGATCTTGAATTAATTCTTTTACTCGTCGTTCGAAATCAGCATCAATAGCCTCGACAGCAGAAGCGACGTCTTGGTTTTCCTGCACCCTATCTTCAATAGTCTTTTCAAAATTTCCTTCAGCCCAGGGGTCTTTATTGTCTTTATCTGCTTTTTTTGCATGGCCTCCATGCCCGCCACCGCGGCCACCATGCGCAGCAACTGCCCCATGTCCTCCACTTGTCAAACCTATCACCTGTCTTTCGTCTTTCTCTATGGTTCTCTCTTGTTTTCTCCTTTCTGGCATCTCTGCTCTTATAAAGTTTGTTGTGCTATTTTGCTTATAAAACCCAGCTTAACCAAGGATGACCTTTTCGTCCCACATCTATATGCTCCAGTATCCACTTCCTTATAAACTTCGTTGCTTTATAAAGGACAGGACGCATAATCTGTCTCAAAACGTTTGTCTCGAACATGTCAGCGATACGCTGAGAGCGTTGTCCCTATGGCCAAGAAAGAGTACACAAAAAAAGAATATGAAAAACAACCGGAACTGGTGCACGAGTTGAACCCTGGCGATCTTCCACCTCTTCCCCCTTCTTTAGGATCTGCCGGATCTGCTCAATTTCCTGGATTTCCTCCGGGAACCTTGCCACCGATGGATCCACAGGCAGCGGCTGAGTATGCAAAAACCCTTCCGAAAGACGTCCAGGAAAAGCTGACTAAACTCAAGAAAAAATTAGAAGACTTTCAAAAAGAAGTGCTGAAGAAATTTGACAAGTATATTATGGGTATTTCTCTGCTTCCACCTCCAAAAGATCTTAAAAATAAAGACGAAATTGATCTGCTGATCCTCGTCGATGATTCTGACAGCAAGAAGATGACCAAATTTGAACTCCGGGAAAAACTCCACACGATCATTAAAAAAATTGCAGAAGATCTTGACAAGAATTTTATTCCTGACACCGTGCTTTTGTCAGAAGTCTGGCAGTCCTGCTATGATGCGAAATATGATTTCCTGAGACTTGTTTCGATGGGTGCGCCCATTTATGATACCGGCATGATGGCTGCAATTAAAATCTCAGAGATCCACAAAAATATGGTGCTGAAGAAATTTGAAAAATATATTGTCAGTTATGTTCTTGCAGGTTCTCTTGTTCAAGGAAGAGCAACCAAGGAATCTGATATTGACGTGTTCGTCGTTATTGATGACACCGACGTCAAAAAAATGACCCGGGCAGAGCTGAAAGACAAGCTGAGGGCAATTATTATCGGCATGGGCATTGAAGCAGGAGAGATGACCGGCATCCGCAACAAGATCAACATCCAAGTCTATATTCTCACCGACTTTTGGGAATCGATCAAAGAAGCAAACCCTGTTATTTTCACATTCTTACGAGATGGTGTTCCATTCTATGACCGCGGAATCTTCATGCCCTGGAAACAGCTTTTGAAGATGGGAAAAATCAAGCCGTCTATGGAAGCCATTGATATGTATATGTCCTCGGGAGAGCAAATGCTCAAACGTGTTGAATTCAAACTCAAAGATGCAGGGATGGAAGACTTATTCTATGCAATCTTAACCCCCTCTCAAGCTGCTTTGATGATGTTTGGTGTTCCGCCTCCCACCCCCAAAGAAACTCCCGAACTTATGAGGGATCTTTTTGTCAAAAAAGAAAAGCTCCTTGAAGAAAACTATGTGCAGATCCTTGAAAAACAAATCCAGCTCAGAAAAGATATTGAACATGGGACCAAAAAAGAGTTTACAGGAAAAGAACTCGACGAATTCCTGACTAATGCTGATAAATATCTCAAACGCATTCGAAAACTCTTTACCCAGATTGAGAAGATCAAAGAAGAAGAATCCATCAAACATCTTTATGATTCTGTTGTCACCATTGTGCGGGATATCATGCGCATGGAAGGCGTTGAACGCGTACGCAATGAGGAAATCCTTCAGTTATTCGAAACTGAAATGATCCATCTCGGCAAGATTCCTGAAAAGTATCTGGGTATGCTCGAAGAACTCATCCAAGCCAAGAAAGATTACGATGCTGAAAAACTGAATAAAGCGGAAATTGAAAAGATTAGAAAGTCTGCAAATGAATTTATCCGATTTATGATTGAATATCTCCAGAGAAAACGCGGACGTGAAGTGGAAAAGGCCAAGATCCGCGTGAAATACGGGGAGAAATATGGGGAAGTTGTCTTATTGGGTGATGTTGCGTATATCATCCATGATCTTGATCAAGAAGAGAAGACCATGAGTAAAGCTAAGATCAATCCTGACGGAAGCCTTGGCGCTCCTGAAAAAACAACCTTAGAAGACTTTGAAGTCCATCTCGCAAAGATTGATATCCCGCCCAAAGTCTTTATCAAAGAGCCCATCTTTGAAGATTTGAAGAACATTTTCGGTAAAGATGTGGAAGTATTGGTGAATTTGTAAGTGTAAATCATATCAAAAACTTTTTATAACATTCTTCTGATTTGCTTCTTATGTCTTATGATACTTTATATCAAGCGCGACCTGATCGCATCCTTTGGGGCGATCAACCCGGACGTCTTGTTGCGCGTATCCATGAATTTCTTCCTCCGGGATCTCTGATTCTTGATGCTGGCTGCGGCGATGGAAAAAATGCTTGGTATCTTGAACAACAAGGATATCGTGTCCTCGGTTTTGATTCCTCGCCCTATGCCATTGAGGGACTCAGAAATCGTTTTCGCAAAGCAGAAGCGAGAGTGCGTGGAATCTATGATTTTCTCGATGTGGAAACGTATTTGAAAACCTATTCCGGAGAACGGGTGGATGGTCTTGTTTCGTACGGTCTTTTTCATTGTCTTCCTCGTAACCATCGCGTACCCTTGCATCTGCAACTGCAGGATCATCTCAAACCAGGAGGATATCTTTTCTTTGCTACGATGATGGATAGCCTTCCTCTTCCACCCCATCACCAAACCGAAGGAATAACGCTTGCAAGTCTTGATGAAGTTGATCGTTTATTCAGGAACATGGATCTACGCCACGCAAGCAGTAATATTATTGAAGAAGACCATTTTCCTGCAGTGGGAAAACATCAGCATCATGTGATGCGGGTGATTGTGAGGAAACTACACTAACAGAGTGATTGCCCAAAAAAGCGAAAACTGTATCTGTAAGGAGATAATGCACCAAAGAAGTAACAGATAATTACCCTTAAACAGTAGTAATTACGAAGCTTTATATACCATTCAATTTTTACTTGTCAAATGAGCATTAAGCCAGATATCAGCATATTCACTCGGGAGATTCCAGGACGTTGTCATGAGAGTAATGAGGACTCCCATTATGCTGGCATTATCCCTAGTAAAGAGGGGGATGAGTACGGCCTCTTTATGATTGCTGATGGCTTGAGTGGTTATTCCGGCAGTGCGGCAAGTCATATTGCGGTCGCTCAAATAAAAAAGTATCTCGAAAATAATCTTCCAGACAATGATGATTATGCTGAACTCATGCAACGAGCAGCTTATGACGCAAACACCAAGCTTGCTAACATCGGCACAACCAGAACAACTCTGGACGCTGTTCTGTATGGGCCGGCTGGGCTTTTTGGTGTTCATTTTGGAGACAGCAGGGTGTATTTTGTACCTAAGAAAAACAGTAAGAATACTATCCGGGCCGTCACCAAAGATGAAAGCCGCCAGGGTGTTCCCACAAATTACTTGGGGTGCGTTGGTTTGTACCATCCCCTAGAAAGGAAAATAGGAAATCCCTATTCTTTTACCCCAGAAGAATTGAAAGATTTGCGTTATATTGTTCTCATGACAGATGGATTCATGGCCCGGGCTACGAAAGACGAGATCATAACCGGGTTGCGCGACCTGCAGAACGGCAACGGGCCGGAGGCGGTATTCAATTTCTATGCTCAGATTCTCATCAACCCTCGCAACCGCCTTCTCGAAGTGCAGGAGCAGGAAATCCGCCAGATGCTTTATGGCATTGCCGGTGTTGACATTTCCAACCCTAAAGGGGAAAAGCTAGTGGAATATGTCCTTGACTGTTACACCCAAAGGCAGAATGCAGAAATTGTGGAGCGGCTGGATAATGGGCTGGAAGGGGGGAGATTGAAGTCGGATGATGCTACTTTAGTCATAGTGGATGTACAGGCGAGGGAAGAGGATGGTCAGATACAGAAAAGAATGGCAGAAGATCCGCAGAAAATAACTCCTGCACGTTGTTATGAAGCGCTTTTAAGCGATCCTTTTCAAGCAATAACAGCTCTTGATAGAGAAACAGTGAAAGGACTTTTTAGAATCTTGAAGGGGTATGCGTCTACTCAACGCTAATCTTGTCAACTATCCTCATTGGCAGGTGTCATAGATACACGGGGTTCCCAAAGGAAGGGGGATGAAATTAGTCTTTGCCAACAGACCACCGCAATACCCCTCAGTCACTTCTTTCTCTCCGTTTCTCCGTAGCTCGCAACCATCTTTCTTGGTTTTTGAGTCTTCTATCGTCCTTGATGAATCAGTTGGTATTCGCCCTACAGTTTTATAAGAAAATAAAGAAATCTACTTCTTCTCTTCAGCCTTTGCTTCTTTGGGTTCAGGCATCGGCAAGGGTTCTTTACCCTGCTTGGTCACTTTCAGATTGATCTGTGCAGTTTTTTCGAATATGGTATTGCCTGCAACCGTCTTTCTGCTTCGCATTCCTTCCATGGTTCTCATGCCTTTTTTCTTTCTCTTGCGATACCGTTTTTTGTTGTTTACTCCAACGCCGGAAATAGCAAGAATTTTTCTTCGTAAAATACCCTGTGCATCTGCACGCATGGGAAAGCCGGCATAATCTGATCCGCCGGTGATTTGAAATTCATATCCTGTTAAATCAAGAACTTCTCCTTTAACCGTATCTCCAATTTTTAATCCAAGAAATGCTTGTGCAGTTTCGTCTTTCACTTCTTTCTGCATGGTTTTCCCTGTTTTGGGATCACCAATCACGAGTTTAAATTGAACCATATCTTTCACTCCCCGAGACATTCCCATTCCTTTCTATTCCATGGGCACTCAGTAACCATGCGAAACAGGGGGTTGTTTATAAAGGTATCTTTTGGGGAAGAAGCTTCTTTTTCTTCAATCAAAAACCTCGGCCTAAAGGCCGAGGTATGCTCGGCATTAATCAAAATAGTCAGGATCATCAGATCTGATAACTCTTTCTTCTTTGGGTTTCTCTTTCAGATCTTCATCATGTGCGCTTTGATGCATTTCTTGATGCGTAGTTTTGCTTGGTTTCTTCAGTTCATGGAGGTCATTGATTTCCAGCGCTTTCTTCATATTGATATTTCCGCATTTCATGCACGAAAAGAACGCACCATATTTTCCATTTCTCATATCGAGATACGAACCGCAGAGGCATTTCATATCAGGGAGCTCGGTGTTGCGGTGCTGAACACAGACAGCAACGCCTTGTTCATTCTGCTGGCTTGCTTGTTTGCCGCAGAAGGGGCAGGTCTCCATTTTGGACTGGCCGTAGCGCTTGGGGATGTACATCTTCTTCACTCTTTCTCAAACGTTTAAAAAGATTTTGCTGTTCAACAACATTAAGTCAGCACCAAAGTTTATAAACCCAGCCTTTCCCTTCATCGTCATGAACTTCCAAAATCTCAACAAAATCGAAAGCTGGCAGACCTATTTAGACATTGCTTTCAAGAGTGCAAGCGACGGCGCAGAGGCGATGCGGACCAACAAGGGAGAAATGCTGGGCCATGACCGGCTGAATAAATCCAAGAACATTGAACTCAGAAAGATTCATATCATCCGGGATATCCTCAGCAAAGCGCTTTCAAAAATTGTGCAGTCCTTTCCCCAGATAGGAGAACTTCCGGTCTTTTATCAAGAACTCATGAAAATAACCCTCGAGGTCGGACTTCTGAAGCAATCGCTTGGAGGAATCAACTGGGCTGAGAAGCGGATCTATGCGCTCACTGCAGAGTACGAGAAAAAAATAGTCAAATGCATGGAGATGACAAAAGTCAACGGCTACCGCCAGGAATTTTACGGCCGTATTTCTTCAACCATCAAACAAGTCAAAAACTGTCTGGAGTATGTTGACGAGTGCCGGAAGATTATGAAGGGCTATCCTGCCATCAAAACAGCAGAGGATATTAAAACTGTTGCATTATTTGGTTTTCCCAATGTTGGGAAATCAACGATCCTTTCAAAATTAACACCGGCAAAACCCGAAATCAAGGCCTATGCTTTTACCACCAAGCAAATCAATCTGGGCTATCGGAAAAGTGAGAGCCATCCTGGAGAGAAGCTACAGATTATTGACACACCGGGAAGCTTAGATCGTTTTGAAAAAATGAATCTGATTGAAAAGCAGGCGTATCTGGCCCTGAAATACTGCACCGAAAAAATTATTTATGTTTTTGATCTGACTGAAGCATCTGCACCAATTCAAGATCAGGAAGAACTCTTTCAGCGCATGAAGAAAGAGCATAAAGATAAACCGGTTGTTGTCTATCTTTCAAAAACTGACCAGCTTGACAACGAACGCATTGCCGTGTTTAAAAAAGCGCATCAAAAAGAAACAGTATTTTCTTCTCTTCTTGAATTAGAAGCATGGATCGAACAATAAGGGGCAACGGGTGCACCATGAAATGGATTCTTACCTTCAACGAAGCGCAGAAGATTTTGAAAGCAAAAGAAGGGCCCCTTACACTTTCGCTTGATCTTGGGCTGTCAACAGCTACCATCGAAAAAAGCAAAACGAATGTAAAGATCGGCGATCAAACGATTCCCCTCAAAGCATTCACCAAGGTCAAAGAAACCTTCTGTTATGCTGTTGAAGACCATCAGCTGAAGAAAGTTGCACTCTTTTCTGAGGATACTAACTTATATTATAAACTCTTACCAACGAGCGATTGGCCGACGATTACCTTGTCTTCAACACCGATGCACCGCCATACTCATTTTTCTCCTGCACAAGATACAAAATTGAAGATTAAAGAAATAGCTCCGATCAAAGGAAAAGTCCTGGATACGTGCTGCGGGCTTGGCTACACTGCAATCCTGGCAGTAAAATATGCTGATGACGTGTACACGTTTGAAGTTGACAAAAATGTTCTGTTGGTTGCAAGTTACAATCCTTATTCCCAAGAGTTATGGGCGAACAAAAAAATTCATCTCACTGAAGGAAAAGACAGCACTGAAGCGATTTTGGATTTTTCTGATTCCTTTTTTGATCGGATTATCCATGATCCTCCCACGTTTGTACGCGCTCCTCAGTTATATCATCTCGATTTTTACAAACAGCTGTTTCGTGTCTTGAAGAAAGGCGGCTTGTTGTATCACTATGCTCCTGCTCCTGGGAAAACCAAAGATGCAAGAGGCAGAGAGTTTCACAAACAGATTATCAAGGGACTGAAAGATGCTGGATTTATGGGTGTGGAGTATCATCAAGAGTCGTCGGGTGTGGTGGGGAGAAAACCTTAGATCATGATTGGAGTTACTTGTTCTTCAACTATTGCATATCTCACGGTTGCTTTTGCGAGAATCTTTAAGGGGTCGTAGATTTTTATATCAATCTCATTTTCTGATAGTACAACCGATAACTCCGTGCACCCGACGATGTAGGCGTCAACCTCCCCTTCCATTTTTTTCATAATCTCAAGAACCGCTTTTTTTGCTTCAACATGATCTTCTCCCCCCATAACTTTCAAAATGAGTGCAGTGATTTTCTGATACGATCCTGAATCTGGAGCTATGATCTTGATGTCCTCTTCACATGCTTGGTGATAGAGTTGTTCTTTGAACGTTGTTTCAGAGGCCAGCAAACCAACAGAAACAGGGCTGTCTTGTGCAACAACTTGTACTGTTTCTTCAATAATACTTAAAATGGGAATTTTTGCTTTCATGCGTAACGCTTCAATAAAATAATGAACCGTGTTGCACGGAATGACAATAAAATCACATTGTGCTTGTTCTAAAATCTGAATGCCCTCTTCAAGCTGTTGAAGAACAAGATCCTCATCGACAATTCCTGTTTCATCAAATCCTGTTAAAGGAAGTGAATACAGCACCAGTGACGGGTAGTCTGTATCTTGTACTGCATGATACTGCTCCTGCATCTCTTTTAATAACAGATTGTAAAAATATCCTGTGGCGACAGGGCCCATGCCTCCGAGAATTCCGATCTTTTTGTAGGTCGTTGTCATCTTATAGCCTCCATTCGAGAGGGAGACTGAGTTGTACTGTTCCTACTTGTACAGTTCCTGAAAGTAACTGGAGTCCTTTCAAGAGTTCCAAGGCTGGTTTGACAAACGATAAAGGAGGTTCATCTGCATCATACCCTTCTGCAAAAACCTGCGAGGTTGCAACTGAAGGATGGGCGGGACTTTTCGGCGCCGTATAAAAGAACGGAACAATTCTTGATGTGTCTTCACCAAGTTCTTTGAGAATCGTCAAGGTTCCCTTTTGTTGTGCGCGATATTGTTCATCAAGAACAGTAACACACCCATCCGCTCTTCGTAATTTTTCACGATACAAACATGCATCTAATAATGAACACAGGTATCTGTTTCCGTCAGGATATCCTGCTGCAGGATTATACAATAACACTTTTCCTTTTGAAAGCATGTATACTCCGTTAGGATGCTGTTCTACTTTCTTTTTCTTTTGCAGTTCCTGTAAGAGCATGGAAGCATGGGTTACAAGATTTCCTTCAAATTGTGTTTTATCGGGAGTAAATCCCCACTCCTGTAATAATCTATAATACTTTTTCCATTCGAGTACGTTAGGTTTTCCTTCCAAGCGCGGATTATAATTATCTACAAAGACCCATTTCTCTATTTCAACTCCCCACAGCGCGAGATACTGAACAATAAAACTTCCCCACCTCGCACTCAGCTGATGAGTCGGTCCGGGGGTCTCATGGGTATAAATGTGTCCTGCTTCCACAATTAATCGTGCAGGACGTTGTTGAGGAAATGTAATGTGCATGGTCGCATATGTTGTCGATGGTTGTGTTGATGATTCTTCAATCATAAGCTCACCTACCTCATTTCTTGAAAAGAAGTGTGCAGAACAACGATTTATAGTTGATGACCTATAAGAAACAGAGATATACTACTTTGTTTGAAATAGAACAAAACAGTTAAATTAATAAACCTGTACGTTTTTCTCTCGTGTATGGAACGGTCAACAACAGAATTAACGATTGAATATATCAACGAGCATCCCTACATCAAGCGCTGTCTGCAGAAAGGCATCATTAACTATTCCTCTCTTGCAAGAATGATTGCAAAAGATCTCGGCATCGAGAAAAAGACATCCAACGAGGCCATTCTTATTGCTGCAAGACGTTTTCAAGAAAAACTAAAGAAAGAACTGAACAATGAACAAAAAATTAGGGAACTTCTCACTCATTCGGAGATTAGCATCCAAAATAAAATGCATGTTTTTATTCTTGAAAAGAACAGCAATCTTGACGTGCTGGAAGGATTGCAGAAAAAGATCGGCCAAGAAGGAGGAATATCTTTTGTGCTTGAAGGTTCTGATAACTACACCATTATCATTCAAGAAAAATATGCTTCTTTTGTGAAAAGTGAATTGGATCATAAACTCATCAGATCCCATCAGCATTGCGCCTTGATCAACTTTAAATCACCCAAAGAAATCGAAGAACTTACTGGTGTTCTTGCTTATCTTACTTCTCTCTTTGCAGAAAATGGTGTTAATATCATCGAGTTTTTATCGTGCTGGAGGGATACCTTGTTTATTGTTGACGCAAAGGATGTCCAGAAAGCCTTAACTTTTCTGAATTTTTAGATAATATCTGAATAATATCTATATCCGATGCTTTTTCTTCATTTTCATCAAATCATAACTCGCAGCAAGAATAAAGATAATTTGCAGAACGATAAAGATGATATCTTTGATGGCAATGCTGTAAATCTCTAAACAGAGACCGCCGAGGATGTAGAGCAGATCTTCATGCTTTCTTCTTTTTGTGATGATTCCCAGCGAAATGAGGATGATTCCTAATGCTCCGATGACTTTAAAGGGATCCATGACCCTTTCTTTGCTGAAGAATTATTTAAAGTATTCTGAATTATTAAAGTATTCCATTACTCAACAAAAAAACAATTCCCATGACAATAAATAGAACTCCGGCAATCTTATTGAGCAGCTTCTCTTCTACTTTCTGCGACAAGAATTTTCCAAGCCAGATCGCAGCAAGCGAAGCAATCGCCAATCCGGTCATCACACCGCCGAGAACAAGCCAGGGCTGGTATCGTGTTGCAAGGATTGCAGTTGCAAATTGGGTCTTATCCCCCCATTCTGACAGAAAAATCAACAAAAATCCAACAATCATCGGATGATAGGACCAAGTCTTCTGTTTTTTCTCCTCTTTGCTGTTTTTCAGCGTCCATAACCCCAAGAGAATAAACAAAACACCGCCAAAGATTTTGATAATGTGGACCGGAACAAGCGTCGTCACCCATTTTCCAGCAAGAATCGCTACTCCATCAACAATCAGAAACGCAAACATACTTCCCACAAATAAATGCGTAGGATTTTTGATCTTTGAAGCAAGAAGAAAGACCGCAATATTCGTTTTGTCTCCTAATTCACCGAGGCCAACAACTAACAATGGGATGAGGAAGTCTTGAATCATGCTCAGTTATTCCTTTTCCTCTTTATTTAAAGCTTTATGACGCAAGCTTTAAGAAACCTTTTCTTTCTCTGTCCGTGCATGCATCTCTCCGACCTCAAAACAAAAATCCCTGAACCGTTCTACATCGTGTTAGAAAAAACCAAACTTGACGAGCTGAGGCCGGCGCAAGAAAAAGCAATCAATCAAGGCTTATTGCAACGCAAAAGTCTGCTTGTCTGCACTCCTACTGGTTCTGGAAAAACATTGGTTGCAGAACTTGCGATTGTTTCTTCCATCATTAATCGTGTAGGAAAAGGAATTTACATTGCACCATTGAAATCTTTAGCTACAGAAAAATACAAACAATTCAAGCAACGCTATGGGCATCTTTTTTCTATCACCCTTTCTATTGGAGACATGGATGATCCTGAGCCGTATCTTGCTGAGAAAGATTTGATTATTACAACCAGTGAAAAATTAGATTCTCTCATTCGCCACGGTGCTCCCTGGCTGAAAGATGTTGCAGTTGTTGTTGTGGATGAAATCCATCTCTTGAATGATCACAGCCGCGGTCCAACATTGGAGATTATGATTACGCTCATTCGCCAGCTGCTCAAAAACATTCAAATTATCGGATTGAGTGCAACGATTGGAAATCCACAAGAACTCGCTGACTGGTTGGATGCCGAACTGGTAATGGACACCTGGAGACCGGTTGAGCTGAAGAAAGGAATCCTGTTACAAGGGAAGGTGGAGTTTTACTGAATCCTGATTATAAAAAATATTAAACGCAGTAAACTTTATAACTGATTCTTGTTCAATCTCTTTTGGTGATAGCAGTATGCCCATGCCTCGCACTAAATTCAGAGGATATCGTGACATCAGCAAAACCTTTCTTGAAGATCCTGATGATACACCGGGCTGGATGAAATTAAGAATTGAAGACACCATGAGCAGTTACGATGTCATGAAAGAATTTGAACGTCTGCATGGCGGAAGCAAGATTACGATTTCTAAACTGCACACCCGCGATAAGATTATGTATAATGCAATGAAAAAGCGCGGGTTGTTGAAACTCGTGAAGAAGTTGAGATGAATAAAAAGGGAATTTCTTTCCTGCCGAAAACCCAAACATTTATAAAACACTTCGTTCCCTTCCCAGCGTAAATGAAACGCAGTTCACGACGCTGGAAAAAGAAAGGGCAAATGCGCTGGAAATGGCAGCGCAAGCGAATTAAAAAGGAAAAGCGTAGACGATCGAGCCACAGAACTTAAATCATCATCTCTTCTCTATTATTCACAACTAGCGACCTCCTACAGACAACCCACTACTAACTACCAACTACCTACATCCGTTTCTTTCTCTGTACCGTGATGACACGCCCCTGTTCTTACTCGACAAAACCCTTCCCCACCTCGGAAATCCAATAGATTTATAAACCTCTTCTAATCCCAAGGATCCCGCGCTCATAAGATCGGTGTAATCTTGCAAAAGATTGCGCAATGATCTGTTATCCTCTCCTTTTTGCCATAAAACGTGGCACCCACTGCGCAATAATGCTTGACTCTCATACTCAAGTATTGGTAGATATGTCGAGAGGAAATGTATTAAGAGTGTTTTTCTGAAATGCATTCCTTTAAGTATTCAGTAATAAAATAAAGCGACACGAACGTAGGACAAAAGTAAATATATTACACACCATGCGGCGCTTGAGCATGTTCTCACTAAACACGAGAACCTGAACGAGACATGGTGCAACGAATTCCCGTTGATCCTGCGGGCGATTGCTGCTATTGGGATTCGACTAAGCCATGCATGTCTAGGGTAGCAATACACTGGCAAAAGGCTCAGTAACACGTCGATAATCTTCCCTGAGGTCATGGATAACCATGGGAAACTGTGGCTAAACCGTGATAGAGAAAAGAATCTGGAACGATCTTTTCTCGAAACTCGTGCCTCAGGATGAGTTGGCGGCGGATTAGGTTGTTGGTCGAGGTAAAGGCTCACCAAGCCCATGATCCGTAGGGGCCCTGAGAGGGGTAGCCCCGAGAAGGTCACTGAGACACTGGACCTAGCCCCACGGGGTGCAGCAGGCGCGGAACCTTTACAATGCACGCAAGTGTGATAAGGGGATCCCAAGTGCTTATGTTTTACATAGGCTTTTGTGAAGGGTAAAAACCTTGACGAATAAGTGGTGGGAAAGACTGGTGCCAGCAGCCGCGGTAACACCAGCGCCACAAGTGGCAATCGACATTATTGGGCCTAAAGCGTCCGTAGCCGGTTTTGTAAATCTTCTGTGAAATTGTCAGGCCTAACCTGGCAACGTGCAGGAGACACTGCAAAACTTGGGACTGGGAGGCGTCAGAGGTATGTCTAGGGGAGCGGTAAAATGTGATAATCCTAGACAGACTACCTGTGGCGAAGGCGTCTGACGAGAACAGATCTGACGGTGAGGGACGAAAGCTAGGGGAGCGATCCGGATTAGATACCCGAGTAGTCCTAGCTGTAAACGCTGCGAGCTAGGTGTTGCATAAGCTACGTGTTTATGCAGTACCGTAGCGAAGGTGTTAAGCTCGCCGCCTGGGAAGTACGGTCGCAAGACTGAAACTTAAAGGAATTGGCGGGGGAGCACTACAAGGGGTGCGGCGTGCGGTTTAATCTAATTCTACACAGAGAATCTCACCAGAGGCGACGGCAGGATGACAATCGCGCTGAAGACGCTATTTGACGAGCCGAGAGGTAGTGCATGGCCGCCGTCAGCTCGTGCTGTAAGGTGTCCTGTTAAGTCAGGCAACGAGCGAGACCTGCACCTACAATTGCTACCGGGTTCTTTAGAATGTCCGAGCACATTGTAGGGACTGCCTGGGAAACCAGGAGGAAGGTGCAGGCCACGGTAGGTCTGTATGCTCCGAATCTTCTGGGCTACACGCGCGCAACAATGGTAGGGACAATGGGATACAACTCCGAAAGGAGAAGTTAAACCTCTAAACCCTATCCAAGTCCAGATCGAGGATTGTAATTCATCCTCGTGACGTTGGAATCCCTAGTAATCGGACGTTATCAGCGTCCAGTGAATATGTCCCTGCTCCTTGCACACACCGCCCGTCAAACCACTCGAGCAGGGCTTATGTGAGGCCTTATCTCCTTGATAACGTCGAACATAAGTTCAGTAAGATGGGTTAAGTCGTCACAAGGTAGCCGTAGGGGAACCTGCGGCTGGATCACCTCCTTTTTTCTTTTTATTTTTCTTTTTCATTTCTTTCAAAAAAGTGAATCAGAAAAAAAGAAGAAGAACAATTAACAAAACGTTTCAAAAAAACGTTAGATCATCTCCAATCAGAACACTTTTTCATTTCCTCATGCGCATATCTACCACGTACTTTTTACTTTCATTTTTACTTTCAATCATCGGGCCTGTAGCTCAGTCCGGTAGAGCACCGCCCTTGCATGGGCTCAACCTTTGCGCTCTTTCCTAACAATTTGAGCAAGCTGAGTAACAAGTGAGGCGGGGGCCGTGGGTTCAAATCCCGCCGGGTCCATTAAGAAAATTATTTCGTTTACCCCGTATAACATTTACACATATCACATTCACTTGATCTTTTGATCAAAGAAGAGGCGTATCATCGCAAGATGATATGTCTTGTGAGATATGGGCACTCATCATGTTCATATTCATGACCAAGTAGAATAGGGAAATCAAAACACTATTAGGGGGATGACTAGGCTCAAGAGCTGATGAAGGGTGTGCCAAGCGGCAATACGCTCCGGCGAGGTGCATGGAACCTTTGAACCGGAGATTCCTTAATGAGACTACTCTTCAAGTCCGACAAGGACAGGGAACGCAGGGAATTGAAACGTCTTAGTACCTGCAGGAAAAGAAATCAATTGAGATGCTGCTAGTAAGAGCGACTGAAAACAGCAATGTGCAAACTGAATCCCTTGCAGAAATGCAAGGGAGATGTGGTGTTGTAAGACTCTCATTAAAACCTGAGTTTGTTGATTCGAAGTTTCTTGGAACAGAATACCTGAGAGGGTGATAGTCCCGTAGAAGAAGACAAACAGGTGGAGAGAGTATCTTGAGTACTGCATATCGGATATTATGCAGGAATTTGGGAGGCATCTACTTCCAACACTAAATACTCCTTGAGTCCGATAGCAAATCCAGTACCGCGAGGGAACGTTGAAAAGAACCCATAACAGGGACTGAAAAAACTCTGAAACCTAATAGTGCAGTTCGGTACGGCTCTACGGAGTTGTGCCGTGCGTTTGGAATAACGAGCCAGGGAGTTTGTTCGTGTGGCAAGGATAATCTCATAAGAGTATCCGAAGGGAAACCAAGAGCTTGCAAGCAATGAGAAGCGTGGTATGAAAGTGCCATAAGTCACCCGAACCAGACCCGAAGCCGAGCGATCTAACCCTGAGTAAGGTGAAGTGCGGGTAAAACCGTGTGGAGGCCTGCAGAGGTTCTACGGGCAAGTGTTCTTCTAACTTGGGGCTAGGGGTGAAAAGCCAATCGAGCTCGGTGATAGCTGGTTCCTACCGAAGTTGGCCGCAGTCAAGTCTGAGCGGAGATCGCAAAGATGGTAGAGAGACGGATTTCGAATTTAGGAGGAGAAATCCTTCGGTTCTTTGTCCAACTCCGAATATCTATGCATCGTAGATGCTCAGAAACGGCAGTACGGGGTAAACTCGTGCTGCGAGAGGGGACCAACCCAGACTAGAGTTAAGGTCCCAAAATATTGCTTCAGTGTGAAAGGGTGAAAAGTGTCTATTGCCGAAGACAGCGAGGAGGTTGGCTCAGAAGCAGCCATCCTTTAAAAAGTGCGTAACAGCTTACTTGTCAAGGTGATAGGCCTTGAAAATGGACGGGGCTAAAGCAATTACCAATACTCTAGACTAGCAAAAAGCTATGTGGTAGGTAGGCGCTCTGTTAGGGTAGAAGGAGTAAGGTAACTTACTCTGGACCTTACAGAAATGAGAATCCTGGTGGAAGTAGGACCGAAGTAGTGTGAGAATCACTACCGCTGAAAGGGTAAGGGTTCCTTGACAATGCAGTTCAGTCAAGGGTTAGTTGATCCTAACCTATCTCCTCATTGGAGTATATGGGAAAGGGAAACCGGTTAATATTCCGGTACTACAGAAGTATGTGCGGCGACGCAAGTCTCATTTTTGACGTTTCTGGATGGATTGACAAGACATGTCTGTCTTGCTAACATGCATACATCAGAGGAGTGCTGTAATGGCGAGAATCTGTTGAAAGCATGGAATGGTATCTCGTACGAGGTATTCAGTTGAGACCAGGAGCCCATGAAAAGAAAATGGGAAAAAATCTTTTGTATTCATACCCAGAACCAACACAGGTACCCTTAGGTGAGAAGCCTAAAGTGTGAGGGTGTTAATCCGATTAAGGGAACTCGGCAAATTAGCCCCGTGCCTTCGGCATAAGGGGTCCCTGCGGTTGTCGACTTTTGTCGGTGATTGCAGGGCGCAGTGACTAGATGGGTCCGACTGTTTAACAAAAACACAACTTTCTGCTAGCCCGTAAGGGTGTGTACAGAAGGTGACGTCTGCCCAGTGCCTGTAATTCAAACTCCGGTTCAACGGAGCTAAGATCAGGTAAACGGCGGGAGTAACTATAACTCTCTTAAGGTAGCGAAATGCCTTGCCGTTTGAATGACGGCCTGCATGAATGGCGCAACGAGATCCATTACTGTCCCTAATCGGAAGCCCCCGAACTCTCTTTTCCGGTGCAAAGGCCGGAGATTCCCAGTGGGAAGCGAAGACCCCGTGAAACTTTACTGTAGCCTGTTGCTGTGATACAAAATTTGGTGTGCAGCGTAGATGGTAGTCGACAAAGCCCAGTCGTCAGGTTGGGTGGAGACAAAGTTGAAACACCATCCTCCGAAGTTTGTGTTGCTTACCGGCATCTGCCGGAACACCAATAGGTGGACAGTTTGGTTGGGGTGGCACACCGTTGAAAATGTATCGACGGTGCCCAAAGGTTAGCTCAGACGGGTCAGAAATCCGTCGTAGAGTGCAAGAGCATAAGCTAGCCTGATTGGACCTCCAAGAATACGAGTTCCAAAAACGAAAGTTTGGTCTAGCGAACCACTATGTCCTCCTTGATGGGGGCTAGTGATGACAGAAAAGTTACTCCGGGGATAACAGAGTTGTCGCGCCCGAGAGTTCCTATCGACGGCGCGGCTTGCTACATCGATGTCGGCTCTTCGTATCCTGCGCGTGCAGAAGCGTGCAAGGGTGTGGGTGTTCACCAATTAAAACGGATCGTGAGCTGGGTTCAGAACGCTGTGAGGCAGTTTGTTTGATATCTACTGGGAACGTGAGATGTCTGAAGGGAAGGATCTTCTAGTACGAGAGGAACGAAGGTTCGTGGCCTCTGGTCTAACAATTATCTGATAAGGTACGTTGTGCAGCTACGCCATAGCGGATAAGTACTGAAAGCATCTAAGTACGAAGCCGCCCCTGAAAAGAGATATCATAGAACACGAGTAGAAGACTCGTTTGATGGAACTGGTGTGTACGTACTAAGGTAACGAGGTACTCAGCATGCAGTTACCAACGTTCATTTTTCCCTATTTTACTTGGTCTTTTTTTCTTTTTTTGTTCCTATTTTCTTGTTGTCTTTTTCTCGTTCAAATTATGTGATTTTCCGGTTGAACCGTGATATTTCCGAAAAGGGCATGTCAAATCCGGAAAAACTACTAAGCAAACCGGAAATTTCCCAATCCAACCGGAAATTTTCCGATTTTTTCTAGCAAAGGCTTATTAAAACTAAAGTTTTAGAAAATCGTATGAGAAATTTTAAAGATCTTCAAATCTGGAAACTCGCTTACGAGTTTAACATAGAAATCTATAAGATATTACCAACCCTCCCAGAAAGGGAGTTACGTAATATCTTTGATCAGCTGCAGCGTGCATCAACCTCAATTCCCTTAAACATTGCTGAAGGCTCGCGTGCAGAATCAGGACGTAAGTTTTTTAACTACCTCCATTACGCGTACGCATCTTCAGCAGAAGTCGAAGTGCTCTTGATGATGTGCTCTGAGTTTGGGTATATCAGTAACGACGAGTTTAAAGCATTATGGCAGAGGCTTGATGAGTTGAATGCAAAACTCTATTCCTTTATGAAAGCAGTTTTTAAGGATAAAGTTATTCACGATGACAATCGAGAAGGAAGATTCCGGCAACCTGTTCCCTTTCAACAACGGGTTTTCTCGTATGGCTCTCACGAAGAGAAGGGTGTTACTGAAGCAGGGGAGGAAATTTCTGAAGAAACCATTCGCCGATTAGCAATACATGGAGAAGGAAGAGGAAAGGAAAAGCTGTTTTTTTAAGTATTATTTTGAGGAAAATTCCTAAACCTTATAAATCCTCGATTGTTTCTTACCGTTATGGAACAGCAGAAGATCGAACAACACAAGCAGATCCTCATACCACCGATTGATCTCTTGCAAAGCACCAAAAAAGATATTGAACACTGGCTTGCTTCTTTAGTTATGCGTCCCTTCCATGCGCGTCAGATCATGCGCGAGTTGTATGCGAAGTACAAACAGAGAAAAGATCGCTATGAAGTAAAGAAAAAAGCAGATCTTCCTCTTGAACTAAAGGATATTGTTCTGAATCAGAAAAAAGAAGCTTTTGATGCTGTTGGAAATCAAGCCATCTTAAAACTTGCTGAAAAACACGTCTCTGTTGACGGCACAACAAAGTATGCCTTTCTCCTTGTTGATGGCAAGAAGATTGAGTCTGTTTTTATTCCGCAAAAAAGTAAGAATACTTTGTGTATTTCAAGCCAAGTCGGCTGTGCAGTGCGGTGCACCTTTTGCGTCTCGGGTAAAGACGGTTTGCTTCGCAACCTTTCTGCTGGCGAAATCGTTGCGCAAGTGCTTGCGGTGCTTGACGATGACAAATCGATTGACAACATTGTTTTCATGGGTATGGGCGAGCCACTTCATAATTACAATGCAGTGGTGTCTGCAATTTCGATCTTAACCGATCCTGACGGACTTGCATGGTCAAGTCGTGATATTACGGTTTCCACTTCAGGGATTCCTGACAAGATTATTCAGTTGGGAAAAGATACCAAAGTACTCTTTGCTTTATCGTTGCATGCACCCAATAATGCACTGCGCGATCAACTGGTTCCGATCAACAAGCGCTGGCCTCTTAAAGTTGTTTTGGATGCGTGTGCACAATTTCCTTCTTCTGAGAAACATCCGCTGATGATCGAATATGTTTTGTTGAAAGGTGTGAATGATGCGCTTGGGCAGGCTGATGAACTTGCTGAACTTTTAGGATCTTGGCACACCAAGGGAAGCTGGTTTGTGGTGAATCTGATTCCTTTTAATCCTCATCCGTATGCGACGTATGAACGGTCTGATGCTGCTGTTGTTTTTGCGTTTAAGAAAAGACTCATGACTGCTGGTTTGAAGACGTTTATCCGCGAAACACGAGGCTACGAGATTGCTGCTGCGTGCGGGTTGTTGACGCAGGGGAAGGGGAAAGAGAATTAGTGTTTTGGTTAGTTGTTTTCATAAGCAACATACTTACCGTTTCTGATTTGTTTTACTTGCACCTCTTTATGGACATCTCCAAACTGATCAAATGCAACAGGACCAGAAACTCCTTGATACGTTTTACTGACGTTGTATAGTGCTATTTTTTGCTAAAATTCTTGGAAATTATGATCTTCAACTGGAATTTGAAGTTCCTGATTACCTTGAACTTGAGAAAAATTTGAAAGATTTTCGGCATCAGTTTGCTCAGCATATTAGGGATTTTGAGATTCTGAGAATGACTGAAGAATTTAAGTATGACTTTTATCCGTTTTGTATATAAAAATTGTAAGTTTTAACTTGAATTAACCAAAACCGCTGCAACAATTCCGAACAGCATTATTTGCTTATCCATGGGCATCATCAACACTATCTGAAATGGCAGAAAGAAATGGCAACATAATTAAAGATTTTGGTTGGAAATATTCCACTGGCGCGTTTTTTTGGAAGTTGTCATATACCCTGTCCCCATAATACTCCCGCTTAAAATTCGTCAATTCAGGATTTTTTACAGTAAACGCCCAGTGAGCAGTCAATCCTTCTTCGTTGGCAAATTGTCCAGTGAAATGTTGCTGCACTTCTCCTGAAGAAAGCGCCCTATTATAAAAGCGTACTTCATCAAGCATTCCTACGAATCCAAGACTTAACAAACTTGAGCCGCCCAAGTCACAACCTGCTGTTGGAACGCCCATATCCATAAAACCAGTCCATTCCCCTTTCCTTTTCCCGTCATCAGTTACTTCCTGAAGTGTTCCATCAAGATAGAGCTGTACTCCCGCGCCATTCTGAGTAACCACCAGATGATGCCAAAGAGTATCCTGTATTGTCGCAGTTGAATAGGCATTGACGTATAGATTTTCCGACCAACTCACACCCTTGATATTAATCCATATTTGGTTATTGTGGGTTTTCTCAATAAGAAGACGTTTACCGTCAGTTTCATAAATATGAAGGATATTTTGTCGCGTGCCTACCTCATTCAGTTGGAACCAAGTTTCAAAAGAGCCTTGCGGACTGCTTAACGCAGGATAAGCGCCACAATCAACAAGGGGCTTTGGCGGATTTAACTTTTGCATACTCCTCACAGCCACACCAATTTTTCCTTCGGTGAGTTCTCCATTTGTTCCAAGAAGGGCTATACGATTGTTGTCTGATTCATCAATAATATCTGTTGACCGGGTTACTTTCCACACAGAAGCCATAACCTTTCCAATATCAGGATTAAAGCGATGCCATAGTGCCCAACCTCCTGTGGGCGCAGACAGACTGGAACCAAAAGGAGGAATGCCCCTGCCTTTAATCTTAATATCATCAACATTAGCTTGGTACCACCCATTGCTTCCATCAACATAATTAGTAAAGAGCGGCCTATTAAGATCTTTGTTAAAGTTTTTATATGCAAATTGATTGGCAAAACGACGCATATCCTCTGTATTCGGCCAATCCTGGCCTGTTACCGAGCGGGCATCATGCATGGTTGTAAAGACATATGGAAATCGTGAAGCATGGGAAAGATCCCATCCCAAGGTGACAGCTTTACGTTTATCAGCTTCGGTGGGAAATTGTTCCCCCATATAACCAGCATAGACAGATGCGCTGTGGTCTTGCAGGCCATATACGACATCAAAATTGTATCCCGTAACAGATTCACCATTAAAGTTTTGTATGTTTGATTCTGTTGTTCTTGATATCATAAGGCGCGTGGCTAAATCAATATAATCAAGCAATTTTTGTTTTTCTTCTGCAGTTAACAGTGAAGGTTCTCTATTCTCTACAGCCTGCGCATCCGCCCTTAATAGATTAGCAATACCTCCAATAACCAATATGCTCGCATCTGGAACATAATTACAATGTGATTTTTCTCTATAAAACCCCACATCAAGAAGTCTTTGAGTAAACTCATAACCATTCATTTGAGGATCCCTGGGATCCTGACACGCCCAGCCTTTGAGATTGTATGCCTTTCTGTCATCATAAATCCACCTAAAATAATGCTCTTTTAAGATAGAACCATACTCATTCAGAAACCTCTGCATATTCCCTGTTCGTTGTTCAGCAGGAATACGCAAAAAAAATACAAACGCATCGGAAACACCAAACAAAAATTGACCGACATCAAGCATACTCTCTGAAAATACTCCTGTTGTATCCCTCCAAATACGGATAGGTTTATCAAGAGGGTAGGCTGACCCGATATAATAAAGATCCCATAACTTATTTTTTTGTTCTTGGGTTGTACCAGGAGGGACAGTCGGAATCTGTTCGGGTAAGTGACTATATTGAAACTCAGACACTTCTTCCAGGTATTGCAATGGAACAAGATATAATCCTGCTAACTCATCAAGCAGGGCAATATCTCGTTTCTTCCCTGCATAACGCAGGAACGCATTAGTTTGCCCCTGAAGATTATACAGCGAGTAGGGTCTCCCTAAACTTATACCGTCAGTAGCAAACGTTTTATGAACATATTCCCCTAATCCCTGTTTGTTATTTCGCCAATTCGCAAGAATCATCTCATGCAATTCTTCTGGTGTTGGAAGTCCAGCAACAACCGCACCTGCAATCACCTTGCCGTCCCGCCCGCCAGCGCCGCCTGCTTCGACCGCCCTATTTCCCTCAGCTTCAAATTCTTCCTGTGTTGATACTCCAAGTGCCAGCCGGCACGCGTTTAATGGTTGTCCGTTGGCAACGCACGCTTTCAACTGGTCATATCGTGACTGGCCGCCGTCAACGGCGAGGCCGGTGGGAAAATCGCCAGAAGAATTGAAATTATGATTAGCGTAAAAGAAACTAAACAGTAGAACTATTACTATACTTACAATTATCACTCTTTTATTCATCAAAATTAATCTAAGAGCTTATCATTAATAAAGATAATGGAAAAATGTCTTTTTCCTGCACCATCGCGTTTTTTACAGCCGCAAACGATAGCCTTCTTCTTTTGCTGCTTGTTTGAGGCAGGCAAACTCATCAGCAAGCACCTTGGCAAAGGGAAGGAGCGTCCTCTGTACTGGGCAGAATTTTATGCTTACACGCGGATCTCCGCGAGCAGAAACAACAATGTGCACATACGCTTTCGTCTTGGGTATGAGGGTTCTTGTTGCTTCATCAAACATATACTCATCACGCCAGGTATCTGCACGAACAATACACCATCCCTTATGCTCATAATAACGCTCATGGAGATGGCCAAAAACATAGATGTTTCCCTTGGCAAGTTTTCTTTTTTTTTGATGTTTGAATACTAAAACAAAGTCTTTTACATCACAATCAACCTGTTTTTTAACGCGCATGAACACTTCACGAACGAGCTCTTTGGGAAAAGCAGTTTTTTTGTTGATAAGCCTCCGTAAAAAATAGCCAATCATGCGCTGAGTAAAATAGATAAGTGTTCTTCGCTTAATACTTTTATTTAATAACTTATGCTGGGACAAGAGTACATTGATCGGCTTAATCCTTTCAAGAAAAGGATGATATTTTGTTTTCAGGCTGATAAAACTCGAGAGGACCCCTTGTGATGCTTCAGGGAGATTAAGAAAAGTGTTTTTAGGGGTGGTGGTAAACACATTCTCTGGATCAATGCAATTCAAAGGATCATACTGGTGCCCGTGCTCAACATGAACTTTGTTCTGCTCGTAAAGCAGTGTGAAAAACACATTATGCCTCCCTTTGAGAAACTGATAGATGCGCTTTTGCACAGCCGGAAAAAAAAGATCATGGTCATGATTGCCTATGATAAAATAAAGATTATGCAGGGGGTCCTGAACAAACTGGTGGAGCGCCCGGAAGACAGGCTGGTGTGCAGTATAAATACTTTCCAGCTTGTTCAAAGAGATCTGCTCAGTAATCTTCGTTGGATGCAGTTGTTTTCCCTGATAACTAAAAGGGCATTTTAGAAAGTCAAACGTGTCGCCATTGAGAATAAGATCCACCACCCCTTTCTTTTTTGCTAAGGAAAGGATCAACGTCGATAACGTAGAGTCACTAATAAAATCGTCAGTAATAGTTCCTGCACCCATTTCAATATCGCCAATGACAAAGATCTCTTTCTTGGGCTTTTGGCTTCGTTTTTTGCTTGAGTTCTTGTTTTGGTAGTTTCGTTTTCCCAGCATAAGCAGATAATCGGGAAAGGAGATAATTAAAGGTTTCTCTTTGTCAACCTTAGGTTATACAATTAAACTAAACAACTAAACTAAAAAATGCAGGGGAAGGGATTACCACGTCAGAACCTAGGTTCCGACACCTCCTCCTTGGGATTTTCTCGCTCTGCTCGAAAATCAAAACGACTCATTAAAAATCAAAAAAATGCAGGGGAAGGGATTTGAACCCTCGAACCCA
>Ga0209541_10003740_pt1 | contig 27622 bp, 16 predicted proteins | sample RifCSPlowO2_01_FD_184027 | JGI IMG/M metagenome (GOLD analysis project Ga0209541, IMG submission 184027) | Groundwater microbial communities from Rifle, Colorado - Rifle CSP2_plank lowO2_0.1 (SPAdes) (version 2) | ecosystem: Environmental > Aquatic > Deep subsurface > Groundwater | place... | reverse complement strand
GAAGGCGTACGAATCTATATTCCTGAGATAAGGAAAGTTATAGCCGTCTATTCTGGCGTGTATGCCAAAAAGCACGATAAAAACAAGTGCTGCGACCGGCCAGTACTTTGCAAAAGATTTTTTGGCGTCCTCGATGCGATAAAGCAAAGGCAGGGCGCTAAAAATCGTTAGGGCTACCAATCCGAGGATTTGCCCTTGATAGTAAAGGATGAAGTCCGCGAATATTACGAGGCTCGTTAAAAGAACGGGCCATTTGTCATTCAATTCCATAATATACCTATATCCCTTTTTCCCAAAACTTAAAAATCCCTTTCAAGCGGTGCAAGGCCTGTCCGACGCATAAATACGGTGGAATCCGATGCTTAAAAAGGCGCTATAGCGGAAAGCAATATGTCCTCGTTGGCATGCCGTATGGTAAAAAGCACGAGCAGCACCGCAAAGGCCGCGTAAAGCGCCATAAGATACGGCCGCTTTTCCTTTGAAACCAGCGATAGCGCTATGAACGCAGGGAATATCGCCAGATAAAACCTGCTTATGGCCTCAAGCCGCGCCGAAAGAAGCGGGAGCAACAGTGAAACGGCAAAATATAGCGTGTATTCCGGCCTCAATTTTTTGTAAGACAGCCACAACACGCCTGCGAAAAACGCGAGTATGAACAGATTGAAGAAGTTGTAGAACGTGCCTGAAATGTCAGATGCTGCAATGCCTTGCATGAGGCCGCCGATGCCGTTCATTATCGCGTCTGTCGGCAGCGAAAGGTGGCGCTGGAATTCCAGCTGCGTCTGGAACTGCGCAAAGGCATTTCCGGTGACAAGGAACTGATATCCCATGAACACCGCCATGCCTGTCGGGATGAGCAGAAGCCAAAGCGCATCCAAACCGTGTTTGCCTTGTTTTCTAACGCGCTGCATATAGTAAATCAGAAGCGCAGGCAGCACCAATAGCGTCCCCTGCATCCTTGTCAGCGCGGCAAAAAAGCCCGCCAGGCTTCCTTCAAGGTAGCGGCCTTTGCCCATGAACCAGAAAAATGCCGCGGTCTCAAGAAGGAAAAGCGATTCCGTATAAACGGCATTGAAGAAATACGCAGTCGGAAAGAGCGACATCAGCAAAACCGTTTCATACGCCCGGTCAGTTCCGAATTCGTCTTTGACGAGCAGATATGTCACTGCCATGGCCATGACGGACAGAACGTTTGAAATTATGAAGCCCGCCTCGTAGAAGCCGATGAAGCTTAGCAGCAGTATCAGCAACGGATAGAACGGGAACCAGCCGTAGTTGCCCCGGCCTTCGGCAAACGCCTGATTGTAGCCGTTCATCGCTATATCAACGTAAGCCGCTGCATCGTATTGCGCCCAGCCGTTTATCAGAAAATCCGCCCTGTCCTGCCTGTTGGTGTATTCATGCGGTATGAATTGAGCTGCTGCTGCAACGACGATCAGTATTATTTTGACCGCAAGAAATATCTTCAGGGCCTCCCTGAAATTCCCGTCCTTCCACAGTTCGCGCGCGGCACCAAGCATCTCAAGCACCCAGCCTTATCCTAAGAACGTTGAAGAAGAACGAAAACATCTCCTGAACGCTCAGCTTGGATTTCCCTTTTTTCCTGTTCCTGAATATTATCGGCATCTCCTTCATGTAAAACCCTTTCCTGTGCGCCCTGTAGAGGGTTTCAGCGCCTATCGAATAGCCTTTAGAAACGAAGCGTGCGAAGTCCATGCTTTCGAGGACATTTGTCCTATAGCACTTGTATCCGCTCTGTATATCCATGACTCTCATGCCGAGTATCATCCTTGTCACAAGCCCTGCAAACGACGTGATCGCGTTCCTGACGAAGCCCCGTTCCACGGTCGCGCCTCCGCCGACCATTCTTGAGCCTATGACTATGTCGCAGTCCCTTATCTCGCGAAGAAAAGCGGGAATATACGAAGGATCATGCGAAAAATCCGCGTCCATCTCTATGACGTAATCCGGCCTGTATTTCAGGGCCTCCTGAAAACCGCGTATGCCTGCGCTGCCGCGCCCGCGCTCCGTGCGATGTATGACGAGCACGCCCTTTCGCTTTTTAGCAATCTCATCGGCGGCTTCCCCCGTGCCGTCAGGAGAACTATCATCTACGATGATTATCATCGTACTCGGCCCGGCTGCGCGGAATATTTCGTCCACGAGCGGGCGTATGTTCTCTTTCTCGTTGTAGGTGGGTACCATCACTGCCAGCACAAAACCGCCTCTCCGGCATCGCCGGTTATCAATTATAATTATGGCATCAGAGTTATAAGGAATGCATTTAAGATTATTCGGGGCTTTGGGCATGAAAAAACTGAAGATTATCGCAAGCGCCGCCAGCATCGGGCTTCTCGCCGCCGTCATAGCGCTTTCAGATCCGGCTGCGCTGCTGCGCACGGCATCGGAAGCCAACAAGGCCTACATAGGCGCGGCATTCGCCGTTTCCGCGCTTTCCGTCTGCTTCCGCGTATTGAAGTGGAAAATTCTTGTGGGCGTGGATTATTTCACCCTCTTTCCAGTGCAGCTATTCGGCATGACTGTGAGCAATTTCACTCCGGGCAAGGCCGGAGAGCCGGCAAAGGCTCTCGCCCTGAAGACTGTGACGGGAATTCCGGTTGCAAGAAGCCTTCCCACGGTCATATGGGAAAGGATCATGGACATACTCGTCCTGCTTGTCCTGTCCGCGGCGTTCATGCAGGGCGCCTCGCTTGGCGGCGACTTGTTGCGCTTCTCTTATGCGGGCATGGGCATATTCGCTGCGGCGTTTTTATTGCTCCTCCTTGTCCTGACAAGCAGGAGGTTTGGAGAAAGCCTTTTTGCGATGCTTAGAACATTGCCGCCTCTCAAAGGGCTTTCTTCGGGTTTCCTTGAAACGTTCTACGGAACTTCATTCCCGAAGTCCGTGCTCGCCAAAAGCTTCCTCGTGACTGCAGTCCCCTGGATACTGGATGCGGTTGTCCTTTATCTTGTGCTTCTATCGCTCGGGCTGGAAATGCCCGTAATCGCGCTGGCCGGCGTGATATCCATTTCCACGATCATAGGCGTGGCAAGCTCCCTTCCCGGAGGGATAGGCTCGATGGAAGCGGTCGCCTCCCTTCTTCTTACATCCCTCGGCATTGCCGGCGTCACCGCCGTTGCCGCGATATTGATATTCCGCGCGGCCACGTTCTGGTTCGGCAGCCTGCTGGGCGCGCTATCCTTCCTGTACATAAGCAGGAAGTATGACATGCGCGCAGAACGCCTATTCAAATAAACAGATGAAGATTCTTCAGAACGAATGCCGCGGCCTTCAGCTTCGGCAGATTTTTCCACGAACGCGTGATCTTGTCGTAGTCAAACGCGTTCACGGATTCGATGTCGCCGCCAAACGCCGCGAAAAGCCCGTCTATGTCGCGGTTGGACATCTTCCTGTAGGCTTTTCTGAGGAAGAGCTGCTTCCTGATTTCCCACGACAGTTCGCCTTTCCACGTGCGTTCATAGCGCGAAAGGAAGCCGGACGAGAAATCGTTTCTCCTGACGGCCTCCTTCACAACTTCGGCGGCCATCCGCGCCGCCCTCATCCCGAATATTATTCCTCCCCCTGTAAACGGCTTCGTCTGCCCACAGGCTTCGCCTACAAGCAGCGCCCTTTCAGAATACGATTTAGTCGTGCCCATCGGTATCATATAGGAATGCAGTTCGCCCTCGGGCGCGCCAATGCTTTTCTTGAAATACTCGAAATTTTCTCTCGGTCTTACTGATGTCATCAGGCCATATTCGTTTACCTGCGGTATTATCCACGAGAAGAAATCCGGTGAATAGAATTTGTTCAGAAAAACCTTTATTTCGCTTGCCGCCAACCTGCTCTTTGTCCTGCAGAACATTCCCGGGACCATGGGCGGCTTCCCTATTCCCATGCTCTTCCTTATGTCGGAAAGCGTGCCGTCGCAGCCGACAACCATCTTTGCCTCTTGAACGCCCTTTGAAGTCTCTACTGCAACGCCGTTGTTTGTCAAGGCAAACCCGCGCGCCCTTTCGTATTTCATGTCCGCGTTTTTCTTGGCCTCAATTCTGAGATGATATGAAAATCGTTTTCTCTTGAGAATATATGCAAACGGCTCGTTTGACTGGAGCCAGAACGTCCTGCCGGACGGCGACACCGCTTCCATCCTCGCCACTTCGGCTTCTATCAGGCTTTTATCGTCCACGAACTCCGTGAAGTGCGATGAAACGAGCCCCGAATCCTTGAGCACGGCGTTCTTCTCCTTCTCAAGCACGAGTACGTCCAGCCCTTTGAGTAAAGAGGCAAGCGTTCCTCCTGCCGGGCCGCTTCCCACTATGATCACGTCATGCATGCAAAAGCCTTCCTTGGGGGCAAAAACCGCCCCTTAATGACAAATCAAAAGCATTAAAAATTTAAAGCGTTATAACAAGCATGATTTTCGACCGTTATTGGAAGCCCATGAGCCTGGCTTCGCTGCTTATACTGGTCGTTTCCCTCATGATTCTGGCGGGAAACGTGGCATCTACCGGTTTCCCCATGGAAAGGGACGTTGAATTGACAGGAGGCAAACGAGTTTCGTTCATTACAGACAATATAGATATTGGCAAAGTCGAGGATGCGTTTCCCGGTTATGAAGTCCGCTTGTATAGGGGAACTGAGAACAGCCTGGTTATAACCATGCCTTACGAAGCGGACGAGAATGCCGTGATTGACGCCGTCAAGGCTAATTTTCAGGTCATAGGGGAACCGACCGTTCAAAGCATAGGCCCTGCAATAGGCGAGGTCTTTTGGCAGCAGGCCCAGACCGTCATGATCATGTCTTTCATACTTATGACAATGATGGTATTCCTTCTATTCAGGTCTTTTGTGCCTTCTGCAATTGTCCTCTTGTCCGCGATAACGGACATGACCGGCACCATGGCCATACTCAGCCTCTTGGGCGTCCCGCTTTCTCTGCCCGTTTTTGCTGCCATGATAATGATAGTCGCTTATTCTGTGGACACGGACATACTTCTGACATCGTCAATGCTCAAAATGGCGGGCGGCAGCGCGTGGGACGCCATGAAGACCGGGCTCACGATGACATCAACGACTTTCACGGCTCTTTTGGCGCTCTATTTCATCAGCGGCTCCGCCCTGCTTCAGACGATGGCATTAGTCCTGATGATAGGCATTCTCGTAGACATTCCCGTAACGTGGTTCACTAACGCCGGCCTTTTAAGGCTGTGGCTCGAGAGAAAGAAAGGTAACTGACATGATCGCTAAAATCCTGGAAAATTGGAAGCTGGTAATATGGCTTGCAGCCGTCTTGCTGTCAGCCTTGGCCGTTTTACTTGGCGCGGGATCGGGCTTTGAAGTGGTTTCCTCTGCCGCGCCCGAGATATCGGCCGGCGACAGGGTGCTGGCGGTTGCGGGCGTTCCGGCAAATGAAGACGTTTTGGCTGGAAATTATAGCGGCCTGACTGAAATACAGCTTTCAAAAGGCAAAGTCTATGTTGAGACCAACGGCTCGCTGCCGTTCTCCGCGCAGAGAGCAGACTCGACTAATTTGCATTTCGGCCTTGACTTGAAGGGTGGAATTTCGGCGATAGTCCAGCCTAAGGAGCAGGGCCTTTCAGGAGAACTGATACCCGTCCTTCAGGAAAGGATAAATTTTTACGGGCTGAAGGAAGCCACGTTCAGGCCTATAGTATTCCAGGGCGTTGAATACGTGGAAGTTTCCATAGCCGGCGGCAATAAAGAAGAGATAACCCGTTTATTGTCCCACGAGGGGAAATTCGAGGCGAAGATCCCGCTCTTCCTTGGGAAGGGCAACCGCACCATAGAATTGCAAAACAGCCATGCAATTGCCGTAGGCGATGCGGTCACGGTCGGCGGCAAATCATACGCATCCGGAGACTCGTTCGCCCTTGACGGCATTCCGTTCCAGGTCGGCAACGTCACCGCCCAGGGCGCGGAAATCGTGGCCACGGTATACAAAGGCACGGACATAAAGGCGGTTTATCTCGATTCCCAGCGCGCCTCGATAAGGAGGTCGGACAGCAGCTATCTCTGGGACTTTTCGATTGAACTCACGCAGGAAGCGGCCCAGAAGTTCGCCGAGGTGACGAAAAACGTGCCCGTACGTGCCGGCACGGCTTACCTTGAGAGCCAGATAAGCATATTCCTTGACGACAAGCTCATGAACTCGTTTGACATATCCTCGACCTTGAAGGGCCGCGCTGAAACGACCATACAGATATCCGGCGGCGCAGAAACGCGCGAGCAGGCCATACAGGAAAGGCGGGAAATCACAAGCATACTAAGATCCGGATCGCTTCCTACGGCCATTGAAATCCTGCAAATCAGCCAGGTTTCGCCGACCCTCGGAAGCGCCTTTATAGGCAGCGTGCTCGCGGCGGGCGCGGCAGCCGCAGTGGGCGTAGCATTGATAGTTCTTGCCCGCTACAGGAGGCCGAAGATAATAATTCCCATGCTTGCCGTTTCGCTCTCCGAAGTGCTGATAATATTGGGGCTGTCCGTGCCGCTCGGCGCGACCCTTGACCTTCCCGCGCTTGCAGGAATAGTCGCCGCCATAGGAACGGGCGTTGACAGCCAAATAATAATACTCGACCAGTCTGCGAAGCGAAAGGAAGAAACACTCAAGGAGAATCTGAAGAAGGCATTCTTCATAATCTTCGGGGCGGGAGGCGTTCTCATAGCGTCAATGCTTCCGCTGCTCGGCATGGCCGCGCTGCGCGGCTTCGCCATAACAACCATACTCGGCGTGCTCATAGGAATACTGATAACACGGCCCGCTTTCGGCGCCATGGTCGAGAAAATCATCAAGGACTGAAGGCTTTTATACCAGTCCCTTCCATATAGATTTGGTGTATATTTGACTACCGTTAGTCATCGAAAAGGCGCGCCCTTAGGAACGTTTTCTGAAGGAGATTTTATACGCTATAGTGAATGCGACATTTTCCGCATATCCGCCCTAAGAAAATACATCCAAGACGGATATGAATTTGCAGATATCGGCCTTCAGTGCGTTTATTCTCCGATAAAACATTTTCAAAGAGGGGGCTCATACAACCTGGGGAAAGATGTAGAGGTCGAATATGTGCCGGCAGTTGTTTTAAAAGAGTTTATTTCTCCTTCAGTTCCATTATCGCGCGCGCAAGGTCGTTGTTGAGCTCCTCAAGTTTTCTTGCAACGGTTTCTCTGTCCTTGCCGGTTTGCTCCATGACCATTTTTATGTCGTCTTCGTTGGCGCCTTTCGATGATTCCGAAACCTGGCCGCTTATCTGGTAAACGTCCCGGCCCATCATGTTCGTTACCATTATCTCAGGCCTCGTTATCCGTATGTCCTTGTCCTTGCACCTGATTATGACTTCCTCGGCGTCTATCCCCTTCACGTTCATGTTCAGCTTCTTCATCAGCTGCTGCATCTTCTTCGGGTCAACGTTGCCCATTCCCGGAAACATGATTATATCCTCTCCTTAAAGATATTAAAATCACCGGATGCCGTATTTGCCTTCAAACTCGCGCCGCGCCAGGGGCATCAGCGGCGCATATTCGTTAATGCACGAAAAGGCTTTCTCCGTCAAAGCACACTCTGCAGTTAAAAGGCCTTTCCTTATCATGCCCTGAAGTATCGATCTTTTATTAACGCTGCCGACGATGCCGTTGTCTTCTATACATCTAATGGCATACAGTTCCATTAGAAAATCTTCCGGTACGTAGCCGGCGCTTCTTATATGCTCATACAATTCCATGGCCGTTCGACCTTCGGCGCTTATAGAATATGTTGTATTTTCGCCGTCTTTGTTCTTTTTAATGAAACCGTCTGCAATCATGGCGGAAATCATTCTTTCCGAATCCTGACCGTGACCGCCGCTCATCTTGTAGAAAAACGACCATGGCACGGCTCCCTCCGACAAATACTCCATCATCTCAGCCGCCTTTCTGCTGTATCTTGTAAATCTTGGGCGGGAATCGCCTGCATTGGCCGCCGATTCCGGCACCGATTTCTTGCGGGACGGCATCATATGGCGGGCGCCCGTCTTCTTCGGCGTTCTTTCGCCTCCGGTATCCCCGTCGCTGGGCGCGTCCGGCCTCTGATCTGCGTATTCCGGCTTTACATGAACATCGACGATAGTGCCGCACATTAAGCAGTCTTTGTAACTGCCCACATGGTCTTCTATCAATGTCATATCTCCGCGGCATTTCGGGCACGCCTTGAAATATATCGCCATATCCGATTTTTTTACCTCATTTATTTAAGGCACACGATCCACCGTTTTTTATGTTAGAGGTATTGCTCTTTCTTGCAATCGGCATCGCGCTCGGTATCCTTGCCGGCCTTGTACCGGGCATCCATCCCAACATGGTAATATTATTTGTGCCTCTTATTTCATCGCTCGTAACCGAGCCGCTCAATGCAATAGTGATGGTCGCTGGCATGGGTGTAAGCAACGGCATAGCTGACGCCATCCCGTCGATCTTTCTCGGCGCGCCGGACGGGGACGATGCGCTCGCGGCCCTGCCGGGCCACCGCATGCTTCTTGCGGGCCAAGGCTATGACGCCGTCAGGCTAACGGTTGCGGGAAGCCTTGCCTCGGCCGCGCTTTTGCTGCCTCTGATTCCGTTGCTTTGCTATTTCGTGCCGCCGCTTTTCCGCGCGACGCATCAATACACGCACCTGCTTGTGGGCGGCATAGCCGCATACATGATACTCTCCGGGAAGAACCGCGCGATGGCGGCTTTCGTTTTCTTTGCCGCCGGAATTGCCGGCGTTCTTTCATTGCAGCTTCCCGTCGACGGAACGATAATCCTTTTCCCCATGTTGTCGGGCTTTTTCGGCATCAGCGCTTTGCTTATGCAAGGCAGCGCATCCGCGCCGCAGCAAAAAGGCGAAGCTCCGGTGTCGTTGACAAGCATGCGGGGCGGCATAATATCCGGCATCGCAGGAGGCATAGCGTCGGGCTTCCTGCCGGGGGTCGGCACAAGCCAGATAGCCGCCTTGTTTTCTTCGTCAAAGGATGACCATAAATTTCTCACGATGATGGGCGCCATAACTACAATTAATATAGTCGTTTCAATCCTTGCATTATGGCTGATTGACAGGGGCCGAAGCGGCATTGCTGTCGCGATAGGCGACCTTGCAAAAATCGGCATGCGCGAGTTTCTTGCAACGGCGTTCGCTTCGTTGATTGCCGCAGCCGTCGCCTCCGTCATTACCCTTCGCATCGCCAAAATATTTTTGCGCCTGCTGCAAAATCAGCAGAAACTCAGGATAGGAGTCATTGCCTTCATCCTTCTTGCGGTTGCGATGGGTTCAGGCGCATACGGAATTCTCGTTTTATTCACCTGCACCGCACTTGGAGTTTTCACGGCCAAGGTCGGCGTCCCCCGCGGCCTGCTGATGGGATCCCTGATGATTCCCGTGATTTTATTCTATGCGGCGTAAACGCCCGGAAACCGCCTGAAACGGGCATTGACATAAGTTATATAAACTTCCGGCGGAAATTAGAAAAAGGTGATTTAGAAATGGCAGAAATGCTCGTGGTAAGAAGCAAAGTTAAAGAATACGCCGCAAAGAAGAAGATGCGAACCGGTTCCGACGCCATGGACGTCCTGAACAAGGAAGTCATGCGCCTGATAGACAAGGCCGTGGAAAGGGCGAAATACAGGAAAGAAGGCACCCTGAAGGCAAGGCACATCTGAGTTCTTCAATTTTTTCTTTTTTGTTTTATGATTGGCGAAAAATCATATGTCTCCGTAATCATGACAGAGAATCCGTTTGAAAGCGGTGATTTGTTCATCCGATATAGTGGTCATCCGGCGTTATGAGGTCTTCTTCCTTGACCGGCTTTTCTGCTGCAACCACAGGCTCAGCCATTTCTTTCGTTGTGTCATTTTCCGCCGGGCCGATGTAGCGGGACGTGACCTTCCGGCCTTTGCGAACGGATTCATAGTAATATTTTTTGCCGTTTATCGTCTTGACGTGCCTGTTGGCCATCGGAATACTTGCCCGCGGCAATTATATAAATATTTCGGGTTTGCCCGGTATATCACGGGAATATGGAAAGAATAAGCGGCATATAATCGATGCCCATATATTATGGTAAAAACTTGCCTTTCACGGCTTCCGCCGCGTTCGGGGCGCCTTTCTGCCTTCCGGGCCGGCGCGCTTCTTATATTCATTGCCGGCCGGCGCTTTTGCCGGCGGCTCTTCTGCGGCATCCGCTTCCGCGCCGCCCCTGCGTTTATTCTTTGAATTTTTGCCGGCGAGAAGCTCCAGCACTTCAAGGATTTCTTCTATCCTCTGGCTGTTCCTCTGTACGGTTTCTTCGAGGCCCTTGCCTCCCGGGGCGCCGCGGTTTTCCATGTAATTCTGAATGAGGGCCTGATTTTGCTTCAGTTCCTCTATCGCCCTGCTGTTGCCCTCGACTATGCCGAGGAACTGGTCGCTCTCAAAGGACGCCTTGTTTATCGTTTCCGTATATTTGCCAAGCTTCTCCGACACCGCGTCCACCTTCGCGGACAACTGCTCCAGATCCTTTCTGGGTGCCAGAAATTTTATCTGGCCGTCGTGCGCGTCTGCAAGCTTCCTGATCTCGGATATGGAAGCCTGGCTCTCCTTCACGGCGTTGGATATCTTGGCGAATTCCTTGATGTTTTCCCTGAAGTCCATGAATATGCTTTCCACCTTGTCGGCATGCGCCTCGGTCACGGCCTTTATCTTCTGTATCGCTATCAGCTCGTCCTTGACCTCGTCGCTCAGCTTGAGGAGCCCCTCCACACCCCTGAACATGCCGATCCTTGACCGTATGTCCTTGAGGTCGATGATGATGCTGTCGTATATGGACTGGGAGCTTTCAAGCTTCGCCTTCAGCGCCTCATACTGCGCGTCCCTCCTCTGCATCTCCCCTATTATTTTTTCCGGGTCAAGCTCCTCCACAAGGTCCGCGGCTTTCGTGGCCTTGACCTCTATGCCTGCCATCTTGCTTTCGGCCTCGGTCAGCATGGTTCTTAGCTCCCCTATCCTTTCGCTCACGTCCGAGAAGCGCTGGCTCCAGCTGTCCTTCGTCTGGTTCAGTGCCTCCACCTGCGCCTTGAGCCTTTCCATGTCCGCGACGAACCGCATCTGCCCCGCTTCCGCCGGAACGTCGTCCTTCTCCTGTGCGGCGTCCGCTTCCTTGCCGGCGCCGTCCTCCGCTTCGCTCTCTATGTCAGGAGGCGCCCCGCCTTTCTTTTTCCTCGGCAAGGCCGGCAACTTGAATTTCACCATAATTATCTATTCTCCAGCGCCAATATATAAGCCCCTTCCGGCCAATATGACCAATATTCGCACTATGCCAGACCGTATTTCTGCATTATTTCTTCTTGCCAACGCGCTTCTTCTCCGCGGCTTTTGCCTTGGTTGGGGCATTCTTCTCCTCCGCCGGCTTAGGCAGCGGATCCTCCATGCCAAGATCCTTCATGATGACTCTCATGCTGTCGGCCACGGCCGCCAGCTCTTCGGAGCTCTTGCTGGCCTCTGCGACCTTCAGGTCCGCGGGAACCGATTTCATGGCTATCTCTATTGACACGACGTCCTTTCCTTTCTTCCTTCTTTCCGCAAGCGCGTCCTGCATCTTCTCGTAGGTGTCCTGCATCTTTCCTATCGTAAGCCCCTTCTCTTCCTCGGCGGGCTTCTTCTTCTCCGCGGCTTCTTTTTCCGCTTCCTCCTTCTTCACGATGAGCTTCCTCTCCTTCTCGGCCTGCGACACGCCCTCCTGGATTTCCTTCTCGGAAATGAGTATGACCTCCTTCTTCGGCGCCTTCTTGCCAAGCTTCTCCCACGCCTTCGCCACCCTCGGCTCGAGCGACTCGAGATATATGTTCACCATGTTGAAGGCGCCCTGCGAGAGCTTCGTGGACGCAAGCTTCATTTCCGTGTTCATGTCAAACGTGTCAACCTTTTCCTTGCCCAGCTTTTCTATCTGGTAGGCTATATTCTCCAGCCTCTCCGTATACTTGTCATACTCCTCCAGCTCCTTGTTGTTCAACCGGGACACCGAATGCAGGATCGGCCTGAAAGAAACAAAGTACGGCCTTCCCCTGTTGTATTCCGAATTGACCATCATGCCGGTCCCTATGGCGGCCTTGACTATGGATATTGACATGTCTTCGCCGTATTTGAGCTTCAGCCTTTCAAGATCGCCTTCGTACCTTGTCCTCATCTGGATTTCCGTTCCTATGTTCGCCTTTATCTCGCCCACAAAATCGCTCAGCACCTGCGATATCAGGACAAGGCCTATCCCCCACTTCCTGAATTCTCGCGCCCCCCTCTCCAGCTGCACGAATCCTGCGCCGCTCCCGCCAAATTTGGGAAGCAGCCTGTGTACCTCGTCGTAAACTATGAGGCACTTCAGCTGCGCGCTTTCTTCAAGGTTGGACCTGAACACCTGCTGGATCGTGGAAGCCACCACTATGTCTATCTCCTTCGGGTCGAGCTTGCTTATGTTGAATATTGTCGCCTCGCCGGGCTTCATGTACCTCGGGAAGTCCACGAACTCCCTCGGGTTGTTTATCGTCTTTATCACCCCCTTGAATGCCACGGCATCGCCCTCTTTCATGTCGAAATACTGGTATCTTCCGAGCATCGCCTTCTGGGCGCATTTCCTCAGGAAGCCTGTCCACTGCGCCGTCGGGTCGAAGACAACCACGGCTATGTTCTTCTTCAGCGCTTCCTCTATGAGGTCCTGGGCTGCGATGGTCTTTCCGGAGCCCGTGGACCCCGCTATCAGGGTGTGCGTCTGCATCTTGTCAAGGTCGTTGAACGCCCTTATTCCAGTCTCGGCAATCTTTCCTATGAACTCGCTCCTTTCCGAGGGCTGGGGCAGCTCCTTGAGTTCCACTTTTATCTTGTAGCGCTTCTTGGCATCCAGCCTTTTCCTGTAGACGAAGTATACGGCCCAGTTGCCCGCTATTATGGACGCGATAAGCATATACTGCCCGTAAGTTATGCCAAGGAACGTATAGTCAAGTATGTTCTTGGCCACGGTCACCTGCGCCAGCGACGTGACCGTCACTTCGGAGTCCGGGAATCTTGCGGAGCCCTTGAGAAGGTACCTCTTCAGAGGGGTATTTTCGGGTATCTTGAGCGTCTTGATGGCGTTATAGGTCGTTTCTATCGCAAACGTCTCTTCCATGCTTGTTATCACGGCGTCGGTCTCCGAGTCCAGCAGCTCAAGCCTGAAAACCACGTCAACCCTCTGTGCCTTTCCGAAGTTTATGAGGTCTATCTGCACCCTTAGCGGCTCACCCGGGGCTATGTTGTCCATAAGAGGCTGCACTTTCAGGTCAAGCAACCTCAGGTCGGGCTTGTTGACGCGGAGGGTTATGGGTATGGTCACGGTATCGTCCGAGCTTTCCGAGGATATCACAAGGTTGCCCTCGTACGTATTAGGCTCGGCGTTTCTTGGCACAACGAACCGGAAAGCATAGTCTTTCTTCTGGCCCGCCTCCATGGTAATAATAGGATCGTCAAAGGCCACGAAGTTTTGCACCTGGCCGTTGACGGATACCTTCAGGCGCACGGTCTCACTCAGGGAATTGCTCATGGTGATTCTCTCAGTCGACGTCTCGCCCGGGAAAAGCTCCCTGAATATCGAGGCGGTCTTCACCTCGACCCCGCTTATAAACAGGGACGACCTAAGCAGGTCCCTTATGTCGTCAAGGGAACTGGATGAAAGGCCTGAGCTTCCGCCCCCGCCTCCTCCTCCCCCAGAGTTGATGATGGTGGTGTCTCCGCCCGAACTGCAGTCCACCGAGCAGAGGGCTGATGTTTCCTTGTAGTCGCTCTCGCACAAGCCGTTACCGCACACGGACTCGACGACTATATACGCCGAGAAGCCCGACGAGTCCGCGCTTGCGATGTTGCTTGCCTTGTCAAGCGTCGTCGTCAGGGTTTGCCATGAGCCGAGACACGTCCTGTTGCTGAACGACCAGTCAGCACATTTCATGATCTTCAGGTTGTTTTCTATCGAGATTGATTCGCCCGTATAGTTTATCTTTACCGTGACCGCGTTTGTCATGTTAGTACTTGCGGCAAAGCCGGACAACGGCCTGAACAGCGGGATGCTTATGTCTATGTCATCCGCATCCACGCTGTCCACGTCTATCGGGTCGCTGGCGTTTGATATGTTGACGTTCTTTATGAGCATCTCCGAGTTGAAAGCCGTAAGGTTGATGTCGTACAGCCTGTCACGGACAGACCTTTCATATGCACCGGAAACCGTGGAAAAGTTGTGTATTACCGTCGTCGTGTTGGGCCTCAAAAGCCTGAAGACAGCGCTTACCGCGGCATTGTCCGGATTTGTAACGTTCCCTGAGAAAGTGGTAAGCGTGAAAACCTCGAATATGTCCGTAGCCGTTGCCGTGTTGCCTTCCGTGTCATTTATAACATAGAGAACGCTGTAGTCGCCTTTGCCCGTCAGCCCCTCTATGCTGACGTTGAAGGTTCCGTTGGACAGCGTGCCTGCAACGAGTGCCAGCGTATAATTGGCTACCGTGCCGTTGGGATATGTCACGTTCGCCCTGACCGAGGACACGTTGGTGTTATCAGTCGCGTTCACCGTTAGCGTCACGGAGTTTCCAAGCAGCACGTCAGTCGCGTTTTTGTACGTTATGGCGGGGCCGGACAGGTCCTTGTATGCAATGGCGCCCGCCTCCGTGTCCGTGAAGCTCGCGCTCTGGGACGTATACGTTCCAGTAACTGCAAGATCGTATGAAAGGCCGTCGGCCAGGCTCGGCACTGTGCATGATATTCTCCACGTGCTGCTATAGCTGTAGTTGGCACCGGAGCATGCGCCGGAGCCTATGGTAGCCGACCACGTGACGCCGCTTGTCAGGTTTGCGCCGTCAAATTCGGCGTTTGCCGTTATGTTTATCGTATCGCCTGCCGTGACGTTGATGGTGCGGCTGGATGCCGTAGGCGAGATTATGCTCGCGGTAAAGTTGGGCACGTTCAGGTATACTGTCACGTTTGTCTGGGGCACCGAGACGCTTGCGTTCGTTATTGTCACGTTGTTCACGAAGAGCGCCGATACGGCAGGGGCGCTATAATTCACCTCTATAGACGCCGTGGAGCTCTTGGTCACTACGATGCGGGAAACGTTCAATATGAGGATTGTGCCGTTGGTAGAATTTACGTTGAAGCCCATGTCTATGTTGCCGGAATTCGTGATATTTATCGTCCCTATATTTCCGGACGTCCCCTGGCCTTTGCTCACCGTGATATTGCCGGGCGTCACCGAATAGCTCTGGCTTTCAGGCACCGTCACGCTCAGATCCATTGTGTCCGAAGACCCGGACGCAGACGCGTTTATGGTGCCGGTGTAGACGCCCTGCGCGTAGGCCTGCGGCACCGTGACTGTCATGTTTATGGGAGCGGATGCACCGGCCGCAAGGCTGAATCCAGTGGTGTTAAAAGCAACTGTGAACGCCGTGCATGCCGTGCCGCTCTGGCAGGATATGGAAATGCTATTGACGGCATTGTTGCCCGCGTTCTGGACCGTGAACGCTGTGGCGTTGCTGCTGCCGTGCCCGGCACTTATCGCGGCCGAGGGTTGCGTTATGTTGATTACGCTGCTGTTGCTGATTGTCACGGTCACGGTTTCCGCGTCGGGCCCGCCGCTTGTCCCGTCAGGATTCGTCCACGTAAGGGAGCCCGTAACTGAATAGCTGCCACCCGCTGCCGCTGCGGGAATGGTCACGGTAAAAGAGTCGCTGCCGCCCGTGCCGTTCCTCATGGTGCCGAAATTCTTGGACGTCGGCGATATCGACCAGCCGCTTGGCAGCGTGAAGGCAAGCGCCGTGGAGTAGGACGTTACCTGGCCGGTGTTATTGGCCGTGAAGTTCAGCAGAAAGCTCCCGCCTTGCTGTTGCGTTATTCCGCTTACGGAAACGGAAGAGGCATTGGTCGACAGCGTGTCCGTGGTCGTGCCCACTGACGTGAACGTCACCGGCCCGTACGTCGCGTTGAAGCCTGCAATGTCCGTGACGTTTACGGTCACGTTGTACTGGCCCGCGGCCGCGGGCGTGTAGTTGCCTGTGAAGTTCATGGCTGTCCATTTACCGCCGCTGAACGTGCCTTCGCTTGTGCTTGACGCGTTTACCGTCGCGTTTATAGACGGCGACCGTATAAAATATAATGTCCTTGTGATGTTCAGCCCCACGTCGTCGGTCGCGATGGCTTTTATCGTCACGTTGGTGTTCTGCTCCACTATGGTTGCCTCCGTGCCATTTACAAGAAGCAGGACGCTTGAAATGTTCGGCGCGGATTCCTGTATCGTGAATATCGTCAATGAGCTGTTGAACGCGGGGCTGGCCGATGAGTTAGTGAGGTTCACCCCCACGCCCACGCTGATGAGCGGGGTGGCGGATCCCTTCTGGTAGAGGGTTATGGCCGAAGTCGAATTCTTGCTGACAAACACCGAAAGAGGATTCTTTGACGTATTTCCGGAATCCGGGCTTTCAAAAAGATCGTTCACGAAGTCTTCGTAGTTCGTGGCGTTCCACGGGAAATAGTCTATCGTCAGGTTCAGGTCCACGTTGCCCGTGTTGCTTACCGTCAGGGTCCCTATGTCGCCCGCCTGGTTCAGGCTGAAATTCTTGCCTATACTCAGGCTCTGCGGCGGCACGAACGACCACGTGCCGTTGACGGGCACGGTGACGTTCACGAATATCGTCCTGTTGGCTTCTGCGTTGCTCGCGTTCACCAGCAGGGTTCCGTTGTAAGTCCCGGGCGCGTAATGCCTTGGAACGGTTACCGTTATCGTGATTGCCTGCGAGCTTCCGGCGCTTATGAGGCTGACGGATGACGGGCTCGCGCTCAGCCACGCCGAAGGCATGGTATCGTTTGCGAAAACTATCGTCACGTCCGACAGCCCGGCGGAACCGGAAGCCGTTGCGTTGAATTGCACGCTGGAGGCCTGGCCGTGCTCTATCGTGGCCGTTATATTGTTCCTTGAGACGCTCATGGATGCGTTGCCGACTATGGTAACGTTCATCGTATCTATGCTTGTCTGCCCAAGAGTCCCGTCGTTGTTCGTCCAGTTCGCCCTCCATCTTATCAGGTAATCCGGAGGCGAGGGCGCTGAGTTGCCGTCCACCGTTATGTTGAATGCCACCGTGCACGCGCCTCCTATCGGAATGGCGGAACAGGAGCTCATGTTGGCCACGGCCGTGATTTCCCCGCTTGTGGACGCCCGTATGAAGTTTATGGTGGGCGAAAGCGTGCTCGCCTGCCCGGTATTATTGAGGGTAATATTGTGCAGGAAGGAATATGCCTGCCCGGTCGTGAAGTCCGGTATGGACTTGTGCTGGAAGCTCAGGCTTCCACTCGTTGTCTTTGTTTCCAGCGTTTCGTTGTATGCGGCGCTGGCATTCCTGAAAAATGACGATTCGTTGCCTGCCGTTATAGCAACCGTATAGTTGCCCGCTGCCATCTGACTGGGTACCCCGAAGCTGCGCGTGCAGTTCGTAGATATGCACGCCAGCGAAAGGTTGTGTGTGGAGTTGGACAACGTTATGTTTATCGAGCCGTTGACAAGCGAGGAAATGTCCTGCCTCGTGTAGTTGGCTAATATTGTATAGGACGTTTCCGACCCGGAATAGTCCTTGATGGTCCCACGGTCTATGCGAGTGTTCGCCCACACGGTGACGTTAGTCGCGTTTTGCACGGACTCCTCCAGAGTAAAGTTCGTTGCCAACTGGAGCGGGCCAAGGTCGTCCGATGGCACTGTAAACTCCGTTGCGAAGAACCCTGTTGCGTTGGCCGAAACGTTGTTGAACTGTATCGTAACCGAGGATATGTTGGGCGTGAGGGACGAGTTCGTAGTGTTGAGCAGCGCCCTAAACTGGATATAGCGGTTGCTTGCCGAGGTTATGTTCTGCCCGGCCTTGTCCACATAAGAAATAAATTCGCTCCATGACGATGCGTCCGCGCTCGTCCTTGTCTGGAGCGTCACGTTCGTGCCCGCCGGCTCGGAGGAATTCCACGATATCTTCCCGAAGGCCGCGGCTATGCCGAAATCTATCGCCCGCGACGTGAACGACGAATTGCCATAAACAAACCTAGTATAGTTCGCTTCAAAGTGCGTCACCGGATTGTCTCCGATAGTCTTGTTGCTCTGCAGCTTCACGTAGAAGGCTGTGCGCCCCGCAACCGGTATAACGCCCCCTATTCTCGCGTTTTGCGAGGTGGTGGAGTTTATCATCACGAAAGACGCGCCGTCGAAGGAGTACCATATGCTTGTATTTCCATTGCCTACAGATGCAGTAGTCGTGTTGAGGAACGCGAATGCCGTATGCATAGCCGTATGCGTCTCGAATCTGTATGTGACGTTGCCGACCGAATTGAACATAGCATCAATATCGAATATCTTCCCGGGCGAAAAGCCCTCCGAATAGTTGCCGTAAGTGTAGTTGTAGAAATCCGATGTAGAGAATTCCTCTGTGAAGAACGTCGTATTGACGTTGGACTCGGAAAGGTTTATCTTCAGCAGCCCGCCCGTGATGTTCACGTTGCTCGCCGTGCCCTGCGAAAACTCGGCCTCTGAGTCTTCGGTCTGATTCCTGTAAACGGCCTTGCCGTTTAGAGTAATCCCTACCCGGCTGTCGGCGACATTGTCGTACCCCGTGCCGTTCCATGCGCTCGCCGTGCCGTTCACGCTCATTGTTCCGGTCGTGTTCGCCACGGTGGGGTTCGCAAACACGGAAATAGCAAACGCCCTTGCCACGGTCACGTTGAAAACCAAGCCGTTATTGCCCTCGTTGGATTCCACTATGCCGTTGGCGGGGTCTATGGTCACGTTGATTGTGTGGTTGCCCTTGATTGCGTTCCACGTGCATATTCGGGAGTGGCTCCCGCCGGAAGCCACGCTGCTTATCACGTACGAGTCAAACATCGCGCCGTCCGCATAGCAGGAAACGTTCACGCCCGCAGCCGCGCCGCCGCCTGAGTTCTGCACCGTGACGTTGAACCCCGTGCTGTTGGCAAACAGCTTCGTGGCGTTGGTGACGCTCGTCACGGACATGTCAACGCTTGTCAGCGTGATACTCCTCGTCTCCGTCTGGTTAAAATTGCCCGTGCTGTCGTTCGCCCACACGCGGAATGAATAAACGCCGTTCAGGTTGTCCGTGATGTTCGCGTAGTATCTCCCTATTTTAGAACGGTAAATCACGCCTATCTCATTTTCTGAAGGGGCACGGTTCCAAAGGCGAACCTCATCTATCAGACCCGGCCACATTTGCGGGAAAGAACTGGAGAACCTAGAAAGATATGCAGGCACCGCGGCATCCGCGGCATATGTTCCGGAAGTTCCGTTGGTTTCTCCCGCACGGACTCCGTTAACGTATACCCTAAAAAGCGTGCTGTTCACCTGAACGCCTATTATATGAGTCCATGCATTTGCTGCAAGCACGGTACCTGTGGCACTCTGCCCCACAGAGCCGCTTCTTTCAAACACTATGTTATTGGCGCTGTTTATCATAAGGGCGTAATGCGCGTTGTTCGCCCCGTTGTTTTTCCTATTGACGATCCTCCTGTTGTCGGATCCCGTCCCGTCCCACTTTACCCACGCGTCTACAGCCATTTCTTGGCCGGTAATTTCAAGTTCACTACCAGTACCTAGGTCTACATACCCTCCCGTAAAATTGCATGCACTGTTGAATTTTCCTTCTATGGAGGGGAGGCACGAAACAGAGCCTACCATTGTACCATCATTTCCACCGGCGCTTTTATCCAGCGTATTGTTATCCAAGTCCCACAGCCCCACAAGCCCACCCCCGAACACCGTGACGTTCACGGGAGTTGTGCCGTTGCTCCATTCTATTCCGACGGTGTCAAGCGAAGTCGCGTTCTCTATGGAAACGTTCACGTATGTGAAGTTCCGGTCCGTGATCGTCGTGCCGTTGCCGTCCGTGGGGGAAACAAACGTTATCACGGGATTGTTCGTGAAGACCACCGTCCTCGTCTCCGTCTGGTTGGAGCTTCCTGAGGTGTCGTTCACCCGCGCATAATACGTGTATTCGCCGGGCGCATTGTCCGTGATGTTGGCGTAATACCTGCCCATGTCCGTTCTCCACAGCAGCTCTATCTCGCTTTCATTCAGCGCTTTGCTATATACCCTTACTTCGTCTATCCTGCCTGTGAACTCCCCGAGACTATTGAAGGAACCTATCCTCGTTTCCCTTCCGGCGCGATGGGTGCCGCTCACGCGAAAGTCGGCACCAAGGAACGTGCCTGTGGTCTCATTGGCGAGCCTTCCGTTCACGTATATCTGCTTGTGTGTGGAGTTCATGACAGCTGTAACGTGCCACCACGTGTTCAGCGCGTAAGTGGCGTTGGAATCATGATTATTGGCTCCTGTCGATTCATCACTAAACTGGAAGTGCTGGGCAGTATCCATGGCAAGATAGAATTCCCATCCAGCACTGCTCGTGGTTTTGGCGGAAGAAATTATGACATTCGTAGCTGCCGCGGAAGTTGCATTCACCCATGCCATTACTGTGAAGCCGTTATTGAATGGCGCCACACCGAATTCCGTGTTATTCTCGCCACTGCCTACAAGGATGTAGTCGCCGGTGCCGTCAAAGCTGCATGCGCTCCCCAGCTTGCCCGTTACCGTTGGCCCGCAATCGACGTTACCCGCGCGGGTCCCGTTATGCTGCCTGCTGGAAGAATCAAACGTGCTGTTGTCCAGCTTCCAGAAGCCTTGCAAAATCCCGCCGTAAACCGTTATATTCCTGGAAATCGTGCTGTTGGCCCAGTTGACCTCCACTATGTCCAGCGTGCTGGAGTTTGCGATGCTCAAATTGATGTATGTATAATTTCTATCGGGGTGGAAAATTACGCTTCCGCTGCTGTCGGTTGGCGACGTGAAGTTGAGCGATATTTCAGGGTCGTAGGCATAGCCCACACTCTCCCCGAACTGCAGGCGGAGTGTAGCATACCCTTTTATGTTCACAAGATTTGAAAGTATGCTCTCCTCTTCACACCGATAGTCTCTTGCAATGAGCTTTACAGGCTTCGCCCCGGCAGGCGCGCGCTCATAACCATATTCCTTCCCGTCCGTATTGATGACGATTATGTCGGCAGACGAGTTTCCGCACTGCAATGAAATGAAGCGGAGTTCATCTTTCGTGCCTTTGTCGTCAGGCATCTCCTCCCAGAATGCGTTAGGGGATGTTATCTCCAAATCGGCTGTGCCGATTGTTTTGAATGCTACATTCCATGTATCCCCGCTTTTCAGCACCGTGTAGGGATTCTGTATCTCAATCAACGCCGCACTGCGGTTTTCCTGCGCTTGCGCCAATCTAACGGGTGCCGGCTCGTCATAGCCGCCAACTGCAGAAAATGCTGGGGCACTGAACGCGCCTGCGAAGTTCAATACCGCCTTGTCGTAGCCGGCGGGCACGGCCGCCGTTGCCAGCACAACCAATGATACGAATAACAAAACGACAGTTTTCATATTCGCCGCCTTGATTTCATACGCCCGATTATAGCCGATGGAAATGAATAAATGAAAAACGATGCGGCGAGTTCCACCATATATAAATAATGGCAATTTCGATATTTATAGCTGAAAATCCGGCTCCGCAGTTGCCGCGGGCTTCGCAACGGGAAAACGGGAAGCGCAGGGGCGTCTTTTGCGCTTTCGTTCCGTTTTTATTCCAAGGATTATAAAAGTATATGGCATATTCAGTTGATATTGCAGCATTTTATGCCGAAATTGGTATATAAATTAGTGGTGAAATCGGTGTCACGAAACGCGAAATTATATTTTATTGCCGCCGTCTTCCTGGCTTCCGCGGCCTCGTTCGCCGACCAGACCGTATTGCAGCCGGATGCGACTGCAGGCAAGGACGCCTACATAAGGGCGGACTTTCCTTCCAGCAACTTTGGAAGCGCGGCGACGCTTTTCATCGGCCTCACGGCCAGCAACGACAAGCTACGCTCGCTGATAGAGTTCAACGTTTCCTCGGTGCCGTCCGGCGACACGATAACGTCCGCTGTCCTTGAGCTTTATGTCAACGACAGCGGCTCCGGGAGCGAAGTGACGGCGGAAATATACGCACTCACCCGCTCTTGGATTGAAGGCGAGGTCGCGTGGGACAGGCGCACTTCTTCGCTGGGCTGGGTCTCCAATGGGGGCGATTTTGAAGCCTCGGCCGAAAACTCGACCGTGATAACGTCCAACGGCCTTTATTCTTTTGACGTGACAAGCCTTGTCAGAAGGTGGCACAACGGCTCCCTGACCAACAACGGACTTATTGCCAAGACTCCGGAAACGGCCGGGCGCAGGGGGTTTTATTCATCCGACGGCAACCCGAACGAAAGGCCGAAGCTGACGATAAACCACACGTCCAACGCTCCGCCCTCGATATCGTCAGTGACCGACAATTCCAACGCCACGAATCCCACCGCGATAGGCGCTAACGTGACGTTCACTGCCGCATGGAGCGACCTCGATTCGACGCAGGCCCGGCTCTTTGCCTGCAGCACAAGCTTCGCAAACGACAGCGGCTGCAACCAGACCGCCACGACTTTCTGCTCCACGTCGCTGTCCTCCTCGTCGCCGCTTTCCTGCAATTACACCGCGCTCTCTTCTGATTCCCCGAACGTCACGTATTTCGCGGGCGTGTGCGATGATGACGGCAACTGCAGCGTCAGCTCCGCGCAAGAATTCAACGTGAATCACCCGCCCGGCATCGTCATTGACGCCCCAAACGGCGGGGAGACCGTGAACCAGAGCCTTGGCAATTATACGATAACCTTTGAGGTCAACGACACGGACAATAACACCCTCACCGCCAGCATATTTTACTCCGAAACGTCCGGCGCAAAGCAAAACGCCGTTGTTTCGAGCGCCGGCCTTTCGTCTCTTTGCTCGGATCCGGACGGGACAACGGCAACGACCAACGTCTGCACTTACAGCTGGAATTCCACGAACATATTCGGGACTTTTTATCTTGACGTCGTAGTAAACGATTCTTTCCAAGCATCGCAGGACTCCAGCGACGCAACCTTTAACGTAAGGAGCCTTGTTGACACGATACCGCCGAACGTCACCAACGTGACGCTGACCGCGAACCTGACTTCGGGCGAGGTCGCGACTGCGACTGCCAACGTGACGGAAAACTTCGTGAAAAACGTCACGCTTGAGGTCAACAACAGCGACGGCGCAATTGCAGGCTATTCCATGACAAACGCCAGCCAGATATATTCCGCAAACTTCACCGCAGGCAGGGCGGGCGCTTATTCCTTCAGGGTCGTCGCCTACGACACTTCCGGGAACCCCAATGCAACGGCCTTTGCGCCGTTCAACGTCTCGGCCCCGAATGCGACGGTCTCGAAGGAATCGCCAAGCGCCGCGATCCCGTCCAGCGTCATAACGATACGAGGCATACTGAACGCCACCGATCTTCTGGCGGACGCCAATGCCACGCTCAATTTCCCGGCGGGCTTCGCGCTTCTTGCCGAAAGCAACAGGACGCAAAGCGTGGGCAACGTGAGCGCATCGGGGCAGAAGAACGTGTCGTGGTTTGTTGCCGCGCCTGCCGCGGAAGCGACGTATGCGCTCAACATAACGTTTGCCGACCAGCACGGCAATATTTTCCAGGGAGCAAGCTTCAATTTATCCGTAAGCCAGGCCGCGACCCAGACGGGGCTGCTCGCGGATATCAATTCGCAGACAGAAGTCGAGGCGGGGCAGCAGTACAAGGCGGAAATATTCATAAGGGACACCGCCGGGGCTTTCACGGATGCAGACAACATAAAGATATCGCTATTTGACCCTCTCAACAATACGGTAGTTTCCAACGTCAGCGCGACTTCCCATACGGCCACGGGAAAATACGAATATGTTTACAGCACTTCCGCTTCGCAGACGCAGGGCTCGTGGCTTGCCCAGATCGTGGCTGCGAAGAGCAGCAACTCAGCCGAAGACCGCCAGTTCTGGAAGCTGACCGGCGGGCCCTTCGACGTCAGGGATATTAATATAGCGGATAACGTCGTGCCTGACCTGCAGATAACCTCGATGCTTGAAAACACCGGAGGCGCCGGCCAGGACCTTGTCCTGTCATGGAACCTGACACGGATAGACAATGGCGCGCTCCTTGACAGCGGCGGCGATACGATCTTTGTCGGGGCAAACTCCGAGAAGACATATACTATACAGCCTTCCACAAGCTTTGTGGGGCAGGTAAAAATATCCGTCATAGGCACTTTCAGCGGGACCGAGAGGGCCGGGGCATTCGAGATTTTCACGACCGCGGCGGCCGCGGTTTCGTCCGGCACCGGAACATCGGCTGCAGGAGGGAGCTCAGGCGGAGGGGGCGGGGCGCCTGCGTACACGCCAACCGCAACGCCGTCCGGCAACCCGTCCCTGCAGATAGACGCCGTGAAGGAAATCAGCGTATCCGCAGGGCAGTCCGTGATTGCTGTAGTGCGGGTCGAAAACAACGGAAACGCTAATTTGTCCAACGTCATCCTCAACCTGAAGGGCATGCCCGAATGGTTCAGGGTATCCCCCGCCGTCGTCAGAAACATGCCCCCGGAAACGTCCGAATCGTTCAAGGTGAACGTCACGGTTCCTGTGCAGGCGGAAACCGGAACATACGAATTCTTCTACAATGCGACTGCAGACGAGGCCTCGGCTGAGACGCCCGCACGCCTCAAAGTCTCCTCACTGGCTGACAGCCTGCTGGCGCGCCTTGAAGCCGTGAAAACGGAGGCTGCGCGCCTTAGAGAAAGGATATCCCTTGCGGAAACCGACGTTTCCGTGGAGAAGGCGTTCATGCAAACCATAGACGAGGACATTTCAAATGCAGGGGACGCCATAAAAAGCGGCCGGTTCCCCGAGGCCGCCTCCCTGCTGGACAGGATAGAGGAAAAAATAAAGGAGGCGAACGAGAGGCTGGATGCCAAGAACGTCCCCAGAGCCCGCGAGCCTCAAGACTATGCGCCTTATATAGCGGCCGCCGCTTTAATAGCGGCGTACGCATACATAAGCAGGCAAAGGGCGGCGAAATGGAAGAATCTGAAAAAGAAGCTTCTTGCCGGCGCCAGGGGGGCCGCGGCCGAAGAGTCGGCCGGCCTGGAGAAAGATTCCGGAAATGCCGACGTGTTTGAAAGCAGGCTTGATAAAATAAAAGATATGCTGAAAGTTTCGCGTCAAGGCAGGAAGGCGGCTCGTCGAAACAAGAAAACGGGCTTGATAAAAGATATGCCGAAGAGGAAGAAAACATGAGCAGGCATCTGGTCGCGGTTTCGCTTATTCTCGTGGCTCTCGGGATCGCCGTGACGACGTTCAGCGTCACGGGCATGATAGCCGGGCCGGAAGAGCCGGCACTCGCCCAAGAGGGGGAATATCTTGTCTCTGAAAAAGATTCCTATGCGAACTTCAGGTTCGCGGCAAGGGCGGGCGGCGATCTATGGGAACACGGATCGTGGCTGTTCGGGGGATTTGAAAACGCCGGCTTTTACGTCGACGTGGGGCTCATGAAAGCCTTTGTTGATGCAGGCGGCGAAAAGCTGTGGTGCAAAGGCGTGCTGAAGGACTGGAAGGAATACCATGATTTTGAGGTGCGGATTGACAAGCTGTTCGGCAGGACGCACTTCTTCATTGACGGAGAGCGGTTCTGCGAGCTCCCGGTTGCGCCCGGCCCGGCCCGCGCAATGATAAGGGAAACCGGCGAAAAGGGCGCTCTGCGGATAGAATTCACCCGTTTAGAAGCAGGATGAGCTCTATTATCAGCAGTATCGCGATGCCGACCTTCATCTGCTTCAGATAATAATTGTGCGTTTTTGCGCTGAATTCAATTTTCCACACGTAAAGCTCCAGCTTCCTTTTATATGCCGCAGGGAACGAAGGCTCGACCCTGAACAACGCCAGCAAATACAGCCCTGCGAGAAGGATTATCAGGATTGGCACTATAGAAACAAGCTCAGTCGCCATATAGCTTAATAATGCCGAAACCATTATATAAAACGTTTGCTGCCGCGGGCGCCGGCAGCCTATCCGCTCACGATTTTCTGGGCCGCATTGCCCTGATAGGAAAACAGCAGCGCCCCGCCGCATTCGCACCTGCCGCTAAGCGGCATTCGCGGGTGCGACTTCGCGCACTTCTCGCAGACCAGGCTTTCCCAGTCCGCTACCGTGCCGTAGTTGATGTCTATGTCGTGTTTCATCTTGCGCTTTGTGCCGAACATGATGTCTGCTATCGTTGACTGGCGGCCGGAACCGAATACCTCGCTCTTTTCCACGCCGACTGATGAAAGTATTCTTTCCACGGGCGGGAAGACCTGGGAATTAATGTAGTAATCGGAATCTATCTGCAGCTTGTTGTCCTTGGCATACTTTGTATCTTCCGCGCGTTTCGACAGCATCTGGTTGCCCTTGATTATGACGAAGCCGAGGCGGTCGCCTATCTTCGGCGGGTCGTGCGGATTTCTCTGCGCGAGCTTCTTTGCCAATTCTATGTGCGGCAGCATGCCGTCGTAGCTGCCCGGGGATTTCGTTATGCCCTTTATCACGGTCAGCTTGTCAAAATCTATCTCATTGTTGCGCAGCTGGATTATGACCTTTTTCGTTTCATCGACCGCCTTCTGCAAATCGCCTTCCTTCAGCACTATGTCCAGCACCTTTCTCATCGTTTCAGACACGAGGGGGCACCAATCGCGCCTCACGGTCTCGATTCCCTTCATCTCTATGGAATCCTCCCATCCGTTCTTTCCGAACTCGAATTTCCATCCGGCGTATCTCTTCTTCGTCAGGATAAGGAACGTCCTGTAAATTTTTTCAAAGTCCAGCGTCAGGAAGCCCGGAAGCTTCTCGCTCACGAACTTTGAGATTTCCTCGCCGGTCCTCTTGGCATCCTCCAGGTTCGTTGTCTTCGTTTTCACGAACACGGAATCCGTGTCGCCGTACACGACCTCCACGTCAAAGTTCGATTCCACAAGTTCCTTTGTCTTCTCTATGTTCTCCCTTCCTATGGCGGTTATCGTGCTGGCCACGTTTATGTCGTAGACCCTTGCCCGTATGTAGCCCGTGTAGCCGTAGAACGAATTCGCCAGGTCCTTTAGCGCGTACTGCCGCGCATTGAGTATCTTCTTCATCTCGCCGCCCGCATCCTTCATCTGGTTCTTGACATCGGCCCGGCTGTCCAGAAGCTTCCCGACTATGTAGGGGAATACGCCCTCGTGCACGGACGCTGCCACGAACCGCGCGCCGCCCGGGGACGTGTAAAAATCCTTCACCGAATCGTCAAGCAGGATCGCGTCCGGCGACGTGTTGAACGTCCTCATGATGCTCGGGTACAAACTTTTGAAATCCATCACAAGTATGCAGCCCTCGGCATGAAGGCCCTTCCTCGGCTCCAGCACCGTGGCCCCCTTCAACCCGGCCTTCTCCCGTTCGTTCACCCGTCTTTCCATCAGCTTGGCATCCGGCTTGGACGGAAGCACGTATCCCCGCTTCCTGAATTCGTAGAGCAGCATGTTGTCTATGCGCAGCGTCTGGCCTCCGAACGTGTCCTGAAGCACGGTGCCGGAAACCTTGGCTATCTCTATGAAGTTGGAGATCATGTCCTTCTCCACAA